>Ga0224524_1000155_pt1 | contig 29936 bp, 15 predicted proteins | sample CFST75metaG_FD_179895 | JGI IMG/M metagenome (GOLD analysis project Ga0224524, IMG submission 179895) | Peat soil microbial communities from Stordalen Mire, Sweden - C.F.S.T75 | ecosystem: Environmental > Terrestrial > Soil > Wetlands > Peat | place: Sweden: Norrbotten County, Stordalen Mire... | reverse complement strand
TAAATTTCTTTTAGATTGGAAATTTGCGATTTGGTTGAAATACCACTATGAAAAACAGAGACTTGTATTGAATGGTCTGATGAAAGTTTTAAAGCCTGCTCGTCCATAAGGGCTGTTAAAGGAGAAATTACAATTGTAGTGCCCCCAAGGTATTTGCCTGCGATCCAATAGCACAATGATTTTCCAGCCCCTGTTGGCATTAAGCAAAGCGTATTCTTCCCGCTAACAACAGATGCAATTGTTTCAATCTGTTCTGGACGTAGTGTGGTTCCTATTTTAGAAAAGTGCTTTTTAAAAATAGCATCGATTTTATTCTGCATAGTCTGCTGCTCTTTTTAAAGTGGTAATGTCATTTTCGTGATGAGAAGTAATTGACGCAAGGAACGAATCGAGGTAAATATAACGATACCTTGGTTCTAAAAATACATTCAGTTTTGTACAAGATTGCTTTAACATAAGGTAAACCTTCAATGCATAATAAGCAAACAAATCATATGGATAATGATAATTTTGCTGTGTAGTTCCGTTCTCTGTATCAATCATTAGAAATTCGGAATCATCTTTTAAACCAAATGAACCTTTTCCAGAGAGAAAATATAGAGCCCAGAGGGCGTTTTGACTTCGGTTTGCGAATGCGTACGGATACAGAGAATACAAGAAATGCGACTTGATGCCACCGCCAATTACTTGATAAGAAATGTAATCGTCAAGGAGTAATTCAGCAAGACCAAGATCGGGCACTGTCGTTATAGATTCGTGCTTGTTTGTGTCAAATTGCTTATTGAAGGATATACCAAACTTAATGATATTGGTTGTAACCCGCCAGAGTTCTTCTCCCGGTTTTTGCTGAAAATGCGCTTTGTATCTTTCCATTTCTCTTTCGGGAGAATTCAGGCAACGTCGAATGATAGGGCATTCCCTTCGGAGATTACCTTTAAAAGAATTTGGGTCTATTTCATATTCCATAAGTGCATCTATGTCAAAAAAAGATTTGTATTTTTCATGTTCGTTTTCAAATGATGCAATTGCGTCCGTGAAATTTTTGGTGAGTAGTTGTGGAGCAGAAGATTTCTTATACTTGGAATGGGTTATACGAAATGGTGAATCTGATGGAATAGAAATTGACAGCTCTTTTGGGACTGGTTTTGAAAAGAATTCAAAGTAGCCCGGAAAATGGGCTGTGATTTCTGCAAGAACAGTAGAAATATGGTTTGGTTCATAAACTGCGTGATCAATTTCCAAGTTAGGTTTATGCATTTTTTGCCTTTCGCCGCCCTTAGGACGAGGGCGGCCTGTCTTGGGGGCACTGCTTTTTCTGTTTCTTGCTTTATCGTTTAAAAATATGTAAAACCGTTCATCCTGTCATACATAAATGGGCTGCCGCTTTCTTTTCTCTTGATTTAAGTCTTTCGCCACCGCCTTCTTATGGTTTTAACTCTCATTTTCTTCGCGCGTCGGCCTTAGGGTGACCATATTGCAAACAACGAGCCTGTAGAAAAAGTCCCTTTTTTCGGATAAATATAACTCCGCTATATAAAATCGTAAATTGACTCGACTAAAGTCACGAAAATAGTGATTAGTCGGAAAAATCCTCTTCCTGGACGGAAAATGTGAATAAGGCCCTTTTGCGGGACTTTTCATTGCCTAATTCGACTTGAAACCGCCCTTACTATTGGGCAAATACGGTAGAATACCGAAATACTTTTTGGAGATTATGCACAATGCAGAACAGTTTCCATTGTATGTCTACCTTGATTTTCCCCCTTAAGGTGAATCTTTTCAGTCCTATTGAATTTCTGATGTTGCCAAACACCGGCTCAACAATTCCCATGCGTCTGCTGTAGAGAAAACGCCCTCTTTTTGAATCGAACTTTTTTATCATCTGCTGCGTGAAGCTGGTGTTGCGGTACCATGCATGCAAGAGATGCAGTTCTTTTCCGGCGGGACATATAAGGCCGTTGCGCTTTTTGTCCCGTTGAAAATCAACTGAACGCATCCATGCAAATATCCGTTTTGGAAAAGTTTTCACGAACTCCCTCGACCGCGGGCTTTAGCAAGCACTTCTCCTGGTTTTCGCCGAATGCTTCCGCATACACCACAACTTGATTTTTGCTATCAACCGTGGCAACACCCGTATATCCTTGCACCACGCCGTGAGAGGTCGGCATCTTAGCGCTTTCATTATCGATCACATTGCTCTGCTTCAGCGATCGTTTCCTCGCACCCTTCTTATCCGTGGGGTTCTCCTGAAGCCACCCCCTGATTTTGTTAAGACGTTTTTTCAGATTCTCCGCCGCGTGTTTCTCCTTATCCACCTGCTCCGCATCGCAGTCTTTTTTGTCCATGCTGCCATGCTTTTCAAGCAAAAAACGGATTGATTCTTCAATCTTCCGGGCCTTCTTCTCCAATTGCGCGCGAGTGCCGCTCCATTCCTTGGAGCAATTCGACGAGAGCTTGCAACCATCAACGGCAAACATGGTTTTTCCTATCAACCCTTCCGAATAGCACAGAGTCAGTATGTCTCGAAAGATCGGGACTATCTGATCTTTCATCTCTGAAATGAACTTCGCTATAGTGGTAAAGTGCGGCCGCGTGTCCGCCGAAAGCGCCATGAAAATCACGTTCTCTTCGCAGGCACGAGCAATCTGGCGGCTATGCGTAATGCCGCGTGAATAGGCGTAAAGAATGATTTTGAGGAGAACCGCCGGATCAAATGCCGGGGCGCCGGTCTCGTCGTTGGCATACCGTTGTTCGAAAACGGAAAGATCCATCCAAACATCGACGATATAACTTAAAGCATATTCAAAGCTTCCCTGCTGGATCTGTTGGGAAAAGGAAAGGGGGATAAGCTTCGCTTGTTCGTAGGAGTAGGGTTTGTAGCGTGCCATTTTTTTTCCTTTGGATTTACGATGTCTTTCTACATGTAAATCTAGTGAAAAAAGGCAGTCTTTGCTTTGATTTTTTTAGAAAAAGAGACTTTTTCTACAGCCTCAACGTGTGCTGTGTTACGACGAGGCCAGCGTTAGAAAACGTGACGGAGCGGAGCAACATGACACGTTGACTTCAGACGCTGGACATGTGCGCGTTTCGCGCGGATGTAACACGGCTGTTGTGTGTCTTTACAAACCGACTATTATTATTTGCGCGCGCTTCTTTTCTTTCTTTTATTCAATAATTTTATAATGTGTCCGAACAAATTCCTTCTGAAAGGCATCAAAATGCCACCACTCGTATGAAATGGGAAAAAATCCAGAATTCATCATAACCTTTTTTAATAAGTCACGGTTTGTTTTTTGCTTTTTATTTGGATGATTCAGGAGCATGAATATTTTTAGTTCGAAATTACTTTTCCCTTTGATTTTAATCTTTGGATCAGGTTTACCCATATCCAGCTCAATACCTTTTCCGTCAATAATCGTTACATCTACAGCTGTTCCAAAGTTATGCATTGAGCCTTTTTCCGGATTTGCCACATATTTTTCAATTCCTGTGCCCTTAACAGCTTCGAACATTTTTCGTTGAATGCTTCTTGGCCGAACACCTTCCCATAATTTTAAAGAATATCCAGGCTTTAAGCTTCTTAAATATTGTTGGGCTTTAAATAATTTGTCTGCTACTTCAGGGCGCAAATAGCATTTTGATAGACATCCATAACTATTTATACCTAATATATTATTTTCGGTCGCATTTAAAATTTCAATCTTGAAAGTAGAATCAACGGTTTTAATATCAATTAATCCAGCTTTTATTATCTGCTCCTCTAGTTCACAAGCCCAATTTAAATTAACAAAAAGTAATAAATACAAGGGGATAAATAGGAGGTTGGTTTTCATTTTGTATTCTAATAAAAAGTTACTTGATTTAGTATCCTTTTGTTTGAAAATAGTCCTTTAATTTCAAATAACGATTAAGCAATTTCTTATTATCTTTGAAATTGATTATAGATTCATTTACAAATTCAGCTGCCCCATTATAAAGAATATCAATTTCAATTTTATCTAAATCACTATAAAGTAATTTAATATCATCATGTAAATAATCCAGAATATATTTACCATCTAAATCAGATTTGACAAAAAGTTTGGAATTACGCGCATATTGAGCTGCAAAACGGCTGAATATGCTTTTAGGGTCGATAGCAATAATTTCATCACAAAGTTCAATAACTCGCTCGTCGATAAGTATTCTGGGATAATCTGCATATTTTGATTCAAGTGTATAAGCGCGCTCTAAACCACCTCCATAAATCTCCTCCTGGCCGAATGATAGGCAAGGACCCAAAGCAATTCCGCCTCGTATAGAATGCTTTTTTGATAATGAAATTAACGTTATCATTGATACTGCCATGATCATTGCATAAAGTCCGTTTATGGTAGTGCAGAAATCATAATCACGTAGAATAGGCGTAGCAAAAACGAATGAATCTGAAAAAGATCTTTTTAATAAGATTGACCTTTTCATTTTCGAAAGGATACTTTGCTCACCAGGCGAAGCATTTTTGAATAAATCAGTCGGTTCATTTAGAAAATGGAAAAATTTATCGAATGCGTGTCTCAAGCCTAAAACTATTCCCGCAGTATTTTTTAAAATCTCAAAGGTTTGTTTATATTCTTGATCATTTGCTGGTAACGACAATTGTCTTAAAAGATCCTTCTGCCCCATTACATCGATATATGCAACGATATAATCTGAATAGAGATAGTCTTCATTTGATTTTAAAGAGTCATTCATGTTTTTATCCCGCGCGCGCTTTGATTTGTTGTCTTTTGCCGGTTTGCAAGTGCATCACAACGTTTAACAAACGCAAGAAGTTGCCGCATTGGCGACATGGCGGTGCGAGCGCAGCGTAGACACCGACGGAGCCATCAGAGCGTCAATTTGCCGAAGGCCGAGGGCGGCTTTACGCCCGATGCTTGCATTGTTTGTTGGTGGAATGTAAACCGGAACGCTACAATAGTGTAATGCTTTTCGCGGCGGCTCCCCGATTTTTCTCTTCATCGTTTCCATTCCAGCCCGTTCTTTCTTCTCTTTTAGCGGCGCATAGTTTTAATTGCCTTTAGTAGTCCGTATAAATAGTTTCGATTCCTCCAGCTGCCATATGTCGACCGTCTGCTGACAATGTGATACCATGCCATGCCCCATAGGAACCGAGCGCCGTCCAGGTTGCTCCGGCATCTGAACTAAGGAATATATCGCCATCAGCTCCAGCAGCCATATATTGCCCATCGGAGGAACAAGCTATTGAGTACCAAAGCCTATTGGCACTGGTATCCCGTGCAGTCCAGGTTACTCCGTAATTATTGCTGGTATAAATATGACTGTCCCATGTTACTGCAGCTATATTCTTGCCATCCGCTGAAGTTGTAATGCTTGTCCAACTTCTTATTAAATCATGCGCAACCCATGTTTCGCCATAATCGCTACTTGAATAAATATTGGTGCCGTTGCCGCCAGCGTATAAAAATTTACCGTCACCTGATGAAGCAATTGTGGTCCAATATGTCGAGCCCGATAATACAGGTGAAGCATGAGAAACCCAAGTTGCTCCAAAATCCTTGCTCGTATAAATGGAACTGTATTCTTCTGCAGCTGCAAGCCTCTGCCCATCAGCACTCGATGCGACCCCAAGCCATTGGCCGGTGGGTCCATGTGCTATCCAGGTGGCCCCATAGTCTGAACTGGTATAGATTTGGTTTCTCCATGTGCCGGAAACGAGGTATTGCCCATTTGAAGATGATGTAATTGGGCCGAATGTACTCGAGTCGCGAGGTAACCAAGTAACCCCATAATCTGAGCTTGTATATATTCTTCCGGCACTGCTTGTGGCAGCAAGAAGCTGTCCGCTTGCTGAAGACGTTAGGCAAGACCAACCCTTGGGAGTGTTCTGAGGTGCCCATTTCGATGATTTACCATTGAAAGAATTGAATGCATAGATTTTACCATTTGTTGACCCAACATAGAGCCAGCCATTATTTCCAATAGCCGGAGACGAAAAGAAATGGCCGTATTTATCAAAATTGGCTATATTCCACTTGACGGTTCCATTGAAATTCATCGCAAAAAGACCTCCGTACCCACTTGTAAAGTATATGATAGAATCCGAAGCTATTGCAGGAGCAGAAAGCACACTCAAAGCCATATAATAGTTCCATTTTTGGCTGCCATCTTCCGGATTAATGGCAAGCAAATTGCCGTATTGCGAACCGATATAGACTGTGCCATCTTTCCCGATTGCAGGCGATGATTGATATCCGCCGTAGAACCAGTTGCCTTTCCATTTAATACTGCCGTCCGAAGTATTTCTTGCATAAAGAAAGCCATCATCAGAACCATAAAAAACGGTTTTGTCATCTCTACTTAGCGCAGGTGAGGAAGTAATTACATTAGAATGAGTCTCAGTTTTCCATTTCAATGAGAAATCAGGATTTAAAAGATAGAGTCGATTAATATCACAACTGGCGAAACAAATTGAACCATCCTGTAAAACGGCTGGAGTTGATAGAATTCTACCATCAGAAAGGAAGCTATCTACCAAAGCTCCACTAGGCTTGATAGAATATATTCTTGCATTATTTGAACCTATATGAAGAATTCCTTTCATATCAATAACGGGAGATGAATTGACTTCGCCAGAAGTTTGATATGCCCATTTTCTCTGCCCATTTTTATCAACGGCATAAATGGAACCATCTTTGGATCCAAAATATGTAGCCCCGTCATTTCCAATGGCAGGTGAAGAAGAAATCCCTCCGCTCGTTTTAAAACGCCATTTTAAGGAGCCATCTGGGTTGATTGCATAAAGACAACTATCTTGTGAGCCTATATAAATAGTTCCGTTTGTGTCAATAGCAGGTGAAGAAGTAGTGCTGGCTCCTACATTGAATGTCCAAGCAAGCGAACTGTCTAAGGGACCTTTCAAAGGTGCGCTTCCGGAATGGGAATAATCATGACCGAACATTGGCCAAGCGCCCCTTGAGTATTCAGTCATAACAATGAAATCTTGATGCAATGTATCGCCATTAACTTTAGCATAGGTTCTCGAAGACGGACTGAAAAGAGTGGTATTCATAGTAGGGGTAACGGTTCCAGCCCAACCGCACGGTAACAGAGCATGGTAAGAGCCATTTCCATCAGTTGATATCGCATTTGGCAGTCCAAGAAGTGTTACATCCTTCATACCTTTGCCTGATTCATCTACTATAGTACCTGAAATGGAACACTGACAGAAGGAAGCCGTAATTGAATGGTCCGCAGTGACATTGTAAAATGTGTAGCTGGTTGTCTTTCCAACCGAATGCCCATCTACCAGTACATCACAGATTTGAAATCCTGTTTGCGGTATAATTGTAAATGTAATATTTGAACGATCGACTACTTTCTGAGCTCCGCTAGGTGTCAAAGTACCATTGGGAGATTGTGTGGAAGTGATAGTATGCGGCAATGCGGTGAAAGTTGCAGTTACGGTTGTATTTGTATTTAGATTAAAAGTGCAAGCTCCGGTTCCCGAACAACCACTTCCGCTCCAGCCAGTAAAAGCATAGCCGGTAGCAGGCGTTGCGGTCAATTTAATACTTGTGCCAGGCAAAAAACGGGCGGTGCAAGTAGAACCGCAATTAATGCCAATTGGATCGCTAATAACGCTTCCATTTCCAATTACATTTACAACTAAATTGTAGTGTTTACGAACTGGAAACCTAAGCCAGCCTTGAGAATCAATGATTTTCCGACCAGGTAGAATGGTAGTTCCATCCATAGAAGGACCCGAAATAAATTTTACGGATGGATCGTCAGCCTGAATCACATAATCCGAGATTCGGACGTTATCAATGTTAAGAATACGGTCGTTGTGGTCGGAGAAATGCACATCAATTGATGCGGTATTGTTATCGTTGAAAATATTGGCAAGATCCGCTCTCCCATCACCATTAAAATCACCAACTACCCATTTTTGGCTATCCCAGAATCCGCCTTGTTGAGTAGCCCATGCCGGGACTCCCTGAAAACTTGAGCCAGTAGACAAGTGCATGCCAATCGTAGCATTTCCTCCATCATTATATATACATGCTAATTCATGTTTCCCATCACCATTAAAATCACCGGCAATCCATTTTTGGCTATCCCAAAACCCACCTTGTTGAGTGGCCCAGCGACCCCAATTAAATGATGCTCCTGTAGAATAATGAACATCAATTGAAGCCAAATTGTTGTCGTTAAAAATATTAGCAAGATCCGCTTTCCCATCACCATTAAAATCACCAGCTATCCATTTCTGACTATCCCAAAATCCCCCTTGTTTTGTGGCCCATGACGGGACACCCTGAAAACTTGAGCCAGTAGACAAATGCATCCCAATTGTAGCACTGCCTCCATCATTAATAATAACTGCCAAATCACATTTCCCGTCACCATTAAAATCGCCGGCAACCCATTTTTGACTGTCCCAAAATCCACCTTGCCGAGTTGCCCACCGTTGCATAACAAAACCGGAACCGGTTGAAAAATGTACATCAATTGATGCCATTCCATTATCATTGAAAATATTTGCTAAATCGCATTTACCATCGCCATTAAAATCGCCAGCAACCCATTTCTGGCTATCCCAGAATCCTCCTTGTTGAATACCCCAATTATATGGAGCACCAATGAAGCTATAGCCTGTAGACAAATGCATTCCAATTGTGGCATTACCTCCATCGTTATAAATACATGCTAGTTCATGTTTCCCATCACCATTAAAATCTCCTGGAATCCACTTTTGAGAATCCCAGTAGCCACCTTGTTGTGTTGCCCAACGTTGCATTGTAATGAAATTCGAATGGAATTCATTGACATAACGTACGTATACATATTGATTGGCTTCGAGATCGAAAATTCGCGGTGGAAAAACGAAATAGTCCATAAAACTTGGAGTATTGACTGCAAACTCTTTAAGGATTTGCTTACCTGACCATACTTCTACCTGAGGCCAACCATTGCCTGCTATGGTTCCTTTGGCATGAACCCGAATATATGATTCAAACTGCAATGAATGTGAAAGCGTATATGTGTAGTTTGTATAACCACCTAATCCTGCATTCACTGGGTCGGTCAAAGCAATTTTTATAAACTTATCATTTTCTATCTGGTTATCATCTGCGATGTTTAGTTTCAATTCATTAACCGGTGTTGTCTGGCCTGCATTAAAGACCAATATTCCGCTCGCTGGTTCGATGGTGTAATCGCTGCCCTGCGTTGCCGTTGCATCCGTAATTTTGTATCTGACCGTCACTGTCTGGTAAGCAGGATAATTCAACCCCACAGGTATAATTACTTGTCTACCATCTTCAGCGCTTTGTCCATTATTCGCAGCAAAGCCAACCGACACCTTGCACTTTAGTCCTGAAGCCCGTATTTCATTCAAGAACCAATTCTTGTTTTCAGTCGTTATTTGTACATGGTCCTGATTTTGCTCAGGCAAATAAACCTTATCAAACATTGTCATTGGCCCTTCAATCACCCTCGGCCAAGCTTTATAGTAATGACTATTGTTTCCAACATTGAAATATGGGTCAAGAATCCCAGCTGCACTTGGTGTAGGTATGAAACAGTCTTTTCCTTTGTTCGGGTATCCATCATGCTTAAGGAACTCATCGTTATAATTGTTTACCAAGAAATCCCAACGCAGCAAAACCTGTGATTCGTCATGAATAAGACTATATACTTCATTCTGTCCTCCAGGTGCATTCTCTGCAAATATTGGTGACTTGTATGATATAGAAAATGGGTCGTTTACCATCGTTATTGCTGCTTGCGGATTGAATGCCCAAACCCACCAATCAGTACTCGCCTTGGGGTATCTTTTATTGCCATAAAAACAATTAACCATCGTGTTTGCCTCCAACGTTCTCATTCTTACTTCAAGACCAAGGGATGGGGGCAATTCAATATTCAAATTCGCATACAGGAAGTTGCTCGGATAATTATGCCCTATGCCATTTGCTGACCCATTACCAATTGCCACTATTTTTATTGGCGATATTGGACTTCCTTCAGGGCATTGACAAATACTTCCGTAGTTGGTTAGGTTTCTAATACTTTGTCGGAAAGTTGGGTCGTTCAACTTGTTGAAAAACGCATCATATTTTGCTCGCGTTGATGCCACTGTCTCCAGCAACATCTCTTGCGCTGCGTTGCTGTTCAAGTTGCTATTTTCTTTCGCAGCGTCTTCGCTTAAGGGGGAGAAAAAAGTCAAGAATCCCTGGCTCGACATAGGGACATTCGCACCTCTGTTTGGCGAATCGAATTCAATCAACAAACGCACATGAATGGCATCCGTTTTACCATATGTTGGACTTCCCGCTATCTGCCCCGCCTGTTGTAGTGCATATCTGCAAATCAATCCACCCATGCTTGGCCCAATTATCACAAGCTCATTCCCATTGATTTTTTTTGTATGAGCCTCTATCCACTTTATTGCTTCAGTTACAACATTCGCATTTGTCTCAATGCTTGTATTCGGATTCTGGAACCGTAACATTATCACATCATAATCTTCATTGTAAAGTGTCGTAACCAATCCGGCTTCATTTGTTCTCACTCCGTTCAAGTCATATACATCATTGCATATACGCTCCATTTTGTCGAACGTGCAGCGTTTAGCCATATTATATGCAGGATCAAATCCTTCGGTAAGCAAAACCGGCTTGTTAAAATTTGTCGTTCTTGGGTCAAGCTTACTGTAGATTTTCATCTGATAGCCAGCATCTGGCCCTATCGACTTAAATTGCGGCCCATCCGGGAGTTTTTTTGAATTCATCGTAATATACCCATAAGGATAATACCATGTTTTAAATGGTGTTGTTGAACCAGGGTAAATCCCGTCAAAAATAGTCGGTACGATTGTTATTCCAGTTCCCATCGCTACTGCCGCCAATGCAAATACTGCTATAATGCATTTCTTTACAATATGTCTATTCATATATTCATACCTTTCTTTTTATTCCGGATCATTAGTTCAGTTGTCATTGTACCAGGTTCCATCATTCATCGGTTTTACGAACAATTTAGAAAGAGTATATCCTATAAAACTTGTCTCAAATTGCACTCTTGCTTTTATTGTTTTTTCACCGGCAATACTGAACTGATATGCGCCTGTGCTCGTTGCGCTATCTATCGTGATTATTTTCCCCTCAATTTCAAGACTGACCTTTTTTATCGCATCTTCATGTGTTGAAAATTCACTCCCGTAAGCGAAAACAAAATTAACCTTCCTGCTATGGGTTGTATCCTTGCCTGCCGTTGCCATGAAGAATGTTCTTTGTTCCGGTTCGTTGCCCTGCGTTAAACTGTAGAATTTCGCATACGCGATAATAAGCGATATGCCATTAATGTTGTCTGTTGCCGAAGCTATTGTCTGCATTGTGTTTGCATATTCAAACCAATTCGGCAATCTGGCATCACCGCTAGTGTCTTTAGCAAGCTGGTATGCGCTCTGCCTGAGGTCTTCTACTTTAAAGGTGTCTCTGAGGTTGTTTCCATCGCTTGCATAGAGTGCTTTACTGAATGTGTGCGCACTATCTGTTGTGTGCACAATGGCATTATTATTTGTTACAAAAATATTATCAATCCACACTTGAGCCGTTTTGCATTTTCCTCTCTGATACACAAAGAATATTTTGCCGATTTCTATCTTTTGTCTCCCAATATAAAAAGCAATTACCGGTATTGCCTGATATGCCCCATTATCCCCATAATAAACTTTCAAGGTATCTTCAGTCACTGCAATTTTGAATGCAATACTTGCGTCTTTCTTTCCTCGCGGTGTAACGGTGCCTGTGCTTCCACTCGCTGTCGTCATGCCGTTCAAGTTTTGCAAAATCACATTAGGTTCACCCACATTGTCCAGCCGGTTTGGTATGAAAAGCAGCGTATAAAGCGGTCGGCTTGTTCTTGCATCCATCATTCCAACCCACATTTTTTCACTTGTCAGCCATTTTCTCAAATATTTTCTACTCTTCTCGACCTCTTTCGTTTTTCCTTTGCTAAGGCCTGTCATCTGCTTCATGTATTTCACTTCTCCATCCATATAGCCCATGCATTGGGCTTCAATCTCATCTATTTCATTCTTGCTGTCTTCATCTTCTTTGCATTCGGTTACAACGCATATTTCAGGAAATGCTGCTCCGAACTGTATTGTGAATCCTTTATTAGTCTTGTTGCTGTACGCCGTTTGGAATCTGTTGCTCTGCACAAATCCAATTCCGGCTTGCAGATTTCGGTCATTTCTTTCCCTTGTACTGCAAGGACTTTTCATGTACCAGTTCCCGTTCCCCGAATCTGTACACCAATTGAACCCAGTATATCCCAGACTTTTCAAATCATGCGTACCTTTGTCAAAATCTTGGTAGTAAACCTGCGTCCATGCCGTTGACAATAAGGATAACAATAAAAATACGCAATTGGTCAATCCCGATTTGATAGGATTTTCCATTTTTATAGCCCCTTTCTTTAGAAAATTTATGCAATGATTTCTATGGTTTACCATGTTTGCCTTATCAGCACTAAAATTTCATTAGAGAAAGCCTTTATATCGAATCTCATTCTTAAGTATTGCCTTTTCTGCGTTTTCCTGCGCCGCCTCTTCTGTCTTGAACGGGCTGTCTTAAATTTCTCTTTGTCTTGCCGCCGTCTATATGTTAATTCGTTCCGGTTTATTTCCCACCAACGTTCCGCAAACGGGTGCTGTGCCCGGATTGCCGACATGACACCGCGAGCGAAGCTGAGACGGCGACGGAGACATCAAACCGGGCATTGCATCCCTTTGCGTGTTAGCGGTCTTTTTTGCAGGGGCCTTTTCGGGCGCGCGTCCTAATTTCTTAATGCTTCTGCTTTTTTTATTTCTTCATGAGATAATGAATATTTATTGTTTCCACAATCATTTAATTGACTTTTGGTTAATGTTTTTAGATATTTAGGCAAATTTGATGGATAATTTTTATTAAAGAACGATTTTGCTTCCCTCATTCCAGAAATAATTTCAGAAGTTGAAAAAGTATCCTTTCCAGTTAAATGCATCTTATAACATGCGGCAAGAGCTAAGTCGGTTCCAGTTTTCGCACTTATTTTTTGCGCAATATATCCTGTTGAAATATCCTGCTTTGCGCCATGAGTAACATGTTGTTTCTGTGAAGGGGGTTGACCATCTTGGCCTGTCTGAGGTTGCCGTAATTGTGACATGTCCTTTAATAAATTGAGTAGATCTTTTTTTAAAAACTCGTCTGATCCTTCATAATCAATTTCCACATCACCCATTTTAACACGCATTTTGCAAGTCATCCGAAACCTCCTATTTAAGTTTAGGTAAAATTTCCTTTATTGCAGTGGCTATATATGCTTCTGCGATAGATGGGGAAGACGGTTTATTTGAAGCATGCGCAAAAGAATTTCTAGTATCCAAGTGCATTTTTAAAGTCTTAAATAATTCTTTTGAAATGATGCCGACGCTTTTGCATGTTTCAAGCACAGTACCTTCCGGTATGTTTTCAAAATCTTCAATTGCGTTTATGGCAATGGGAGATTTCCAAGTTGCACATTTTAAATTGAATTTGGTTACATGCTTTGAAAATATCCAACTTCGGAGAATATGATAAACCCAACACCAAGTCATCACAATTGAGGATCGTAAAAAATCATTTTCAAAGCAATTAATTGCCTCACGCATGTATTCTGAAAGATCGGGATCAGCAATTTTAGAATGTAATTTATTCAAATCGTTACCTAGATTAACAGCTTCTTTTCTTTTGCAATATTTAACATTTAATTCATTTTCATAGCTTTGCCCAATTGTATAGCCCTTTTCCAATTTAATAAAACGTTGGATTCCGCCTATTTTCTTTGAATACTTCGAAACATATGACGGAAAAGTTGAAAAAGATGAAACTCTTAAGGTTATAGCCAATTCTTGAATTGACTTGGGAATAAAGTAACTATTTTTCTGAATTGAAATCCAATAGAGGACAAGTAAGTTATATTTGATCTGTTCAGTTAAAGTATTATAATTTTTGACTGTTTTCAAAAACTCTTCAGGTTTCATATTTGTTCTTTCTATTCGCGCGCCGTTTTTATTGTCTTAGACCCCTGCAAAATTGACGCTAACTAGTAAAATGCCCCTTCCATTCATTCTTCCAATTTAGTAGATTGAATGAAGGTACCTAGATCCTATCTTCCAAATTTTCGTGTATGATCCAGGTGAATTTTAGCTAACGGACTTCGAATTTTCGTTATCGCCTTATTGCTGACGTGTGTATAAATCTCCGTCGTTTTGCTCGAAGAATGACCTAAAAGTTCTTGGATATACCGTAGGTCTGTTCCTTGTTCGAGCAAGTGCGTCGCGAAGCTGTGCCTCAACCCATGCATATAATATGATTGTCCGCCTCGTGCGGAGTCAATATACAAGGTCAGAATTTGTACGCTTTACCGGGAGTGAGATAGAATCGGCTGAGCTTGTCAAAATTTCAGGTTCGCTTCGCGGTTTTAATATATCTTTTATCATATATCATAATTTTTGAACGCGTCTCTTCCCAATTTTTCAGGAATTTTATCAATGGCGCAAACGTGGAATGATATTAATGACCCGGGCGTGTATAGAAGCCCGGTTGAAAAAACCGGAAAAACCAAGCCGGTCGATTACCAAACCGATAAACCGGAAAAAAATGAAAAACAGGAGCCTGAGGTTAAACTTGTTTCCGCTAGGTGGGAGCCCGATGGCGACGGACTGGAATTCAATAAAAAATGCACGTTGAACATCAAGGCCGAGTTTCTCAAGGAAACCTTCCGCAAGAAAATAACCTGCTCGCTCTTTGTGCTTTACAATGGAAATGAAGAAGACGTAAAGCATAAAGTAGACGCCTACCTCGATACCGACGGCAATGCCAAGGCCGACATGACGCTGTATTACGGCAATGAGTATTACGATGCCGCACAGGAAAATCCGGAGGCGACGTGCCAATACAAGGCCAAAATCGAGCACCCGACGGCCACGGCGGTTCTGGAAAGCGATTTGCTGGACATGCCGGTATGCATGGCGGTTGATTTCGTGGAAATAGCGGATATTCATTTTCATCATAATTGCGCGCTGCCCTGCCTCGATGAAAAAGGCGATCTCATTAGCCTTTTAGCGTCGGCATTTTCATATGCAAAAGACAATGCCGGCCGGGAATTAATCATAGAAGGCCATGCCGATACCAGCGGCGACTCTGACTATAACCTCGCCATTTCCAAACGCCGCGCCGAAGCCATCAAGGGACTTTTGGAAAACGACATGGACCTATGGAACGGCGTTGTCGCCTGCAATGACCATAAGCTGGAAACCGAGGATTACCAGCAAACGCTGAAAGGGCTATCCGAGCGCTATGGTTGGGACTGCGATCCGGGCGACGTTGACAACAAGGATGGCCCCAAAACCACGGAAGGCGTCAAGGGTTTTCAGACCGAATACAATTCGCAATACAAGGGGACGCTAACGGTCGATGGCGTAGTGGGCCCAAAGACGTGGGAGGCCATCGGCATTACCATCCGTTTGCTTCTTGAGGATTATCTAAAGAACGACCTGCAGCTCGATCCTATCCCCGCCATACCATACGGGTATCCGGATGGTAATGGTATTTATCCCTGCGGAGAGAGCTGCCCTATAGAAAACGCCGGGGATTCGGATTATAAATCGGAAGAAAACAGGAGAGTAGAGCTTGTTTTTTACAAAAAGGACGATCCGACGCCGGCGATAGCTCCCGCGGCTAGTCGGGAAATAGGGCTTGAAAAGGATCCGGTTTCGGAGAAGAAGTGGAAAAAAGAAAAGATTGAGGGAGGTGGGGGGGACGGAAAAAAAGGTGAAGTACTGCAAATTAAAATACTCAAACTGGACAAATGGTTTATTCCGGGCCCCAAGGATAAAGGCGGAGAGGATTGCGCCATGCAGTATTCACTCGGCCAGGCTGATAATTTTTCCGGGAAAGTTGTTTTGGAGGTATTTGCAAGCAACTATTGCAAAGCCGAAATGGCGGATGATTACTCCTTTACATTTTCCGATATAGGCGATCCGATTCCAATTTTCAGCAAGGAAATGGCTCAGGAAAACACCGAGCCCGGCAAGGATTATAGCGTTGACGATTGGAACGGGAAATGCACAGCCGCCGACGGCGCGCTTAAGCCCCGAACGGGGGAAGATCGATATATCAACGCGGCCTTTTCACCGTATACTGTTCACTTCCGGTGTTTTAATGATCAAGGCGACGGCCAGGCACGCGTGGATCTCCTCGATTTTTGGCCCGCCTGGGACCCGGCCAGTCAATCTGTTGTCAATGATTCGCAGACAATCAAATGGAAAATCATTAAAACGGACAAATTGAAAAAAGGGAAAATTATCGTTGTCGATAAGACGGATCAAGAGGTTTTTTCCAAGGATTTGGCCGAGTCTGATTTAAGCGAAGGCGACCATAACTTTTCATGGGACGGAGCATTGTCGGCCGGCGGCCTGATTCAAAAGGAAAACATGCCGTATAGGGTTCAGATTCAAGCTTGGTCGACGGATGATAAAACGGCCGGAATTTCAGTGGCGGCAATGCAAACGGAGGTGAGAATCTTCGTGCATCCGGATACGGGAAAGCACCAAGACAAGCCGTGGGAGGATCCGAATTCGCTGCAACTGGGCTTGCCGCCCTATGTCGTCAATGAACCCGCTGAAAGCGAAGGTGAACGGTGGTATCAATGGAAACTTGCCAGTGCCGGATTCCATCCGGGGCCTGTTAACGGCCAATGGGGAGATGCGAGTAAAAGGGCGCTTACGGAGTTTCAGCGCTCTTACCCGAAAAATAATACCGCTCCGTATGAACGGTTGACCGCCGACGGCGCAATGAATAATGATTCGAAGGAGGCGCTCAAGCGATTATCGGTTGGTAATCGAAGCCTGTTTGGCGATCCGGAAAATAACAAAGCCGATCTTGCCGCGGAGGCTGCGGAGCAGCGGTTGAGCGACGGCGGGAAAAATATGATCGTCTGGGTTGACGATAGGCAATATTATACGTCTCGTTTCAGTGCGCCGAAAAGCATTCCGGCAAATGATCCGGTTTATTTGAATGACTACAGGGGAATGTATTCGGCCGGCGATAATAAGGTAACCTTTGATAAAAATACGATTTGCAGGCCCTGGATTCCGGTTTACGCGGCCGTCGGGCTTTTATCAAAAAATGACGCGTTGGATGCGGCCAAGGGCACCTTCAATGAAGCGGTGAAAAACGCAATCGGGCCGCTATGCGTCGAATGGTCCTTCGATGAAATCGGCGAGGACCTTTCCGTAATAAATACCTCAGACGTAAATTATAACAAAGCGGTTATCAGGTCGAATAAATGGGTCGAGACCATCATCGACTCGGCAAAAGCCTCTCAGGATGGAAAGACATATACGAATTGCCCTGAAAAGTTCAACGGCGACGATTGCGGCGGCATTCGGCCGCAGGATCTTTCTCTTTATTATAAGGCGCCGTTCGGGCTAGATAGCGAATCATTGGAGCCGTGGAAAGCCAAAGACGATACTACGAATAAATGCGTTTACGCTTTGGCCCACGACTATGTCGGCCAAAAGGACGGTTTGTATAGCGCGGCATCAACCGGAAAGGCAGGTATCTACCTGCATCCTTCCATAATAGGCGGGGATGGCTATCGAATTTATTCGAAGTTGTCGTTTCGTCATGATTCCGGCGGTGACGGATTTAAAAACAACAAAATTTTGCAAAAACGCTATGATTCATTACCCATGGCGTCAACGGCGCAATTAAGAATATGGCGAAGAACTTCGTACAGGAACTACGTAATCTGGTCTCCCGCCGCAAATAATCATTGGAATGCGCATCGAACAAGAAATATCGAATTATATAATCCGGCATTTCGCCATATTGTTTATGAAGGCGGGACTCCCAACGACTGGGCGCTGAACACGCTCATCACCCAGGCTGAGTACGCCGCCGTTGTTTCCCCAAACATTACGGTAGCGCCTTACAACGCCTATACCCCGCATTTGGATAGCGAATATACATGGCCGTACATGGACCGTCCGCATCTTGGTTTTCCAAGGGGCAATCTCAATGAGTCCATTAACGATTATTTTAGCCGTGTGATAACGCCGAGCGGGGGCCAAATATGGATGAAAATATCAGAAGAGATGATTCATTTCCTCGTAAAAAGCGTTGAAACCAAACATGGTTTGCTTAAAGGTCATTTGTTGGCTGAGTTTACATCGTCGCCGCAGATAAGTTTCGCGCAGTACCGATGTGATAAATGCCACGCAACAATGGTTGAGGTTACCAACAATTGCGCTCCGGCTGATGTATTGGAAAATTCGGTCTGCGCCGTGGTCGGTTGCGGAGGGCATCTGCACGTTGCGGCCACTGCAACTAGCGGCGGATTGGGGTTTTCGGCATTGGGATATGGTTTGGGCGCTGCGTGGGTTTTTGTCGGGAATGATGCCGCTTTGTGGACGCATGAAATGGGGCATAATAAGTATCTCGAACATTCCCAATCGCAACCAAAACAGCCTGATTCCCCCGGCGGGTTCAATAATTTACAACACGATACGGAAGTTAACCCCTCTCCGGCATTGGCGGCCGAACCGGCAAAGGACAAGTGTTGGGACCGTGCCTGCATTATGAGCTATAATAGAGACGATCCGCGATATTTTTGCGGTAAATGTATTCTTAAACTACGAGGCTGGGCTATTGACCATATAACCAACCCTGCCGGCGCTGTTAAGGATGCTTGATGGAACTTGCAGCAACCAATAAAACTAAAATACCGGCAATCCTCATTGGATTGTGCGCGATGATATTTTTAACATTTGGGAAAACGTCAAATTCAGGAGTTCATTCCATGGCAAATTCACCTATTGTTATCGCAATAAAGGACATGCCCGCCAAGATTATTTGCGGCGGGAGCATCAATTGCGCAATTGAGTTGAAAAACACATCCGATCAGGCGGTATCCGTTCCGGTGCTTTCGCCGGTTTCTTCCGTTCAATTTGAATTTGACCCGGCTGGCGGCGGCTCCCGCCGAATAATTTCACAAACGCGATTTAACAGTTGGATGGACCGGGGAAAAACGGTGCCGGTCATGGAGCAACAATTCACTTCTTTAAAAGGCGGCGATGGCCTGATAAATAGCGAAGGGGACCTCGGCCAGTATGCGATAGAGCCATTACTGCCGGGCGAGTATAAGATTATCGCCACGCTGGATTTAAAGGGGACAATAATTTCCTCCTTGCCCGTTTCCCTTACTGTTTGTTCGCCTCAAATAAAAATTCTTGAGTCCTATTATAGCCCGCGCTATCAAAATGTTTATTCCGTCTTTGTTGAAGATAAATGCTTTTCACGCAATGTCCTTTTTATTCGACCATCATTCAGCAACAATCCCAAAAATGGAGTTGCGGGAATTCCGATGGAATTAAGCGAGCTTCCCAGTGCGTTGGCGGCGGCTGAAAAAATCGCCGACGATGTCTCCGGTCAATGGTTAAGCTGGTTGGTCGGGAATACGGTAAGCGGCGCATGGGGAGATTTGAATTTAAAGCCGCGAGTTTTCGGCAGCGTTGAAGTTTCGCTGGGTTCACCGCGGCTTCTTCCGCAAGGGTTCACTATTGAAAATAATGCGGGTGTTTTTTTCTTAATTGGTGATAGTAAGGGGGAGACGGCACTGCAATCAGTCACCTTTTCCGAAAAAGGCGCCTATTCAAGTAACCCTGTACCTGTCTGCGCCAATGCTATTGTATTTGTAAAGGTTCAATATGACATGAAAGGGAAATATTTTTCAATTTTTTGGATTGAAAAATCGAATGAAAATGAGTTTTATTTAAAATCCGGAATTTATTACGATAAAACCAGCGTAAATCTTACCGATATTCATATTTTATTCAAAACTTCCAATACGCCGTTGGCGCTTAGTGTACACTCTGTTGCCGTTAACGTACATAAAAAGACCGGGATTACCGCCTTATTCAAAAACGTAACCGATAAATCGCTGACTTTTATTCAGATGGCGGCCGCTCCTTCTGAACCGTCGCATCCGGTCTCAATACCCTATCCGCCCGGTCCCGCGGATATGTGGAGCATTTCGCCGTCGTTTGATTACAATCCGCTTATCGTTGCCCGTTCGGAAAATCATCTGTTGTGGCTTGAAGTGAACGGCGATAGCCAATGGCGAACGTTGGCCCATGACGATCAAGGCATTTCGAACGTCTCATTATTTACAAATCAGCAAAATGAATATTATGCGCAATGGGTAAACAAGAAAACGGGCTTGCGCTTCGAGCAGGTGCCCTATAAGATCAGGCCTCCAATGTAGGAATCGACATATACATATTCCCGGGGAAATGACTTCAAAGGCGCAACTTTTGAATACCGTCAGCTCGACGTTAAAAATCATTCAGATGAGGAGATCAAACGGCTTGCGGATTATATTGGAAGCCACTTCCAGGAGCCTGAATTAACCGTGAAACAGGTTGGTCGGGAGACGGGTATTACCCAACGCGAATACCGGCTATCCTTCAAGGACAATTTCCACGCGCGAATAACTATCTTCTTATTCCTTACCTTTGCTTGTCCGCGGCAATTTGAATCCAACGCTCAAATGAGCATTCCCGATACCGGTGCGGAAAAACAAGACGCCTGAAATAACCTTTTAAGCGTGAACTCAAAAAACTAATTATTTTCAACCTATTCCATCTTATCCGGAGGTAGCCATGACCAATAGCCGTACCGTTCAACCGAGAAAAAAAAACATGTCGTCGCTTGTTAAAACGTATCAGTATTATATCGCGGCCATAATCGGCCTTTCCATTATCCTGCTTTTAACCCGGTGTAATGTCAACAAAACAACGGGACCAGCTCCATTGCCCGCGAGCGTCGTGCATTTTAGCAAAGACACGCTTTTATGGAACGTTCCTTTCTCCGATACGATCCATGCGAAAAGCTTGAGCGCCTCGGCGCAGGATGGAAAAGGCATTACCGTACATTTCGTGGATAGCGAGCGGGGAATGGGCGCGAAGGATTCGGTTTTTTCATGGACTCCCGGCGACACGGGGCGCGCGTATGTCAATGCAACCATCCGCGGCGCGAACGGCCGCTGCGACACGCTGCGCGATACGCTCTTTGTGGTCTACGCCCCCAATTTGTCGCGCGCATACCGGTTGAGCCGCGATACGGTGGCGCAATACGCGCTATTTACGGACACACTGCGGCCCGACAGCGGCAGTATCGCGCGTTTCGGCAAGACCGACTATTCGTTCCATTGCATCGACAGTGTAAAAAACATGACGCTGCGGGATTCCATTGTATCGTGGCTTCCGCAAGACACGGGAATGATTCGCCTTCGTATCGCTCAATGTTGCGCTTTCGGCCGCTGCGACACGCTGCGGGGATCGCTGTACGTTGTCAACGGAGTATTTCCCTCGATTCCGTTTAAATTCAGTGTTGACTCGCTCTGTTTGAATGTCGCGTATACCGACACGTTGCACGCATCCCGGCTGCCTGTTTCCAAATCAATCGGGAGAATAGTTTCGTTTCATCTCATTGGCGGCGAAAAAGGAATAGAATTGAATGATTCGGTTTTCTTTTGGATCCCCCGCGATTCGGGCCGGTCCTCAGTTTCGATAGTCGTCGGGGACAGCGCCGGTCGGTTTTATTCCATTCAGGACACTTTTATCGTATATCAATGTTCCCTGGAACATTTGTATTGCCCGTCCTACACTCATAAAAATGACGCGATATCAGGCAGGCAAAGCGATTTGCCGCCGGGGTTTTTCGTTTATTCGTACGAATATGATCCGGCGAACCAGGTGAAGGGTTTATACATATCGGATATCAGGAATTTCTCTCCATCGATCATTCCCAATACTGAAAACGAAGTGCCGAGATCCATAAAAATCTCGGATGACGGGAAATGGATACTCTATGTGAACGGCTATGACGCCTATGTTATAAGCATTGACGGTTCCAAAAAATATAAAGCGCCGCTTTCGGGTGCGCAGGTGCTCATGGTCGATTTATACCGCAACGGTCCCAATGGAACGGAAATTTGCTTTACCACCACCGACACGGTCCGGCAGGAGATTTACGCAATACAAGTAAGCCTCGACAGCGTCGCCTCGTTCGGCGCCATACGGACCCTCGCCGATCTTACGGGCAGTTTCAGGTTGGAACCGTATTATCCTATTTCGGTGGTAAAGGACCAGATACTATCCGCGTTCAGTCTGCTTTGGCAGGGCGCGTATGTTTTACGAATGGGTTTTCTGACCATTCCCGACGGCGGCAGGGGCCTGGCCCTGCCTCAACATATGTACAAATGGGCGAACGAAGTCGGCAAACAGGTGTGGGGGTGTAATTCAACGATGTCTCACGATGGTTCGCAATGCGTTTATATTCCGGGAAACGCCGGCATGGGCGGCCTGGGCGGCGGCATGGGAACGTGCATTCCCCCCGAGCACCGTGGGTTTGTCGTGACGCCGTTTCGCCGAGTTACCGATACGGCAATCACCATGGACGATCATATCGACAAATATGGTTTAAGTATTAACTGGTGTCCGTCGCAATACAATTTTGGTACATGGGATCAAATGGATTTCCGAAGCTGGTATTTCGGCAATAATAACTCCCTTGTTATTGGATGTCAATCTGGAACGCTGGCGCCCGTCAAAGGTATTTGGATGGTTGACTGGAAAAGCAATGTTTGGACGCGGCTGAATCCTCCCGATTCGATAATCCCCGCGGACTGGCCGGCGGTCTATTTTACCGGAACGGATACGGGAAACGCCATCGACCCGCAATACCGGGTTATTCGGCCCAATGGCGGGGAGCAATTCAGCGTGGGGCAGGCATGCACGGTAACGGTAACTTCGCGTCGCGACGCGAACGCCGGAATACGCCTGAAATTAGAAAAAGGGAAATATTCACTGTTGCTTCCGGGAATGACGACGTCGATCAATCCGCGCGTGGATTCGACGTTTATTTTCACGATTCCGGACTCATTTACTATTGTGCAAGGAGGCGGCCAAATCGTGAAGGTATCGTCGGTTTCCGATTCCTGTTCAATATGCGTGCTTGACTATACTCCCAGTACGGGATTTCATGATTGTTCGGATAATTTATTCAGCATCAAGCCGGCGCATTAGAAATTTTCGGCGGTCGCCGGATTAATGGGGGCAAATATGCACACGGGAAAAGCATGGTTAATCGCATTAGTCACGCTATCGGCCATGTATGCCGCAACGGCATTCGCCGATGGGCAATTACGCGCGAGAGTGTGCGTTTCAAGCAAGGAAATGCGCGACCTCTGCGGCGCCCAGGCGGTAAAATTGGTTTTCGTCAATGGCGCGACGCTCTACTACATCGATTTTTCCCTGGACTCGCCCTCCATCACGCCGTTTATGCAGGTCAAGGGCGGCATCGCGCCGGTCATTTCGCCCGACGGCGCGCGTGTCGCCTATGCCGTTTCCGCCGGAAACCTTGAATTCAATACGTCTTCCAGCGCGGCGTGGGTATGCCCGCTTTCGGCGAACGGAGTTCCCGTTAAAGTCGCCGAACCCGCCTGCGTGCCGCGATTCGTAAAGAACGCTCCCGTTTCCACGTTGATCTATTCAACGTGTTTGAAAAAAACGGGAAACTATTCATGGAACGGTTGCGGAAGCACCCTGGAACGTATGGTGGAGAACTCGATCGGGCCCGAGCAAACGGTATGGGCCGGGGGAAGCTATAATGGGGGCGTTTCATGGGATGATCGATATTTGTCAACAGCGGAATCTTCTCCCGGCGCCTATGTTTTGGATCTGAAAAACCCTTCCGTCGGCCCCGATACGCTGCACAAATTCCTCGTTACAAACAACCTGACCGGCAAGGATACGCTCATCACCGTTCAAGTGTGCAACCTTTCTTCATCGCCGAGTAGGTTCTTTCCGCGCGCGGTCATGTATTTGGATTGGTCTTCGTCGGCATTTACCAATGCAAATTGCGCGACTCCGCTCGGCCTTGGAGTATGGGGATCGCACGCTCGAATTTTCATCGCATCGGCGCCAAACGCCATTCTGCGCTACTATGATGTTCCCGGGTCCGGTATTCCTCTCTCTGATTCAAAGGGTATTGGAGAGGCGGATGAAAATGAGTGGGATTATTCCGAATGGTCGAATCATCCGTACTTAGCCGCCTCGACGGTTCAAGTCCGTAGAAGTTGGTGGAATTCAACGGGGGAGGAAACCTACAACAACGAACGAATCTATTGCGTCAACCTGAAGGATTCAACCTATCATAAAATCATCGAAACCACGGATACTTCCAAAACGTCAACAACCAACATGCTGTGGCCGTGGCTTTGGATCGAAATACCGGCGGATTTCCGGGAGGACTCCACGTGGCTGAGCGCCAAAACGGCCGTCACGCGTTCCTTGTCGATGAAAAGCCTTCATGGCGTCGTCCGTTTTGACGGCGCTATCGTCAAATCGGAAGAGCCCCTCGACGAGGCGTCGGTGTATTCCCCACGCGGGGAAAAGATCCTGTCGGTTCACCTCAACGGCGTTCATGAATTTCGTATGAAGCTCGAACTGCAAAAGAAAATACGCGGCGGGATTTACTTATTAAGAGTGAAAACCATGGAGGGAACTTTTGCCGGTTTCAGATTTTTAGCCGGATTAACAGCTATGAATAAAAAGCGGTAAAAGCTTAATTATACTTAGAGGCGCGTGGTACAATTTTTATAATCCGGATACCCGGTGTTTTTTCTTTTTTACCGGAGCCCGCCATAGTGATTCTTGAGGATGTAACTAATGGACAGGCATGAAGCAGTTTACCCGCCAAATCATAGACGTATAAACTTGTTGCTCCTACGGCCCACAAAGGGACAAAGAATTGTTTTCCCAATACCGCTTTATAGACAACCACCGGATCGTCGCGATGCGAAATCGCCGGTTGAACATTGTTCCTTGTTAATACGGTCATGTTTGATTCTACGGTGATAACCGCGGAAGACGATCCCAGATGCTTACTGCTTGCAACACAGGAAATAATTCCGGGTTCCTTTGTTTTTGTTTGAACGAAAAACGCGGTCTTGCCGTCTTCAAGCGCAATGGGGCTTTCGCCCAGGAAAATGCCCGCACCATTGACGGAAAGTTCAACGGTGTCGTCGGTCCCGGGCACAACCTGATTGGATTTGTCGACGGCCGTCACGACAACCCGCGTCATATCGCCGCCGTCGAACAGCCTCGTGTCGTCCGGCAGTATAAGCAAGGTAACGGGAGAACCCGGTGTCGTGCGAATATGCCGCGTAACCGGGGTATTGCCGATGTAGCCGACGGCTTTTAACTCTCCCGGCGCAAAGGTCACGTTCGGCCAATAAAAAACGGGATGCGCAAGCGACATAAAGAGCCCCGGGGATTTTACGCCGAGGGATGTGTTATTGACAAAAAGCTCAACCCGGTCGCAGTTGCTTACCACGTAGACCGTATCCGGCGAATTGTTTTTCCAGTAATCGGCGATATAGGCCATTGGTCCGTATAATGCGGGATCCGCTTGTGACGCGTAAAAATACGCGCCGTGCTTCGGTATTCTGAACATATCCGCCATACCATGGTAGCAAACGGTTTTTTCCGCGATATAATACGGCGAGTTGTAATCAAAAGCGCACCATCCCAAACCGCCGGCTATTTGCGTATTCGCGGCCGCGGAGTCCATGGTTTCCGCGTGTTGCAGCATCTGGTCAACAAGCCGTTGTTCCGCGTCCCACGAGTGGGTGGCGCACCGGTGGCCCACGTATTCGGTCGTGATCCAGGGAAGGGGGTTGGGCGTTGCAACCGGCATGTCGAAATTTTTCGCCCATACATCCTCAAGAAACTCCTGGGTGGAACCGTTGCCGGGTATTCTGACGCCATGGGTGGGCCGCGATGGGTCCAGCGTCCGCGCCAGTTGATTCGTTTGAACATAGAGATCATGCGCATCGCCGGATTCGTTTATCCTGACCCCGAAGCTGATGATCGACGGATGGTTGCGGTCGCGCAGGATCATTTCCCGGACGTTTTGCAGGGCGATGGATTGCCAGGCGGCGTTGCCGATGTATTTCCATCCGGGCATTTCCTCAAGGACAAGCAGACCTATTTCGTCGCATCGATCAATAAATGCCGGGTCCTGGGGATAATGGGAGCAGCGTACGATATTCGCGCCCATGTCGAACTTGACTAAATCCGCGTCTTTCCGTTGCAATCGATTGGCGGCGGCCCGGCCGATGAACGGATAGGATTCGTGCCGGTTAATCCCCCGTAGTTTAAGCCATTGATCATTGATGTAGAATTTTCCGTCCGTTTTATCGAACCGTATGGAACGTATTCCGAGTTTGGCCGCTTTTTCGTCGACAAAACAGGAATCGCATTCAAGGTGCGTGTACACGGTGTAAAGATATGGATGATCCGGATGCCAGAGGCGAGGGCTTGGGATCGTGATTCCGGTGGAAGCGAATTCGAAACTGTCCCGCGCGGCTATCGCGCCGGAAACGGTTTTTGCGGCCACTACGGCGTTATTTTCATCAACGACATTAGTTATGACCGAGCAATTCCGCGGCTGGTCGGTTTTATTTTTAATCCGTGCGTTCACGTTCAGGGTTGCCGATGCGGAGGAAACCTCGGGCGTGGTTAAGAATACCCAATCGATATGGAGCGGGTCCGTAACAATGAGCGAGACGTCACGTACTATCCCGCCGAAAAGCATGTAGTCCATGCTTGAGCCTTCCGGCGGAATGTCTATGTGACGTTTGGCATCCACGCGAACGGCTATGAGGTTATCTTTACCAATAATAACCTTGTCCGTTATGTCGAACGAAAATCCGGTATACGCGCCCTTATGTTCTCCAACCAATACGCCGTTTACATACACCGTGGCTATCTTGGAAACGCCCTCGAATTCCAGGCGGAATACGCGGCCGGCCCACTCGGCGGCCGGAGTGAAATGCCTCCGATACCAGGAGATGATGGAGAAAGCCGCGGTATCAACGGACCGGTGCGTCACGATTTTGTTCGCATGCGGGATGCAGATGTTCTGAAATGCCGCCTCACTGAGCGCGGGATCCTGACCGTTCGCTAAATCGCCCGGACTGTATTTCCAGTCGTCATTGATGCTCACCGTTACTCTGCGCGACGCTTGATGCGTGAATGTTTGGCCGGAAGCGAGCATGACGCACACTACCACTATCGCCATGATCATGGGGGCGGGGTTGCTTTTATGATGTTTTAACATAACTACGCGGCGTCGCAGGTGATGAAAAAAGGCGGGAGCCCGTTGTTCCCGCCTTTTTTTTAAAAGTAACAATGAAAAATTATCTGAATCATCTGATTTTACCCGTTATGTCGATTCCCGGCCCCTGGATTTTAATCAGATATATCTGTGACCTCGCGAAGCCGGAATTCCTCGTTGCAAAATCATAAAGTGAATATCGCTTTCCCGCAAAAACGGATATTGTATTATTAAAAAGCAATGCGCCTTTCGCATTGTAGAACGAAAGTCCGGCCATGCCGTCGGCTCGTGGAGTAAAATATCCGTGTTGGTTCGAGGAAAATTGTTTGTGTCGGCGGACCACGCCGGCGCTTGGCGTGCGCACGAGAATATTATCGATTTTTAAATTACCGGGACCGCTGGTGCGCGGACCGGAAACCGTATCTTTATTGTTAATGACAAAGCGCAATTCCCTGATTCCCTGAATCGTATCAACGCCGTCGGGTAGGGGTAAAACCGCTTTTGTCCAGACCGCCGAAGATGGGATTTTGCCGATAGGGTAAAAGCTTGGCACGTCTCCGCAACCCGCCGATGCCGCGAATAAAACGGAAATAGTATGGGAAGGCAACGCGCCTTTATAGTCGAATTCGAGGACCTTGTTTTGAAAGGAAACGGGAACTCCAAGGTTATTGGAAAGTAAATCCATAACGGGTTCTCCGTAATTCCAGATGATTTTAAACGCGGCCCAGCCGTCGGTAAACCGGTAGTCAAAATTCATGTATTCGCCATTCATCGTATCGCCGGTGTCCGCCATTGCGTGAGTGAGATAGAGGCTATTGGCGGTATCAAAAGCGGTATCCTGCATTCGTATCAGCGAAAATTCCTCGTTTGGATACAACCACAAACTGTCTCCAGGCGCGGAAAATACCGCATTGGAAATAAATAAAACCGCCAGGTATGCCAAAATCGACTGGATTTTCATTGAAAACCCCTTTCTGTAATAGTGTAGTAGTACGGTTTTGTTCCTTTTTAAAAGCCTTTATAGCTGATGGAGGTATTTTAATAAGAAGAAATATAGCTATTATCGCATATAATTGTCAAATATAGAGACAAATTAACTCCATGTCCACTCTTGCTATTGTATTTTTACCTCGGATTTACCGGATTGAAGCGATTACCCTGATTTTGCCGACGAAGAAGATTTATTTTTTATATACTTTGTAATAGTCGCGCTTTTCACGCGGCTTTTTCCGATAGGGCTTTTAGCAACCATGAATCAAATAAAACGGGTAAACAAATTTCTTCGGATCGTGCAGGCAATCCTCGCGGTCGTACTCGCCGTCATGATGCTGAAGGGCGTGAAAATGTTTTTTTTGTTGATGAAGGGCGGATAGGTTGATCTATTGCACCCTTCTCAACCCCGCCGTGGACGCGGTCTATGAAATTGACGAGATTCAAACTGGCGCGACAGCGACCAACGTCAAGTCGCGCGTTTTCCCGGCTGGTAAAGGCATTAACGTGGCCACGACGCTTAAAATCCTCGGCGAGGAGGTATGCGTCGTGGGGATAATCCATGAAAACAACCGCCGGCAATTTACCGAATATCTTGAAAGGCTTGGGATTCAATCGCATTTTTTGGCGGCGCCCGGGACATCACGGATCAACGTTACGCTCATTGAAACCAAAGCGGGGCAATCGACGCATATAAACAGTGCACAGGCGCCGGTCCCATCGGGGCTCCAGGAGGAACTTCTTGAATTGTTAAGGTCGAAGCTCGCGCCGGGAGACCTTTGCGCCTGCTGCGGAAGCGTTCCCCCCGGGATGGGCAACGACAGTTATCAGAAGCTGATAAAATTGTGCAAGGAAAAAGGGGCGATCGTTTTGCTCGATAGCGGCGGGAAACCCCTTAAAATGGGAGTGCGCGCGAAACCGCATATGGTAAAACCCAACCTTGAGGAACTGGAAGGCTTTTTTGATGAAAATATCCAGGGAGTCCACCATATCGCCTTGAAAGGAAAGCGGCTCTTCGACATGGGCGTGGGGTTCGTATTCATTTCACTAGGTTCCGACGGTATGATCGCGATCCATGAAAATGACTGCCTTTTGTGTTTGGCGCCGACTATCCGCGCCGTCAATACGGTCGGGTGCGGCGATGCATTGGTGGGAGGCCTCCTGGCCGGATACGGCAGAAAGTTCTCGTTTACCGAAATGAGCCGCATGGCCGTTGCCTGCGGTGCGTCGAATGCGCTGCATTACGGGGCGGGCGACATTACCCGCGATGAGATTTGGCGGCTCATGGAAGAGGTGACAATCAAGGCGGTATAATAAAAAGTTGATGGGTTGATGGGTTGCGCCTATAAAAAATAAGGAGAGTTTCGAATGACGAAACGGATTTTGGTTACCGGCGGGGCGGGGTTCTTGGGTTCCTTTCTTTGTGAACGGCTTGTAAAGGAAGGCCATGACGTTATATGCCTCGACAATTTTTTTACCGGCAGGAAAAAGAACATCGAGCATTTATTGGCATTTAAGAATTTCGAGCTTGTGCGGCACGACATTACTTTTCCCGTTTATCTTGAGGTGGACCAGGTGTACAACCTCGCCTGCCCGGCCTCTCCGGTGCATTACCAGTACAACGCGGTCAAAACCATCAAAACCAACGTGCTCGGCGCCATCCACGTG
>Ga0224524_1000154_pt1 | contig 30231 bp, 28 predicted proteins | sample CFST75metaG_FD_179895 | JGI IMG/M metagenome (GOLD analysis project Ga0224524, IMG submission 179895) | Peat soil microbial communities from Stordalen Mire, Sweden - C.F.S.T75 | ecosystem: Environmental > Terrestrial > Soil > Wetlands > Peat | place: Sweden: Norrbotten County, Stordalen Mire... | reverse complement strand
CGGGCGTGATGGTTAGAGAAACGAACACGGAACCAAATCCGGTAAACCAACAGGGCGTGAAAGAACCCAGATAACAGGTTACCAAGTGCAGTTAACTTTTAACGCCAGTAATAACAATTTTTCGGCTTCCGCACGCCCTTGACCAATGACACCCGAGTAGAAGTTAGTGCAGGGTTCGTTGCCTGTCGGATAAACCAGATGGCGGCCAAAGAGGCTTTGCAAAGGTCAGGGGTAAAAACAGAAGTTTTTGACACTTGAAAAGCCGGATCAGGTGGGCAGTTTGCAAAAGAAGTCATTTGCAAAGGTGACTAAATACTACTTTGTTAAACTAGCCTTCTAATTACCCCATCATACGTTCCACATCAAACTATAAAATGAACCCCTACCAACGCACCCCACTCATCACCGGCGACAACGGGTCTAAACACATAGTACAAAGTTGGGTAAAGCTACAGATGAGTTTCCGCCCCAGCAACCCGTTGTTTGAACTTCAGCATTCATGTTCTCCGCATCAATTAACCTTAAAAGTGCTAATAATATGATCAAAATCGTTTTCAGCTCTATCGGCATTCGCAGTGCTTGAATATATGGAAATACTCCAGAGAACTCCGTTAACGTCAAAATATACCCCACGGTTTATTGAAGGCGCATTCTGATAATCGTCAGAATTATATGCAACCATTTCGCCCGTAGTTCCAGCAATCGCGATTGATGTTCTTTCAATTTCTTCATCCGGGGTATGCGAGCCCGCCGTGTTTGCAGCAGTGGCAGGGTCTACCTGCTCTGCGTTAGGACTGTAGATATCTACGCCAAAAATCGGGTCAGCTCCCCGCCAGCTGAAATGGACACCGATAGAAGCATCTGGATTATCTTGAATATAGGAGAGAATGGTTTTGTAGCCAACTGGGTATTCAAAAGAAAAGGAAACCCCATAGTGTTTAAGAGCATAAGTTTTATATTTTGAATTGGCACCTGAAGTTACGTTCTGGGTACATGAACTCTCTCCGAACGCAATTGATACAACCAGAATCAATAATAGGAATAATTTTAATCGTTTTTTCATATTACCTTCAAAGAAAAAGTTTGATTTAATTTAGTGTATGCCATACCTGTAGAGATAGCAATGATGTCATTTGGACTTCGCATTAATAGCTGTAACATTTTTAATAATTGTTTTTGTCTTATATATTTTATTATTGTCATAAAGGAACTAAATTATTGTCTTTAAATATGGCGAAAATATTTTTATAAGTCAATATTTACGTGTAAATGTTTCTACAACGTCAAATGTGAAATTTGATAGTTGAATCTCAGGCCGGAAAGTTAATTCTACGATAGTCTCTTCCTCTCAAAGTGCTTCCATTGCAACTTGGGTTTTAAATTCTGAATTACATTGATTTAATATCAAAACAGAGAGAATCACTTGTCCTATTTTAACTCACAGAATAAGAGTAATTTTCTAAAATAATTTCATATTTTACTGGGATGCTCGTTGAGCTCAGATTTACGGAGCACAACCCGATCGGGTTGTGCTCCGTAAACGAATTATATGTTTTTGTTTTGTTTATTTAACTCGGTGACAAATAAGTGATCCACACATAACTGAAATTTGCTTCCCAACTAACATAATCTTGATTGCCCCATGGATTATTGACAATTAAATAATTTACATTTGAACCACCTTGATATCCCTTGATGGCACACCAGTGCCACTGCGCATAAGGAGCCGAAGCATCAAATAGTATCAAAATAGGGTGAATGGCATTTATGTAATATTGTATAGTAGTATATTCATAATAAGTTGGCATATCATAAGATGTGCTGAAGGTATAGTCTCTCAATGCAGCATAGAAGACAAAACCTGAACCGCCGTATCCTGGCCATGTACCATTTGGCCAACGCTGATTAGTCTGCATATCGGTGTAAAGGTTCTCTTCGTCCAGAGGCCAATTATCTAAAGCTGAGTATCCAAATATTTGTTTGTAATACTCACTGATCATAGCGCCTGATGTCGGACCACAATTATTATTATTACAGCTGGGTGGCGGTATGTTAGGGTCAGCCATATTTTCTATTGGCACAGGTAGATATTGATATCCTTGAAACTCGGGATGAACACCCCTTACGGTTGCTGCGTATTGGTCCGGAGTAGCTATATTACTTTTCAGATCTGAAGCGAGACTAACGGCACGAGAACGTAAATCAAACGCCATTTTTTTACTTTGTATTTGGTAAACAGCCACATACGAATCGTAACCCAGGTAAATAAGTTGAGGCGTTCCAGATGATATGGTGCCAACTTGAATTCCAAGGCTAGTGTTAAGGGATGTTGTGAGTTCGGATGATGTGGGGAGTACTGGGGGAGGTGCGTCCCCTGCTTCGAAAATACAATAGTTACTAACAAGTTCATAAGTAACTAGACTTTTCTTCCCTTTTGTTGTAGTATATTGGGTATGCGAGACAACGACGGGCGGAAGCTGGACCACAAGACACTCGAACAGGTTCGAATACGGGTTGTTCAGCAAGTAGAGCGTGGCGCTCGCCCGGAATATCTGGCGAGTGTCCTGGGGTTTGCCCGTTCAACTGTATTCGGGTGGATGGCACGATACCGGGAGGGTGGCCTGGATGTCCTCAAAGCTCGGACCATACCCGGTCGGCCACAGAAACTCTCTGGACCTCAGTTACGCCAGATCTACACTCTTATTGTAGGCAATGACCCACGCCAGCTTTCCTTTGAATTCGCCTTGTGGACCAGGGAGATGGTCCGGGAGTTGATTCGCCGTGAGTTCAACGTCAAGCTGTCAGTTGTGAGCGTGGGCCGGCTGCTGCGAAAGTTGGGGCTATCACCGCAGCGTCCGCTGTGGCGAGCCTACCAACAGAATCTCGTAGCCGTGGAGCGATGGAAGAGCGAAGTGTATCCGGCCATCCGCACTGAGGCTGCCGCCGTGGGGGCGACCATCTACTTCGGTGATGAGGCGGGGGTGCGCACTGACTTCCATGCCGGCACCACCTGGGCACCAGTCGGGCAGACTCCGGTCGTACGCACCACCGGTACCCGCGATTCGATCAACCTCATCTCTGCACTGAGCGCGCAGGGAGCTTTGCGTTTCTCAACCTACGCGGGTAAGTTCGAATCCGCCACTTTCATCAACTTCTGCAAGCGACTGATGCACGACACCAGTGGCTCAGTATTTCTCATTGTCGACGGCCATCCTGTCCACCGGTCCAAAGCAGTCAAAGACTTCGTGGCATCGACCCATGGACAGCTGTGCCTGTTCCAGTTCCCGGCTTACTCGCCCGAACTCAACCCCGACGAGTGGGTATGGAAGAACGTCAAAGCCGACCGCATCGGTCGCGCCGGTATCGACCAGGCCAAAGGGAACCTCAGAAGTAAAGCCGTTACTGCCATGCGTCGACTGCAGAAACTCCCCTGTCTGATTCGTGGCTTCTTCGCCGATCCAAATCTGCGTTACATCGTAGCTTGACGTGTCCATTTACTTACGCACCCTTTAGTATATAATGTACTGCCAACAACGATTCTGCCTATCGTTTGGTGGTTGTTCTGTATCGTAAATAGATAAGCGTTTATTTGCCCCTGCAAGTTATAATAAGTCTGAGGGTTGGATAATGAAGCACTGGCCCAATCAGGAAAGATTTGAGTTCTTTGGGCGATAAATGACTGCCCTGCCTGTTGCGCCAAGGCAATATCTGAACTAGGTGCTGCTTGAACTGCATTGGTTGAACCTATTAACATGGTAAGTGTAAGTACAACAACCGTAAAATAGGATAATATTTTTACTCTTTTACGCATATTCCCTTCTCCTTACTAACCTTTTAACTTTCAGTTTCATGGCGGCCTAGCCCATCTTAGGCTAGGCCGCTAAAACTATCCACCTGCCACACTCCGTATAATTTTAGAAGTCTCATGTAAACCGCTTCCTTTTTCTTTATACAACAGACTAGCACAAAACCTCTGATAAACTGGCGATAATTCACCGATATTTTACCGATATACGCTCGAAAACGGAATATTACCGGAATTATTAATGATGAAAACCACTTTTTACAACCCCAAACCAAGATGGATATTTTAGTGATTTGAAGGATAATATCTTCTCTAAAGCAGGAGCTGTTAGCGCAGCAGCATTGTACTGTGCTGGGTTATTCTCGGCACAGCTTTTCTATTTCATTAATTATCAACAGGATATTCAGTAATAATGCCTGTGGCCGCATATATTTTACCGATATTATTTACATTCTCTTCAGTGAACCAAAGGTTGCCATCCAGACCGGCAGTAATATCAAAAGGACCAGCGCTGGGAGTGGGTATACTGTATTCTGTAATCTGACCGGTCTGGGAAGATATTTTACCAATTTGATTCCCATTTTGCTCAGTGAACCAAAGGTCGCCATCAGGACCGGCAGTAATTCTAACAGGATAAGAATCGTTGGTAGGAATATTGTATTCTGTAATTTGACCGGTTAGTGGAGATATTTTGCCAATTTGATTTGCATTTGCTTCGGTGAACCACAAGTTTCCGTCAGGACCATTAGTAATCCCTTTGGGGCCAGCGTTGGCAATGGGAATATTGTATTCTGTAATTTGACCGGTTAGTGGAGATATTTTGCCGATTTTATTCTGCTCAGTGAACCACAGGTTTCCATCAGACCCGGGAGTAATATCGACAAGTCCATCACTGGTATTAGCGCTGGAATTAGGAAGACTATACGTGGTAATTGCGTCTGATTTAGGGGAAAATTCACTGATATTGTATACAGTAGGGAACCACAGGTTGCCATCAGGACCAAAAGTAATGGTGCTCCCATAGGTATTCGGAATATTATACTCGGTAATAACGCCTGTAGATGAACAGATTTTACCAATTTTGTTTCCTAAATTTTCCATGAACCAGAGATTGCCGGCAGAATCGGCGGTAATTCCAGTAGGCCAGGCGTTTGCAGTGGGAATATTGTATTTTGTAATTTGACCGGTTTGGGGAGATATTTTACTGATTTTATTTCCAATGGATTCAGCGAACCACTGGTTGCCGTCAGAGCTTTTAATAATTCCAAATAGGTATTCTCCTTGGGGCGAATCTAATATCGACGGAGCTGTTGTTGTCTGAGAGGAGGTTGATAATGCAGTGATAGTAGTAGTGGTGGCGGGAGTGGGGAAGTTAGTAATAGAAGTTGTTGTAGAAGCCATCGTAGAAGCGATAGTACTAATACCTGTGATAGTGATAGATGGTGACATTGTGGTCGCGGCGGATGTATTAGAAGTAACGGTATTGCATCCCACCAATCCCATCAAAATTACGGTAAAAAACAAACAAATCCGAAAAAACCGGAAATATTTTTTGATCATTGCATAATCCCTCGTCTACCTCGCTGAAGACCAATTCACGCTTAATACGCAACTTGGCATTATAACGCTTTGCGATCATGTGTCAACGACTCAATTCGACTCAATTCGATTAATTAACTAGTGTTGGAATCACCTTGCTATTTTATGGCATCGCTCACTAATCGCCATCGAACATATTTGATTCGACCTTAGTTAGTATCCCCTCATTTATAATAAAATTCAATGTTGGAAATAGTCGCCACCCGAAATAGAATTTGGATGGCGACTGTTTCGTAGAACAAAAATTGGCCTAAAATTAAGAGCTTGGACCTACATACCATTCATAGTAATTGTATAGGAAACCATAAGGATATTCCGAGGTCATAGTACCGGTTGTATCAACGGAACCATAGGTAGATGTCACCCGCTCCCAATCATTGCCAGAATTACCTACTCTAACAGTCAGATAATTGGATTGTATTTCGGGCAGGGTTGGCCAAGCATCAGCTAGATACCATTCTTCCCACATATCCCATCCCATGGTGTTTCCGATATTAGGTTCCCAACTTCCAATTCCATCCCAAGTAGAGGTGTTCCAGTTGTAAAGATAAGCGTGCCATTCGGTATTACCGCTATTGGGGAGAAGTTCCCCTACATAATCGCCAGAGCGCACATAGTTGGAAATGAATGTAGAATCGATGGGAATTTGCACATCATCCCAATTGCTGTAGTAAAAACTATACAGTTGTATAAAGCTATTCGTTGTGGTCCCAGACTTAGTATAGGCAGTTACCAATTCGAGTGGATCTCCATTTGGTGCCCGCATCGTGGGTGCAAAGAGGGCATCGCCATCATCATACAAAGATATTGTATTGTAAATCGATTGGTATGCGTACACACCGAAAAGATTTGAATTAGTGCCGATATTGGTTCCCCACCAGAGATGATCTGTGGTGTCCATAGGTGATATGATTGACGATTTCGTATTATCAGGCGAGCTAAAAGGTGTACTTTTAAGCCTATCAATTCCACTCGGGTCATAATTTGGATTATTAGGATCAAGAAGATTATTAATTGTAATGGAATGATAATTCGCCTTAGAGGGGTCGCTTAGTGGTGGCACAAGTTGAATACTATTGTGAGTGGATGATCCTTCGGTGTGAGGGGAATTTGCCATCGCAGGCACAACATTGACTAATATCAATGCTGTCACCACGAAAAATATGCCACATAGTGTAAAAATTTTAGTTTTCATTTTTCTCCTCCACAGAGTTGTTATCAAACGTTCCCTATTCATGCCCTCTTCTTTTGAAACAGGGCATGGGTATATCAACTTGCCACACTCCGTTTATTTTCAAATATTTCATAACAACCTTCCCGGTTTTTCGTTCTATAAGAGAATAGAACAATATTTGCCTAAAAAAGAAGGAACAAGTTTTATATTCCTTCTTCCAGGCTAAACGTCTATGGCATTTTACTGCGGCCAAATCACCAAAGATGACGCTCTATCGTTCCAACCATAATTACCGAGGTTAGGAAAATCATATTGATTGTCGGGAGAGTTCCAATATGGAACTTGAAGATTAGGATAATCAAACAACGTACAGCCGTTGTCTGCATATGAGCTTAAATCGATTGATGAAAATATATTATCATATGAACCTAGAGAATATATTGTGGTGTTGGGAGGTACAGCCATCTGCATTGACCCGCTATCATTGATATCCGAATAAAAGATGCTATATTGCGGTGGGAGATCCATCGGTTGGATTGCTGGCGACTGGGCGGAAGGTAATTGTGCCTTGATGTTTCCCGATGATTCAAGTTTTATCCCACGCTGCGCAAATAATTCGGCTTTAGACTTAGCAGGTGCACTTTTCTCGATGACGCCTTTTTCCTCTTTCATCGGGAACCAATGATTTCCGCCGTCATTAGAGTAATATGCTGCCACATCAGCCGGAACAACCGCCGGTAGCGCTGTCAGACCTTCCGCATCACTGCCGGCCTTTTCTGCGGAAACGCTCATCGGAGTAGTGATACACAATCCAAGAACTAACACAAAAGCAACAAATAAACTTATTATCTTAGACTTGAACATTTTTATTCCTCCTCTTATTTTCCTTTCTAGTTTGCCTCTTTTCCCTCAGTTAAAATATCACATCGATTATCTCCTTGATAAAATATTAGGGAATTCTCCCCTGTTAAACCACTTTAGCAAGTGTAGATAAACCCTAGATGAAATGTAGATAAATACAAGATAAACTATTTGCAAAGGAATTGGTCGGCTTGCCATAATTGCTTAATATAACTATTCCGTGTCATTATAATTCCTAAATGGAGGCGGGATAAATTGAGAATATTGGTTATTGAAGACGAAAAACCCCTGGCTTATCTCATTAGGCGCGGTCTTACTGAAGATGGCTACGCTGTGGATATCGCTTATGACGGAGATGAAGGACAGTACTTTGCAGAAGATATTCAATATGATTTGATTGTTCTTGATATCGTTTTACCAAAAAAGGATGGTTTCGCGGTTTGTCAGGAGTTACGTCGGGAAAAAGTGAACACGCGAATACTCATGCTTACTTGCAGGGACAGTATTAGTGACAGGGTCAAAGGATTGGACAGCGGCGCGGATGATTACCTGATTAAACCATTTGCTTTTAATGAGCTATCCGCCAGAATCAGAGCACTGTTAAGGCGGGACTTAGACCAAGGCTCTCCGATAATTCAAACCGGGGAAATTAGTTTGAATACCGTTACTAGGGAAGTGAAAAGAGGAAATCAGGAAATTGTGCTTACCAGCAAGGAATATGCGATATTGGAATATTTTATGCGTAATCCTAAAGCAATTCTTACCAGGCAGATGATTGAAAACCACATCTGGAACTTATCCCTTGATACCGAATCAAATGTTATAAACGTATATATCGGACGCCTGCGAAACAAGCTTAACGTAAAAGAGGAAGACGGCCTGATTGAAACAATCAAGGGCGCCGGCTACCGCTGGAGAATGGAATGAAAATCTTGCAGAATTTTAAAGTGCGGCTGACTTTATGGTATCTGCTGTTACTGATAGCAGCAATTATGATTTTTAGCCTGACTTCTTACTTTTTGTTACAACACAGCCTATCACAGTCAACAATAGATCCATGGGATGTGAACATTGCGCAAACAAGGAATGCCGCAGATGGGACACAACAGGTGACAGGTTTTTTAGGGCTTTCTACACAGATAGGGGTTCCGCAAAACCCTACGGTGTTAATACAAACCTACACACGTTCCGAGTTGCTCCAATCGGGTTCAGATGATATTAAGGTCGATGTTCCAAACACAGGTAACGTCTTGTCTATTAATAAAAAATTGCTGGCAAGTACTGGCTCATCAAACGATTCGATTATTCGATTATATGTCTTTTCGTCGCAGGATAACCCACGGGAATATGGACTGCTGGTGATAAATCAATCGATGAGCGGCACAGGTCTGGTTTTAGCAAATTTCCGGAAAATAATTTTCTTCACTGCGGGCGTAACATTGGTTCTTGCCGGAATCCTAGGATTCTTCCTCGTAAAAAGGATGTTAAAACCGATTCGGAATATCACGCAAACTGCGCAGGATATCGAAGAGAACAACCTAAGCCGGAGACTGGATGTCTGGAGTAATGATGAATTGGGAAAATTAGCCGCCACCCTGAACCAGATGTTCGAACGACTGGAACAATCCTTTAGTAGAGAACATCAGTTTACTGCGGATGTCTCGCATGAGCTACGCACACCGCTGGCAATCGCACAGGGTGAAGCCACGCTATCTTTGCAGCAGGAACGGAGCGCGGAAGAATACCGAAGAACAATAGAGACGATTTCGCGTGAGACTGCTAATCTTTCCAATATCATCAACCGTCTGTTGTTTTTAGCGCAATCTGATAGCGGCCAGACTCTCCCGCTAGAAGATATCGGCTTAAAAAGCTTATTGATGGAGTTGTCCTCCGACGCGGAAATATTGTTTGAGGAAAAGAACATCCACTTCAAATTAGATGCGCCAAACGACGTTATCATAAAAGGCGACAAAATAAGGTTGAGGGAATGCATTCTAAATCTGCTGGATAATGCTGTGCACTATACACCGTGCAATGGTAGTATCGCAACTACTTTAGACACGAAGGACAATTATGCAACGATAGCAGTGAAGGATACAGGCATTGGTATTCCTGAAAATCAATTTACCAATATTTTTCAACGGTTTCACAGGGTTGATAAATCACGTTCTCGGAGTGGTGGCGGAGTTGGACTGGGTTTAGCCATTTGTCAACGTATTGTCGAACTTCATCAAGGTAAGATCACAGTGGAAAGTAAAGAAGGAGTTGGTAGCGTATTTACGGTTTATTTGCCGTTGAATAGATAAAAACAACTTTTAAACCTAAATCGACTAATTATCTGCAAAATATCGCCGGTTTATCAGAGGTCTTACGCTAGTCTGTTGTATAACTAAAAATTGGAAAGGTTATCATGAGATTTCTGAAATTATACGGAGTGTGGCAGGTTGATATACAAATGCCCTATCTTGAGCGAGATAGGGCATTAACCATAGCGAATAAAATTAATATTTTAATGAAGGAGAATATTTAAGATATGTTGAAACGAATGCGCGCAATTTTAGCAATTATTATTGCGCTATGCTTAATCCTCTGTCTAAATGTAATTCCTGTAAACGCAGACTCAACTCAAGGTGATACCAATATGGTGGTACCGCAATTACCATCACCCCCGGCCGGTTTTAACCCATTAACTGCGACGGCTCAACAGCTTAAAGAGTACGGATTCCCAGCAAAACCATCGGACGCAACATCTCTTGCCGAATGGACACACGTAATGAGTTATGCAAAGTACTATGAGAAAGGAACGTTAACCCCAACAGTGAATACAATTAGTAGCGATTCAGATTCTAGTCCTAATTGGGCTGGTTATGTCATTCAAAGTACGCCAAATAATGGCACGATATATTCGCAAGCATGGGGAGATTGGACGCAACCTCCAGCTGTAAGTGGAACTCGCCCGGCTTGCTGGGTAGGAGTAGGTGGCTATACTCAGCCCAATTTTGTTGTTCAAGCGGGAGCAATTTCCAATACGACGAGTATGCCAGGTGCGGTTCGTGCGGTTGAGTTTGCAGTGGAAGATTATCAGCCAAACGGTGGCGGTGTCATACAATTAGTCTCTTCTCCTGTAATAAATGGAGGAGATGAATTATATGCTCAAGTTATGTATGGGGGGGCAACTTCAACAGCCTTTCTCTTGGATTTCCGTACATATGCATATAACATAGTTTCATTTGCTACTCAGTATTATAGTGGTCTAAGCGCTGAATACATATATGAACCTCTAAATAATATGTACAGCACTGGTTTATTTATACCTTTTAGGGCTTGTGCCTATGTTGATTCGAATGGAATCGCGGGGAACTTAAGTAATTCTAATTATACGAAGGTGATTATACCCCCAAATGAACCAATAAATAATGGAGCTTATCCAACCGATGTAACAAATTCCAATTTCTATGTTATTGTTCCTTAAATTTGGAGGTTGCTGACCTTTTTCATGAAAAAGGTCAGCAACCAATTTGAATTTATTCAGCATCCTATATTATTTAATATATGCTAGATATTCATCCTAATTCTGTGTTATTATGCAAGGCAAAATAATAAATATTCTATTTTACAAAAAACATTGCAATAATTTATAAATTATTTCGTATAAATAATTAGACATGATTTCCGAAGGGCGGGAAATAGATGAGAACCAATAGCAAACGGACGGTTATTGCCTTATTACAGCGGATAGTATTAGCCGGAATAGTCCTGTTTGCCATCTGGCTAATACTGCTTGCTTTTAGAAAAGTAATCCCTGAGTACTTCATCAGCGAGCTTAATATGAGGACCAATTATCCGGCGGGTTACGTTATGGCCGATAAGATTACCACTGGTCTGGATGGCAATTTGTGGTTCACTGAATCAAATACAAACCAAATCGGTAAATTCTCCCCGGCCAATAATAAGATCACCGAGTACAATGTTCCCCTGAGCGGCACTACTAACACTAACCCTGATAGTATCACTGTCGGGCCTGACGGTAACTTGTGGTTTACCGAGGGAAGTGAGAACCGAATAGGGAAGCTGTCTCTGGCGAGTGGTAAAATTACTGTTTACAATGTACCCACCGCAAATGCCGCCTTGGGCAATATTGTTGCCGGCCCCGACGGTAACCTGTGGTTCACGGAGATAGAGGGAAACAAAATCGGCAAAATTTCTCCGGTAACCGGCGTCATCACCGAGTATAGTGTTTCTACTGAGCTGGTCGGTCCGGTAGGAATTACTGCCGGGCCTGACGGTAACATATGGTTTACCGAACAGAATGCGGACAAAATCGGCAAAATTTCTCCGGCAACCGGTGGCATTACCGAATACAAGTTACCTGTAGATGACTCTGTTTTCGGCAATAACGCTTACCCGATTGATATTACTGTTGGATCTGACGGCAATCTTTGGTTCACCGAGCAATTGGGGAATAAAATAGGTAAAATTTTCCCGGCAACCGGCGAGATTACGGAATATCAGCTTCCCTCTGGCGATTTTAGTCCTATAGCAATTACTGCCGGGCCTGACGGTAACTTGTGGTTTGTTAACGTGAATGACATAGATAAAATCTCCCCGGTCACGGGTGTTATTACCAACTATAATGTTCCGGCTTCTGATGCCGGATTCGGCGGAATCATTTCTGGTCCCGGCGGCAATCTCTGGTTCACTACGCCCCGGGGAATCAGTAAAATATCTCCGGAGACCGGTAACATTACCGATTATCCTGTTACTCTATCTAATAAGCCCAATACCTGGGATTGGACAAAATCATTTTACACTGGAGAACCTGTTTCCGAGATAATCGGACATAACCTCGGTGCAACCCTTGGTATCATTGCTTTAATAATGTTGATGAGTCTGGTCATGGCCGGTTTGCTGCTGACCGCCGGTGTTTTTATTGGCGATATCATTAAGCACCCTGATTGGCTGGTAAAAATTAGAGGAATTTTGCGGCTGGTGCTGGTCAGCAGTGGAGCCGCTGTCCCGGCCTTTGTTATTAGCGCTTTTGTCGCTGTTTTTATTGTAAAACATCAGTCGTCGCCTTACCCGACGATACCCGTCTTATCGTTAGTGTTCTTTTGTTCATTAATGCCCGCCTGGTTACTAGTGCAAACGGGTTACCGTATGCTGGCCAACCGGGCGAACACAATTTCTTTGCATTTGGTACAGGAAACAAGTGTCAGATTATGCATCAGGTCGCTCAAAATGATCGGGTTAATTATCGTTACCACGATTATCCCAAACTGGTTTCTGGCGCAACGGGGATTGGGGGCAAATCTAATCGACTATTTTGGCGGGAGAGACTTCCCTGTAATTTTCGGCATTGTCTGGGTCCTGGTCATTATTGTCGTTTTGATGAAACTGGCAGCCGAATTAATCGAAATTGCGTACAATCATTTCGCCGGACAAACTGCCGCAATCAAACCGACTGTCGCAAAACCGCCGGCGAAAACCGGAATTCCCAAAGGATGTCTGATATTCTCGTTGGGACTTTGTGCTTTCGTTATCCTCATCGCGGTATTCGGGCCGCTGCTGGCACCAAATGCGAAAATAATTAACCTGCAAAACATACTGCAGACTCCATCCGCCAAACACCTGCTGGGCACCGACCAACTGGGGCGCGACATCTTAAGCCGTTTGCTTGCCGGTATCCGAACGGAGTTGTTAATCGGTCTGGCTGTCGCCGTGGTGGTCTCAATTATCGCCATCGGCTGGGCGATGCTGTCAGCACGCTGTAAAAGAATGAATAATTGGCGGGGTGATAAGCTGGAAGATATCGTATTGCTGCCGCGGGATATTATCTGCGCCTTCCCGTGGCTGGTTTTACTGCTTCTCCTAATATCCCTGCCGGGAAATAAAGGTGTTATATTGATGACTTTGGTAGTCGGGGTTGTGATACTGCCTCGTACTGTAAGCATACTTCAAGAGGTTTACAGTCCTCTGACGGAGTGGAGAGCCCGGTTACAAAACGTGCTTAAGGCGATATCCATCGCGCTTATCTTTACAGCCGCAGGTGCTATATTCTATGTCGCTCTACTCAGCTTCCTGGGTTTCGGTTTACCACTGGGTATAATGGAACTTGGAACCCTGGCAAATTCAGGCACAGGATTTATGCAGCAGGCGCCATGGTTGTTAATCGCGCCGCTGGTGGTTTTATCGCTAATACTGATTATCGGGGTCATCACCGGCGAAGCTCTTACAGAAAGGTTCGGCTTCCGCTCTGGGGCGTTCTGGTCGAAGACTATTGAATGAGAACACGAAAACATCTTCGGCCTGTTATTTTCACCGTGTTGTAAGTAAATTATTATCCTTCTCATTAACCGACAAATTGGAAAAGACAATGCGAGTATTGCACATTTGTCCATATTGTGTAGCGCGGTAACAAAAGCTTACTTCGTGACCTAAAAATCATTAGTGCCCTGGTAAAAACATCGGAAACAGCGCCTTGGCGACTAAGTCATAGGCTCTTCCAACCGCCCGCTGGGAGACTGGAGTAAATTAATCGGAGATAACGCTGCTACCCAGCGCTATCCTTGACCGCTTCCTGCACCACGCCGATGTTATCAAGCTCGATGGCAAAAGCCGGATAGAGCATCAGTCTTCGAAACCCTGCCTGACTGTGATTACCTGTAGTTTTGCGCTCAAAAGAGTACGTTTGCGTCCATTTCAAGAAATTCCATACCGGATGCCGCTAAATTGTATAACCTGCGTTTGCCCTTGCGGTTAACGTAGTGATTGTGCCAGTGGGACCATCAGGCGATGCTTTAAATAATTGAGAAGAACCCAAGCCCGGTGAGTTCTTCCAGTTGCCTTGAAGATAGACTCTTATTATCCGGCTCCATCTTTTATGTGAGAAGCAAAAGGGACTTCAGTTTGTTGCGGCTCCCTTCGAATGATGCAATATGATGATATTGCCCACGGAAGTCGATATAGGTTTTTGTCAAGGCCTAACGACCTCTTTACGTAAATGTCTAGTGTTTATTATAACTTTTATATCAAACATTATAATTAACTATAAAAACTGTTATCATGCTACCTCTTGCTGATTTCGATTTTTCCATAATCGGGCGTGATGGTTAGAGAAACGAACACGGAACCAAATCCGGTAAACCAACAGGGCGTGAAAGAACCCAGATAACAGGTTACCAAGTGCAGTTAACTTTTAACGCCAGTAATAACAATTTTTCGGCTATCGCACGGGCTTTGACCGATGACACCGGAGTAGAAGTTAGTGTAGGCTTTGTTGGTAGGTGTCACTTTCGAAAATACCGGTTATGCACCTCAACTTTATATTCAATATCAAACATCGGGTAGCGGCACCCACAAACGTGGGGAGTCTGGCTTTCCTTCTTTTAACAATTTGAGCTGCTTACATAGTAACCCGTGGTCTAAACTTCGGCCCTACACAATATTTTTAAATCACTGCAAAATTGTGAAATGAAGAACTACCGCGGCACCCCATTCATCGCCTGCAATCACAGTATAAACGCCTGGTTTAAAGTTACTGAAAGACGAATTATAACTGTTATTTTTAGTCCAATATCCATTTACAGAAAGTTCGTATTTTAATGGAATATAATTAACAATGTTATCGCTGGAAACAGAAACCATAATGTCACTCAAAGGTTCAAAATCGTAGCCGTGACCACTGGACGCTACAGGACAACCGTGTTGAATGGCGTAAGGGTCATATAACAAAAGTGGCATTGTCTTCGGAAGAGTCAATAATGTATATTGTCCCTGAAAAATGGAAACCCCAAACGGATAAAATTCCATTCCACATTCACTTAAGGTCAATGTGTTGAGTCTATAATCTTGTGATGAAGGTACGTCATTCGTTGAAGATAGTGTATTTTCTTCATCGACAACCATCGATATTTCCTGATCAGGCTGATATGTAGTCGCGTCCAGTGAAAGAGAAAGACTGAGGCCGTGTTCTGATTTAGCGACGGATCCGTTGGCTGAACCATTCAACCCAATTTGAGATGACGAGTTTGTTTTCAAAGAACAGCCAGTCAGCGCAAACATACATGCAACATATGCAGTCAAGATAAGACGTCCCGTTCTTTTCATTCGCCTCGTGTTTTGTTGTCTCATAAAAGACCTCTGTCTATTTATACGAAAATACCAGGAACACATTGCATTATTTTTCTAAATGAGAATAATTTTGTGGTAAAACATTCTCACGAAATATGTAGCACATTTATCGGCACATTCCGTGAGAATTTAAATTTAAAGCTATTCGAATTAGTTATTGTTTGTGTATTGTAAAAGATGATGTTCCTATATTTGTAGGCTCATAATGTGGTACAAAAAGCCCTAACCAATTGTAATTCCCTATTTGACATCTTGTCCAATGGAATGCATCAAAATCTCCCCAAGTCGAATTATCATTCTGAAGATAACAATTGTGTAAATTTACGTCCGAGATTGAATCTTCTGTTCCCGCAACTCTTTCATATTCCCATTCAGCACTGCAATTATCATATCCCTGGGGTAAAGTTTCAAGAAAAGCAGCGTATTGTCCGCTGGTTTCGTCATCATACCACATGTAAGCGCTATATGGCGGCGTTTGATTGCAACTAACTGAAATATATATGTCGTCGTTAGCTGATACGGTCAGATTCTGTATATAACCTGTTGGGTTGTTGCTGCCATTGTGAAATTCCCAAAAAGCTGCATAATTTGTGCCTAGTGGCAAAGTTGGATAGTTAGAGGAAGGGTAATATGTAAGATTGGTATCAACCCCAGCTTGAACAATGAGATTAGAAATATTATTGCCCAATTGATTGATGTTAATACCTCCGATGCCTGTCCAATATGAAGCTATTTCTCCTTGGCCCAGACCTTTTTGATAAGTGGGAACATTAAATTCAATCGTGCTCAGATTATAGCCTACGTTGTTGTTATATTGTGATTGAACTGCTATACCAGCCCATTCACCCTGTCCATTACCCGAATCTACCGAATCACAAGGTGGTTGTTGTTCCGTGTGAACAATATTATCTACAAAGCATAATTGAGGATTTACCCAATACTTAGCAGCCATCACTGCTTTTTCCCATGCTAACAAAGCATCTTCATCTGTGGGTTTTGGCGGGAAACCATACATTTGCAATTCTGCAGGGGTTGCGGTCAAAGGATTAAAACCAGATGGCGGTTCTGGCAAAGCATGAATGGTCGTAGCTATTGATGGTTCTACCGATGGTGGGGGAGAAATAGCTAGAACAGGAATAGAAATAATATTGGCAAACACGATTAATGATAGGGTAGTTAATATTGCTAAAGCGCGAAACATTTTTATATTATAAATTTTCAAATTATTTCTCCTTTTTAAACATATTTTATTACCTTGTTTCCATCGCATATATTATTTTCGCCCTATCCTATCCAAGAATAGGGCCTATATCTTTCCACCTGCCACATCCCGTATAATTTCAGAAATCTCATGTTAACCTTCCCTGTTTTTCCTGCTATAAGAGACTAGCACAAAACCTCTGATAAATTGGCGATAATTCACCGATATTTTAGCGATATTTTACCGATAAATCACCGATATTTTACTGACGTACGCACGAAAGGGGATTATTACCGGAATTATTAATGATGAAAACCACTCTTATAATCCAGACAATAACGAATATTTTAGTGATTTGAAGGATAATATCCTGTCTAAAGCACGGCATGCAAAACAAGGCATTCATTCAGCCTAAGGCCATGAAACTATGGAGAAATTACAAAATAGTTATTGACTTTTAAGAGACAATAGTATACTATGTTAGACAACAGCATATTATTTTTACTGAATAGTTATTTATTGAGCTATTAAACTGAATTTGGACTAATTATTCTAACAAACTAAGGTTTCGGGGGAGGAATTACTGAGTGGCAGAACTAATGACCCTTGAAGAGGTGGCTAATTATTTACGGGTCACCGAAAAGACAATATACCGTTTGCTGGACAAACACGGTATTCCTGCGATGCGGGTAGGGCATCTTTGGAGATTCGATAAGGCATCAATCGATATTTGGCTAAACCAAAGTTCAACAGAGACGGGGATTCGCATCCTCATTATCGATGATGATAGAACAATCTGTTCACTTTTCAAAGACACTTTAGAGGATGAAGGATATAAAATCACGACAGTCAATGATGCTCATGAAGCGCTGGAATTGGTAAAGGGTGGGAATTATGCGCTGCTTTTCCTGGACCTTAAGATGCCAGAAATGGATGGGGCTGAACTATTAAAACAGATAAGAGCCGTTAAACCTGAAATGCCGGTGACGGTAATAACCGGTTATCCCGAAAGTGATTTAATGATGAAAGCTCTCGATTATGGCCCTCTCGGAGTGATGAAAAAACCGTTCAAAGGATCTGATATCTTGATCAGTATCAGAAACTATCTCCGTGTTGGCACACCTTCGAAATAGTATTGGATGAGCAGGAGTTTACGATTTAAGATTAGATAAAAAGGGAAATAACAAGAAATCATTTCTGATATTCGAATGTTTAAATTGCAATCTCCAACGAGAGGCGAATAAATAAATACAGCGAGGAGGGTCATATATGGAATCACAGGCATTACAGGAATTGGTCAGGAAAATTTTCAGTGACGAAGAAACTAAATCCCAATTCGCAGCCAATCCGGAAAGTGTTCTCTCCAAATTCTCCTTGACCGAGTGTGAAAAAGAGGCAATACTACGCGCACAGACTAAATTCGGGCTGACAAATTCTGACTCGTTGCAATTGTCAGCTGCCATGCCACTAGATGACTTTTGGTTATAACTATATATTGGTGACAATTTTATTATGTTACCAGATGGATTGGACGGAATTCTCCGAAATGAGGTAGAAATTCTTCTGGCCCCTTTGTCAGACAATATGTCTTTTTGCGATTTAGTTAAAGAAGTTCTAAACAAAACCAATCCAGACTTAATTAAAGATACGACTCGATATAAGCCGTGGCCGCTTTTACCGCTGCTGGTTTGCGATGCTATCTGCGGGAATTGGGAACAGGCATTGCCGGCAACCGCAGCGCTTCAATTACTAAGATCTGCTGCTGATGTGTTTGATGACATCGAGGATGCTGATAATACCGAGTCGGTACCTGCTAAATATGGAATTGCTTTAGCCGCCAATACCGCCAGCGTTCTGGTTGTCCTGGCGGAAAAAGGATTCACACGTCTCAAGGACTGGGGGGTAACCAGTGACACAGTAGTTAAATTGATAGATACTGTGAACTCATATTATGCGCAAGCTTGTACCGGTCAACATCTTGACTTGTCGCAGGCACCGGAAGAGGCTACGCAAGAAGATGCCTATCTTAAACTCATCGGTATGAAATCTGCTTTCGCAGCTGAATGTGCCTGTTATGCTGGCGCGTTACTTGCCGGAGCAGATCAGGGGCTGATCAATTTATTTACTACATTTGGTTGCAATTTAGGAATGGCCGCTCAAATAGCCAACGATATTAGAGGTATTACAGGTCTTAAGGATATCAATAATCGCAAAATAACACTGCCAGTAATTTTTGCCTTGGGTCAAGCGGGCCAAGTTCATGAATTGCTGAATTCGGCATTTTTAAAGAATGATAATAAGTTTGTATCCTCTCCCCGCCAAATTAAGGATTTGTTGGTTAACACCGGCGCTATCCAATACGCGACGATAAAGATGGAGATTTACAAACAGCAAGCAATGGGTGTTCTTAACGAGTTAGAACGGACGGAAATCAACATAGAACAACTGCGGCAGTTTTTAGACTGATTCCCAGGAGTTAATATGAGCCAAATTGAAAAAACAGGACAGAAACAGCTGCTATTTTCCTTGTTTGGCTTATTGATTGTGCTTATCTCGTGGGCTTTCTTTGCCTTGAGTTTAATTAAGCCGTACATGGGCACATCATTTTCTAAAGGTGCGCAAGGTTGGGTTGTAAGCGCCGTAGATAATGCCGGACTGGCCAACTCCCACGGTATAACTATTAGGGACCGACCTGTTGAAATCAATGGTCAACCGGCTCAAATATTTTTAGATCAATATCATCAAGCCAGCATGGTTTTAGAGCCGTCGATTAATGAATTGATTGTTAGTGATACCCAGGGGCAATCAATTTCTGTCACTCTTAAAGGCAGTTCTCAACCTGTCACGGCGATCGCAGAGTTAGCATCGTGGTTCATTGTCAGTCTTGTATTCTGGATAACGGGGTATTATGTCTTCCGGAAAAAAGCTAAAAGTCAGGCTGCAATTTTGTTGTATCTGTGCGGGTTGGCATTAGGTTTAGTTTTAAGCGCAAACCAGGCTGCGGCAAGAGCGATTCCCTTGGCAAATTATATTGAAATAGCGGCCACTCTAATTGGTCCATGGCTCCTTGCCCACTTTTTCCTGGTTTTGCCGGATGAGGGGACACAAATCCGGAGTAACCGCAAATTATATTTGATATATCTTCCGGCATTAATAACGATGATTCTTTTCCCAATAATCGGTTATCGTGCCGGACAACCTGTGCTGTGGTTTCGATCCTTAAGATTATTCGAAATAGGGGCTGGATTTCTCGTAGTGGCCGGTGTGGCGATTTACAATTACATCAAGGCACGTTCTATTAAATTAAAACAACAGATGAAAATAGTGCTAATCGGTTGCCTTACGGCTTTAATTCCTTTGCTGGTGCTGATCGTACTTCCACAGGCTATAAATGGTCAGGGACAGGCGATCGTTCCAGCAGGGTTCAGCATCCTGTTTATTGTGTTCATCCCCTTAGGCATGGGGTATTCAATAATTACTCAGAAACTAATGGACATAGATATTTTCATTCGAAGGAGCATCATTTACGGTCTGGTTACATTGATAATGGCAGCGCTAATATCGGCCGCCTTAATCACCCTTGTTACCTTCCAGAAGTATTTAGGGACAGCAAGAGAAATCGTCTTATGCCTAATACTGGGGGGTGCTGCCACAGCTTTATTCGGCCCGACTAAAAAGGGTATCGAGAACGCGGTAGACAAATATTTTTATAAAGACAGATATGATTATCGCCAGATAATTCAAAGCCTGAATAATTCATTGAATTCTGTGAAAAATATTTCAGACATATCACGGCTGACGGTGGGTACAACCGTTAAAACGTTAAATTTAGCCGGTGGTTGTTTGTGTCTCAAGAATCAGGATGGTTCCTATGAGGTAACGGCTACGCAGGGCATATTTCTGGATATTAGAAATCGGGAGAAACTGTTGGGTCTAATCTCTCAGCAAAATAATAGTAATAAATATCCAAATGCAGCAACACACTCAGAACTTGATTTATCCTTCCTGATTCCACTCGTGGCCGGAGGCAAAGAAGTCGGTATCCTGTGTATTTCACAAAAGAGTACAAAGCAAGTTTTTTCATCAGATGACTTGTATCTTCTTGAAGGCATCGCTTCCGTTTCTGCCATGGCTTTACATAGCGCCATGTTAACGCGTGATGTCAATGTACGGGACACTTTTGTTTCAATTGCATCTCATGAATTACGTTCCCCTTTGACATCTGTTTTAGGCTACACCGAATTATTAATTAACAAGGACCCTCCGGAGGCAACCCGGAAGAAGTGGCTGAAACACATTCTCGATAACAGCCAGAAAGTTACCGACCTGGTAGACGACCTATTAAATGTTACCCGTATCCAATCCGGCAAGCTCGTGATGAAATTAGAGAAAGTGAAATTATCCGGTATATTTGAAGAAAGGGTGGCAATCGCACAAGAAAGTACGAATATACACAAATTTGTGGTGACTATCGAGCCGGACTTACCGGATGTTCTGGTAGACCGCGATAAGTTTGGGGAAGTTATCGGGAACCTGTTGAGCAATGCAATCAAGTACAGTCCAAATGGCGGTAATATCACGCTTTCAGCCAGCTACGAACCACAAAGTCATCGCGTGGTAGTAAGCGTCATCGATGAGGGTATCGGAATCGGACCGGAGGATGAGGGCCTGCTCTTCACAACGTTCCACCGCATACAACGTCCGGAGACTCGCAGTATCAAAGGAAGCGGATTAGGTCTTTATATCGCTAAAGAATGGACTAAGGCGATGGGCGGCGAAATCTGGCTGAAGAGCGAGTTAAACAAAGGCTCGACATTTTTTGTAGCAATCCCCGCTCAGGATTCTTAAAAGGAATCTTTATGTATGAATGAGAAAATACTAATAGTAGATGATACTGCAGACATCCGAGAACTGCTACTGGAAGCCTTGCAAATGGCGGGGTATGTGGTTTGTGAAGCGGCGAACGGGACCGAGGCACTTCGCAAGATTAAAACGGAATCGCCTGACTTGGTAATTCTTGATATCGCGATGCCCGATATCAGCGGTTTCCAGGTGCTTCGGGAGATGCGTAAAACATCAAAAACGCCGGTTATCATGCTCAGTGCCATGGCCGAAACAACGGATAAAGTAGAATCCCTGCAACTTGGCGCGGACGATTACATGACCAAACCTTTTCAGATAGCCGAGATGACCGCGCGAATTGAAGCGGTTCTGCGGCGAACGACAATGAGTAATTCAGTCCCCGAAAAGATTGATTTTAATGATGGGCGATTACTCATTGATCTGGCTAAACGACATGTCACTTTGGAAGATAAAGAATTGGAACTGACACCGAAAGAATACGAATTACTTCGGGAATTGGTTTTAAATGCCGGTATAGTATTGCAATATGACTACATTTTAAAGAAGATCTGGGGAGACGAATACAAAGATGAGAAGCAGTTGGTCTATGCTGTCGCAAAACGATTGCGAGCTAAATTAGAAGTCAACCCCAAGAATCCTAAATACATCATTGCTATTAGCGGCGTGGGATATCGCTTTAAAGAAATCTCATAGAATCATGCAGAAATATATTTCCAATTTCTTCAAAACACAGCATTAATACATAAATGAGCTGATGCATCGGCTGTAAACCTATATCTTTATAGCACCGCTGTCCAGGTTTGAAGCACCCTGAAAGAAACTTTTTTCTTTTTCTTAAGGTTCTCTGAAAATACCTCCACCTACCCACCGTCACGCGTAAACGTGCTAATTATCGGTGATTTATCAGCAAAATATCGGTAAAATATCGGTGAATTATTGGCAGTTTATCAGAGGTTTCGTGCTAGTCTGTTATAGAACGAAAAACAGGGAAGGTTATTATGAGACTTTTAAAATTATTTGAAGTGTGGCAGGTGGACAGGTTAGCCCCATCTATAGTTGATGTGGGGCGACTGACATAAAAACAATTAATAAGAGAACAGAATAAATACTCAAAAAACGAACTTAAAATATTTAAAAACGGAGAAAATAGATGAGGCTATTACAAATAATACAAAAACATCGAACCATTCTAAGCATTTTTATTGCTTTGGGCCTGTTAATGTTGGTTAGTGTCCCAGCTACTGCTGTAATGGCAGCTCCCACCGTAACTATTGACAGTCCAGGTGCAAACACATATTATCTCGTAGGAACATCTGTGTATATTGAAGCATATGTATCTGGAACCCCGACATCAGTGACAGCTCAATATTTGTGCCGAACTGCGTATAATAATAATACACCATATGCACTTTCGCTTGGATCACTAACAGAAGAGGGCTCTAGTAATTATTACTCAATGACTTTCACTGTAACTTCGGCTTGTTGGCCCAGTTTAGCCAATTATGCTCCTAATTTAAGTGTTATAACGCCCCAAATTCAAGTTACTGCCATTGATGGCACAGGAACAACAAAAGTAAGCACAAATGTTACGTTTTGTTGCGGAAATCAGAGTACTTACTCAAATATTGACTCTACGTTCAATACCTCTTATTACAATCAGTATGTCAATCCTTTCTGGGGTTGTTACACCGGCCCTACTGGCTTATCAGGCGAGCCGCAGGCAAGTTGGACTTACAACTGTATGGCATATGCTTTAGGGCTGACAAGTGGCGGATGGTTATGGCCTTGGAGTGGAAATCCAACTTATGCTCAAGTAAGCAGTACAATGTCAACGAATTATGGATATACTCACTGCAGTCAAACAACATTTTCCGGTGCTCAAGTAATTTATTATTCGGGAGGGCATTTTTCCAAGGTAACAGTATGGGATGTCAATGGATTGCCTTCGCAAATAGAATCGAAATGGGGAGGGAGTGAACTTTTATCTAGTTTGAATGCGAATCCCTTCACATCAGGACCATATGGATCGGCAATAGGTTATTTCTCAAAATAATAAATAATTATATAAAAAGAGAGGATAAAATTTATGAAATCCAAAAAAAAGGTATTCTTACTAATCGGTTCCGCTCTTATGGCTTTAATAGTGATAATTATTAGCGCGAGTTATGTGTTAGCATCGAGTAATGCATCAAATAAATATCCTGAACCGGCCATAAGACCTGCAGGTTTACCGCCAACCGCTCAGTTCAATCCGGATACGAATCAATATTATGATTCTAGCGTTGTTAAGTGGGATAGTGTGAATCAAAGATATGTTCAAATAGAACAACCGGTTGTCTCAAATACTTCAGCTGAAAATATCCAAGTCCCAAGTAAGGAGGATTGGATCGTACAGCACGAAAATTCTACGAATCCCACTGATATTGCTTTAATTAAATATCAACAAACAATAGAGGCATATGATAATGCACATCCCGAGGTCAGCTTAAGTTCAGACTGGGGAGTTGATAATGGTGGAGCATTATCCATCCTTACTGGTTTAGGGGTTGCAGGATTGCCTGGATTGGTCGCGGAACTAAATGACGTAAATAATCCGTTTATTGTTCCTCTGATATTCGCTATTGAAGCGATTTGTAAAACAGATATTAGTTTTTGCGACACATTTTCTCCAGCTGAAGTAACTGCATGGAAAAATGCTTTAAATGACGAATCAAATAATGCGAAAAACATAGTCGCGAATGTTGTTACGACTCTTAAAAATAATCCGTCAGCAAACGCTGATGACATAAACAATCAATTAGCGGATGCCGGAATTTTCTCACTACCTTATGTTTATAACGAGGTGATCAATAATTCTAATGTCTCCTTATTGAAATATGTTGCTCAAATAATGCCGGATGAACTACTCCAAGAATTTAATATCGGGGTTGGGGCACAAGATTCTGGAGCTTACCTAAAAGCTTTGGAAAACAGTGGTAACGATATTAATATTATTAATTCTCTAAAGGTTAATTGACCAAGCCCTTCAAAATGAAAGGTGTGGAGAAATTGTCTCCACACCTTTCGTAAATATCAAATAACCTAATACTTAAATGATGAAGTTCTTGATGGAGATTGGAAGATATTGTTCACAGGGAAGCTTCCAAAATGATGAAAGTTATCACAGATTTGTGACGCCTCTAATATTAATAATTGATTTCCAGAGGTAAAAATTAACTTATTTCTTCTTTGACTTATTTAATTAAATGAAATATAATGTCCACGAGTCTTTATGAAATATCTATTTAGTCAGATCACTAAATTAAATTTGTTGTTTCTTATCGGTATTTTGGTTGTATTAACTGGATGCACTCCCCAAAATCACGAAGGGTTTGCTATTTACTTAACCCAAGACAACATCTCTTGGGATAAAATGCCAGCCTTGAACCAGATAAAAATTGCAAATACACCCCTTATCGCAACAAGCGACATCGTCTCCTACACTTCCTCTAAGCATCAGCTTACGATAACCGATGATGCCTCTAGCCGAATTTCTAATCTTGTTGTCCCAATGGATGGTACGTCATTTGTGGTTTGTGTCAACCGAAAACCTATTTATTGGGGAGTTTTCTGGTCTTTATATTCATCTGCTTTTACTCCAACCTCTTGTGTAATTGTATCTTACCCGCTCAGTAATAAGGCTCAACTGAACCCATCCGAAATAGGTCAAATCGATCCACATATTTTAGAACTGGATTATTCTGGAAATAATGATCCCAGGAATAACGCAGAGATATTAAAATCGTTAGAGCAGACTGGGAAGTTAATAACCAGTACCACCACATCAATTACGTCTACAACGGCGACAACATCCACCAATAGCAACTCAGCTTCATCTAACTCAATAAGCGGTTTGAGTCTTTCGCTCTCCTTGGATGGTACAACGTATCATCCCGGTCAGGAAATTTCGATAGTTTTAGACGAAAAAAATACGTTGTCGGTGCCGAATAACGTTCCTGTATCTGACAACTGGTCGTATAGCAATCTGGGATTAAGTCCATGCGACTTGGGTCCGGGCTTCGGTTATCCTTTCGGGATAGTTATTTTCCAGGGAGACTATACTTCTTCGAACTTTTCCACCGCGACGCCTCTTTCTCTTTATGATTATAGTATGCCGGTTCCGTGTCCTGGCCCGATGCCATCAACCGCATACGATTTTGAGCCATTAAGCGACAATGCTACTGCCGTAAGCAGTTCCGCCTCCGTCCCGAACTCTACCTATGCAATAAATACCGAACTTAATGAGACAGGTTACTGGACGGGCGTCAGCCCTGACGTATCCAAACACGGCTTTGCCCACGGGGTTTACACCGTCGTCGGCGGAGACGAGTGGGGTGCGCTGGTAGTTCTTCATTTCACGGTTTCGCAGGATACTACCGGCGATAATTCAGCAACATCTTTTAGTTTTTATTGAAGACATCCGATAACCCGGAAGGGGTTGACGTCAGTGTCTTTGACGGAATGAAGAAAGCCATCATGAAGGATCGCCCAGCTTTTCTGTCCGGCTTTTTCTTTAATTTCTACAATATTGATATTCTAAAGGGTATGAAAATCAGCGATGAGGCTGTGCGGCTCAGTTGGAATATTGGAGCTGGCGCTTCCCCGATTGGGACTTTGGATTGTGTTTCGGCATGGCTTGATGATTTTAGAGAAGAACTCAAGCGGATTAACATCCCTGTATTAGTCATGCATGGCGATGCCGACCGTATTCTTCCCATAACTGCCACAGGAAAGCGAACTCCGGAATTTATCCGGGGGTCCAAACTCGTTGTTATTGAGGGCGCTCCGCATGGCATGAATTGGACACATGCCGAAGAAATTAACCGGGAGTTGTTAACCTTTCTCGGCGAAAAGAAATAGCTTTAATGAAGAAATCCCTAACCGCTAAATATTTGTAATAAGGAGCAAAAAATATATGGTAAGAAAGATTATGCTAATGAAACTGACTGACAATGGAGTCAAAGACATCATGAATGCACCGCGACAGATCGAGGAGGCAATTTCAACTTTTGGTAATATGGGTGGTAAGATGCTTTGTTTCTATACGGTGATGGGGGAATACGATTACGTTGCAATTGCGGAAGCTCCTGACGAAGAAATTGCAATGGTATTTATTATGGGGCTGAATGCTGGGGGAAACATTAGAACCACGACATCTAATGCATTCACAACAAAAGAATTTGCTGCCATGGTAGAGAAATGTCATTTGTGCTTTCAGGACGTTCTAGATATGCGGCCGGGAGCGGTTTGATCCTTTGGCCGTACTGGCTCACGTTATTATGTAGAGCAAGATGGTGTGTTGAGGAGGTTAATTATGACGGTAAAATTGAATCTTATAGTGAATGATACTGCGATTCATACAGATTATTTTGTTGGGGGATTCATCGACCATGTTGTAACCGGAATAATTGAATCACTTGAAGGTACCGGCCAGATAAAGGACTTAGAACTGTCCATTGAAAAAAACAAGACTGCGATAAATCTGAATGGTACCCTAGTTCCAATAAATGCCTTTACCACCAAGATTATCCAAAACACAATCATTGGAATGATCTCCACACTCAAAGAAGTGAAGGAAATTAGAAAGCTGAGCATTTTTCTGCACAAATAAGATGTAAGCCAGCAAATTGAATTGCCATTGTTAAAAATGGGGGCAGCATGTTTGAAAGAATATTGATACCACTGGATGGTTCCGAAATAACCGAGATGGCTGTTCCTTATGGTGAGGAGCTGGGTATCAGATTGGGTTCGGGTTTATCCTTTATCATGTACATGGACAGGAGAAACAGGAACAAGAGCACATGCATCAGGCCTATCTTGATAAGTTAGCGCAGACTATAAAGCAAACCGTCAGAAAAGGTGAGGCCAAAGATATTAAAATCAAAGTTACAACAAAAGTCGAGTCAGGAGAACCTGCAGAGAATATTTTAAAATTTCCGTTGTTAGGGGAAAGGAAATAGATGAAATATCTATTGTTAGCAATAATAATGGTAGTGTAACATATTCTGTGTGAAATTCTGAGGGGTTGAAAAAGTAGGCGCTTTCCTGTACAAGGTTTTATTGGAGAATAAAACAAAATGTAAGGAGAAGCGCCCGGTGAAAGTCGAAATTAGTGTATCAGAAATGGTCGAGGTTTTCAAAGAAATACAAGAGCACCCAGGGAAGATTTTGGAGATGGTTAGGGCCGATATGCCAAAAGTAGTGGGGGAATATTTGAGTGACATCATGCAGGTAGAACTGACCCGCTTTTTGGGTAGGAAGCCTTATGAGCGAATGGAAGAGTTAGCGAATCATCGTAACGGCTCCTATCCACGCAATTTTGCCCTGAAAGGCATCGGTGAAGTTGCGGTGAAAGTGCCCCGGGACCGGAAAGGCGAATATCGTACTCAGGTCATTCCAAAGAGCAAACAGTATGAAGATGAGCTGAGACAGGATATCGCGGTGATGTTCCTTAGCGGGGTAAGTACACGCACCCTATCCATGATTTCCCACCGGTTAATCGGCCATAAGATATCCTCCGGAGAAGTCAGCCGGTGCAGCCGGGAACTGGTCAAAGCCATTGAGAACTGGCGGAATCGTGATCTGTCTTTGCTAAAATTTAAATATCTGTTCTGTGACGGCGTCTATTTTGAGATGCGTGTTGCCAGAAGCATCGAGAAGGTCTCAGTTTTGGTGGTAATCGGGGTGACCGAAAACGGCCAAAAACAGGTTATTGGCATTCAATCTGGAGATAAGGAATCTGCTTCCAGTTGGCGGGAGACCTTTAAGGATTTGAAATTGCGGGGTCTAAATAGCCAAACGATTACTTTGGGTATTATGGACGGCTTACCAGGCCTCGAGAAGGTTTTTCGAGAGGAATTCCCCCAAGGGAAAGTACAAAGGTGCCAGGTCCACGTCGCACGTAATGTGCTGGCTAAGGTTCCTCAAAAACTGAAACAAAAAGTGGCTGACGATATGCGCTCGATCTTCTATGCATCCAGTAGGGATAAAGCAATGGAATTCTCTACCCAATTCACCGAGCGTTGGAGTAAGGATGTTCCCTCCGCGGTGAAATGCTTACAAAATTCCCTGGACAGCTGTCTGACCTTCTTCGATTTTCCGGAGGAGGAATGGATTTCTCTGCGTACCAGCAATGTTATTGAGCGTTTAAATAAGGAATTTAAGCGGCGGACCAAACCGATGGAGATCGTTGCAGGAGAAAATGCCTGTTACACCCTGTTAGCTTTTATCAGCATCAAGATGGAAATGTACTGGAGGTCGAACCCTGTAGGGAAAGTGCACTACAATCTCCCTTCCCTTCGTAACTTAATTGAGGGTAATTTCACACAATCCCCTTGACATTACCATAATAATTATCATAGTTGTTGGTGTAATAGTCATGGGGACTCAAATCTATGGGTATTCTTCCTTAAAAACCGATTTCAGCGCGACTGATGTCTCTCCTAAATTCAAGATCAATACTATATCAATAGTCACAGGTTTGCTTAGTGTTTTTCAGAGCAATCTGCTTGGAGCAGTTTCAACTTTCATTCAAGGCTTGCAGGTAAACGGTACTTTAACACTGAAAAATGGTAGCTTTCTTCCACTGTATCTTGCAAGTATGCAACACAAGATTGAAATCAATGGAACACGGACACAGAGCGCCATTTCTACCAGCGCTATGTGGATAGCTCCTGGCGGCTCAAAGACAGAAACGCTTAGCATATTGATTGCTAAGGCTGACCTGCCTTCAGTTGCACTCAATATATTGGGTTCCGGTGGGACTATCAATATTTCCGTCGAATCGTCTGCTGTTTTAGCTGGATTCACTATTACTAAAACTCATAAAAACAAGAGATGAGGACTACCGGATTGGATTTAAACTTTTCATCCCTACGTTAACAGAGCCACCTCAAGGCCAAGTAAAGGTCACGGAAAAGACTTTGATGTTAATAAGTCGATTTTGTGGATCCTTCCCATGAGTTCTTGGTATCGTCCTCTTCGGTGGGCCATTCGGAACAGTTCCCGAACTTCTGTTTGAGAAGAAAGGGTTAATTCCGGCCCTGCACCAAATGTTGGTTGCCGATCGTAGCTCCGTAGAGTAAAATCCTTTTGTAGGCTAAATTACTGCCAAGAAAATCAAATCGATAAAGGCAATGTTACCTTTTAAGCCTCATTTTTGTCTATGGCGTCCGCATACCGGATTAGCAAATAATACGCTCATAGAATCAAAATGTCAACCGTTAGTCTCTTGCTAAATAATTTACCGGCTTTGTGGTCTCACGAAGGGGTGACCGCTAATCAGCGTGAGTCTTTGGTGCAAGAAGTCTTCGATAATATCATTATCGATGGGAATGCTTTGGTCGCTGTAAAACCCAAGGCTACCTACCAACCTTTATTTGCGGCTATGTCTATTCAAAAGTCAGTTGGTTATTCTGGTATGGACTTCTACCCCATCTCCACCATAATAATATTCTGTCAAACCTTATCAGAGCCTATTTTAAGATTAAATGGTATAGTTGTATTGTGCTCACGCCTTGAAGTAATCTCCTCCCTCGCCATTGATGGAGAGGGAGACAG
>Ga0224524_1000152_pt1 | contig 30353 bp, 35 predicted proteins | sample CFST75metaG_FD_179895 | JGI IMG/M metagenome (GOLD analysis project Ga0224524, IMG submission 179895) | Peat soil microbial communities from Stordalen Mire, Sweden - C.F.S.T75 | ecosystem: Environmental > Terrestrial > Soil > Wetlands > Peat | place: Sweden: Norrbotten County, Stordalen Mire... | reverse complement strand
TATCAATTTTCCCTCCCCGGACGAGATAGGCCCATGTTTTCTTAAAAGTATCCTGAACTAAATCTTCGCCGACGGCACTATTTCGTACCCTGAAAAACGCATACATGTTAAGCTTTTTACCGTAGTCCTGATGGGCTACAGTCATTATCGCACGTTGTTTCATCTCTTGTTTCGGCGTCATATTTATAGATTATATATTTAAGCCGGAAGCGATGGATTTATATTACATAATTGTTACAGAGCAAATTAACAAATAATGGTTTTATCATATTTTGGCGAGTAAAATTCAAATTTGACCGCTTTTCTTGATTACAAACCCATTACAAAGTCACTTCCGGAGAGATCGATACGCGGGCTCCTAGTATAGCACTTCTATCTCTTTTTAGCTAGCCGTAATAATTTAGAGTCTTTGACGGCTTAGCTAATACAATATGTAACCGCAAAGTAATAATTTAAGGGTCGATGAGTATTATTAAAGCGGCGTTTAGCATATTAATAAAATTAATCTCAAGTTTAAGTTAATTAACAAAAAAAATATGAAAAAATTACTTTTCATGGTTTCGCTGGCAATATTTTTTGCTGCCGGCTTAGCCATATTACCCGCCACTACTCATGCCGAAAGTCTGAGTTCAAAATTAAGCGGCCGGGTTCTGCTAGACGTACAAGCGCATGGCGAAACCTGGTATGTAAACCCAGCCAACCAACAGCGCTACTTTCTGGGCAAACCATCCGATGCTCTTAATCTTATGCAACAATTAGGATTAGGCATCACAAATAACAATTTTGAATCATTTAACGGGACGGCTCCAGCACGACTATCTGGTAGAATTCTGATAAAGGTTGAAGATTCGGGTAAAGCTTATTACGTTAATCCAGTTGATCTCAAACTTAGCTATTTAGCCGAACCTATTGCTGCCCTGAACGTGCTACGCAGTTTCGGTCTAGGGGTAATGAATGCTGACTTAGGCAAAATAACTATAGCTGATAGCGCAAGCGTTAACATTACTAGTTCTGGTTTTAATCCTCATAATCTGACCGTAAAGAGAGGAGCGATGGTTGTTTGGACTAACTATGATAGTGTTGTTCATACCGTTACTTCACCCAAAAACTTTGATTTCGGCGATATTAAACCCGGAAAAACATATAGTCGTATGTTCAATATTGTTGGCACATATAACTACTATTGCAGTTACCACCATAATTTAACCGGCACAATCACTGTTAAGTAAGATATCTTTAAAAAACCGTTCCGAAATACATTCGGAGCGGTTTTTTTGTAATAATTGCAAACATCTAACGGCTTGATTATATAAAAACAATTAATAACAATATGAGAGAAAAAATTAAAATGAATAAGCCAATTTCTTACGACCATTTTTTTGAGCAATCATGGGGAGAGGGCTGGACATATATACGGACAATTGTTGATGTTGTCCGTGAACCAATATTGATTCTCAATAAAGAATTCCGCGTGCTGGCCGCCAATGAGCCTTTCTATCGTATGTTTCAAGTTGAGATGAAAGATACGGAAAACAAAATTGTTTATGATCTTGGTAATGGCCAATGGAATATCCCCGGATTAAAAAAATTACTTGAGGATATCTTACCTAAAAATACATTTTTTAAAGGTTTTGAAGTTACCCATGATTTTCCCGTCATCGGAAAAAAAGTAATGATTTTAAACGCCCGTCAAATTCATTTTGAAAAAAGCAATCCCTCCTCAATCCAATTCCCTTCTATTATTCTTCTAGCTATTGAAGATATTACTGAGATGATGGCTATCGCCGAAACTCTTTCCGATCACTCAAAATATCTTGAGGCAAAACTGATGGGAAAAACGCTAAAACTTGAAACTTATATTAAAAAATTAGAAAAAGAAATTAACGGTTTAAAAGATAAAAAATAAACTATATGAACTCATATAATTCTCCAAGCACAAAACCATTATTTAAGGGGACGCAAATCGTTTGGTATTTTGTCGCTCTACTTGAGGCATTACTGCTCTTTCGTTTTGCCCTGAAACTTACCGGTGCCAATCCCGATGCCGGATTCTCAAATTTTATCTATATAATTACCTGGCCAATAACGGCTCCCTTTCGGGCGGTATTTCCAACGTCTATTGTTGAAAACAGCGTTTTTGAATTCACGACTATTCTTGCCATGTTTGTCTACTGGCTAATTGGTTTCGCGATTGTAAAACTATTTCTAATGAGTAAAACCGTTTCAATTCCTGAAGCGGCCGCAAAATTAGATGAAGAAGAGACGAAGGAATAAACAATCAAATAGCCAATTAAAAAGCCAGGAATCACGATGATGATTTCTGGCTTTTATGGATTTTAGCCTTGAATAAGGCCTTTCTCGTAAAGAACCGGCAGTAAGACTTCGGACAATTCTTCATTTTTGTTAATGGCCGCCATTCCTTTTTCGTAACATTCCGAAATATAGTTTAGTTCGGCCGAGTAGACGATTGTCCTTTTAATTTGCTCATATGTCATTAGCTCAATAATTTGACGGCCATGACATCCTTCTTGCAAATTGCCATCCAAAGTAATTAAATCAAAATCACATTCCCGTAGTGACCGCAAAGCCGCTTCTTTATTATAAGCCGTCTTAACTTCACATCCCGGAAAAATGTTTCTCATTTTTCTCTCCACAAAATAAACGACACTTTCGTCGTCATCAACAATCAGCACTCTGATGTTTTTCATGGTTAATTATTTTTGGTGACCGTTTTAAAAAAACTTTTATAACCGCGACTATTTTTACAATGAATTATTTTTACATACTATTATATTTTAAGTATAGCACAAAAAATAAAAAGGGCCTTGATTAAGTAGTTCAATACAACTAAATCAAGGCCCTAAAAAAATCTTTATTTCTCAGCTTTTTCTAATTCAACCGACAGATATAAATATCTACGGCCGAAAATTCCCTTCACCTTAAACCAATGCGCAGCACCCCAATACCAAATGAGGTCTTGGTGTTCAATTTGTCTGTTTCCAATCGGAAGAGAAAGATTGCGCCGATTCAAAGGCACGCTGGAATCATAGACAAAGAAACTTGTCTCATCATAACCCCAAACCGTTATCCAGTGGGGGATAATTTTAGCAATCCAACGAGAACGGATATCATAGCAGCTGCCAATGTTTAATATCACCGGATTTCCTTCTTGCAGAAGATTTTTTAATACTTTTATCTTCTGTTTAGTGTTCCCCTGAGCAAACTCTTTTTTGGCGTTAAGGCCAAAATTTTTCAGAGTCGCAATCAGGTCACCAACCAGGGTCCAGCCAAATTTTTTTCCAAGAAATCCAGTATGATAATCACGGGGATCATCGTATTTATCCAGTCCATAGGCACTGAGAACGCCCTTGGCGACATAGACGCCGCAATTACTGCTCCCATTAAAGAGATATTCTTCCGGGGCAATGGGCAAAACAACAACAATAGGCAAAACAACTTTTTCGGCCATTATATATGGGTTTTAAATTTTCCAAAGAACTTATTTTAATTTATGTCATTACAACATAATTTCATCTAAAAGTCAATAAATTGAATTTATTATTTTGCTAAAAATCTTTGCCGTTTTGCCTCAGAAATTATAATTGAAGTTGCTACGGCCACATTTAAAGAGCTGGCTGAACCCTGCATCGGAATATTTAGCATCACGTCCGCCATTTCTCGATAGCCGACACTCAATCCCCATTTTTCGTTTCCGGCCAAAATAATGGTTGGGTTAAGAAAATTGTGTTCATAAATAGTCTTACTTCCCTTTTCGTCAGTGCCGACAATTTGCAAATTCGGATATTTTTTTTGAACCTTATCTAGCCAATCACCAAGATCATTCTGCGAAGATAGCCTAACAATAGGTAGAGAAAATAAGGAACCAGTGGTAGCGCTAATAGTTTCTGGTTCGTATACATCGACGGCATGCCCAGTAATGACTAAGGCATCAACGCCCATCGCATCGCAAGATCTAATTAGCGTACCTAAATTACCCGGGCTTGAAGGTCGGTCGAAAATAAGTACCAATAAATTTTTTGTTAATTTAATAGATTCTAAATCATCCTTTGGCATTTCCGCTAAAGCAAGCAATTCAGAAGCCTCTTCTTTGTTGCTTAACTTTTTTAGGAGTTCTTTTGATAAATCATAATGGACTTCAGCTTTAGAATTTTTAATTATATCCTTGGCCCAATTAGACAACCCTTTTTCGGAAGAATAGAAGAAAGATTTAATTTTCCAATTATATTTAAGGGCGTTATTGATATTGCGGACGCCTTCAAAAATAAAGCCTTCTTTATTTCTTTTTTCTCGATTTATTTTAAGCGCATTAAATATCTGAAATTGTGCGTCTTCTTTGTCTATTCTTATTGTTTTCATATTATCTAATTCTTAATATATCCCGCCTCTTCAAGAAATTTTTGGCCGCCGGGGATATGTTTTATTTTAGGCAAATCTTCCATATTAAACCATTCCATCTCCACTAAATCATCAGTTGGATGCAATTTTATTTCGTCTGCATTTTTATCGGTGACATTAACTTCAAAACGATTAAATTCCATCCGGCACATAACTTTTTCTCCGCTCTTGAGGGTTTTTTCGGTAAGCCCGGAACCAATAAGCGGAATTGAATTAATTTGATACGCAGAAATATCGATGCCTGTTTCTTCTAAAATTTCGCGTTTCAGCGCCTGTTCAAAAGTTTCGCCTTCATCAACGCCACCGCCAGGAATATGCCAGCAGTCAGGATAGACGCCACCTTTCGCCGGGTCTTTTTTACCCATTAGCATTTTATGGTCTCGGCTAAAAATTAAAGCGGAAACTATTTTGCGTTGAATCTCTCTCATATTATTTAAATTTCTTCTCCAAAGTCACATCATAGTCATTAAAGCCAAACTTCTTATAGAATCTGATACCGGACAAATTTTTTCCCGAGGCTGTGACTAAAATGTTCTTTATTTTTTTAGACTTGCACCACTCAAAAAACATTTTAACTAATTTTGAACCAATTTTCTGACCTCTATATTCTGCTGTCACCATAATATTTTCTAGTTCTGCTTTTTTAGCTATTTTAGTATTATCATCATGTAGACCGCAACAGATATAGCCAACAACTTCTTTATTGTCTATCGCTACGGCGACAAAACTTTCTTTATCAATTATTCTTTTATTAAAATAGTCTTTCCCTTTTTGGCTATATGTCCATTTAACATTTAATGATTTATCAAACTCCTTAAATTCTTTTTCAAACAAAACTAAATTCAAACGGAGGATATCGCTTAAATCTTTTTTATTGGCTTCTCTTATTAAAATGTTACTCATATTTATAGTATTTATTATATATATTATAGCATGCCATTATAAAGCCATAAACTTCCTACTAAAAATTCTATTAAAAACTAGCCCAAACATTAAAAATATTTATATTTAACTTTAAACAAAATATCTTCTTAAAGAACTCTTTATCTTTTCCGCTTTTTTATGGTTTTTGGATATAACAATTTTCATTTTGCTTTCCTCCTCGATTATTTCTTTTAATCTTCCGTTCGATTCTTCATCCCAAGATTTAATTTCTTGATAATACTTATCTATTTTGTCGGTAATTTTTTTGTCCATCCAAACTTCAATTAAAAAATCACCAACAATATTTAAGTAATAATTACTCTCAGCAAACAAAGGTTTATCTTTAATATGATATTGACTGAAATTATTATCAAAATATTTTTTTATATATCTATCCAAAAACGTATTATTCCCGACAGTCAATAATAAACGGTGGCCCTTCTCGGTAATAGTTTTAAAGACATTTTTTTCATTTTCATTTCTTGCTAACAAAAACCACTCATGTGGGTTATACAAATACACGGGCTCGCCATCCCGGCTTCTTTCAACTAACAAATATAAAGCGTGCGTCCAAAAAACGTCTGCCTTAATTGGACTTTGGAAATAATATTTAATCTTTTCCTTATCCTCAAGATTGATAAAATCACCCTGATTGTCGCCACCCTTAACATAATTTCTCTTAGCTAAATCAAAATAATCAACCATAGAGTTAAGCCAGATTAAATTAATTGAGGCCATACCTTTATAGGTTAATATCTGCTCTGACTTTTTTAGTCCTCTTAGGGCCGCGTAGACTGCCTGTTTGGTTGTATTGGGCCTATCCTTCTTAAGTACTTTAACCAAATCCAACATAAGCATCGGTCCATCCTGTAGGTGTTTTAGGATGTATTCTTCTATTCTTTTTGGTTTATCTGGTGGCATATTTTATCATATTTAACAGAATTACAGTAAAAAGTTTTTTTACTATCACCTAAAATATAACATAAAAATTGATTATCCGTCAAGTGATAGCTATAATTCTATATAATAAAAATAATAGAAAGAATATTTTATGAAACGTAATAAAACATTAGTTTTGGTTGCAGGGGCGGGCGGTGAAATTGGCACCGAATTTTGTAAGAAAATTATTGAGAAAAAAATTGATTGTATTGGAATTATCCGAAGCAAAGAAATAGAAATTAACTCCGAACAATTCTCGCAATTAATTTGTCACTTAGAAAATCAAAATGAAATAGAAATGATATTCAAAAATATTGATTTTAATCAATATAGAAAAATTATATATTTACATACTATCGGGGTTGATAAATTTGAATCAAGAGGTTATCCAAAAATCAAGCCAATGCCGACTCTTCCCCCAGATGTTTACAGCACTAATGTAAATACTTTTAAATATTTATTAAAATATTGCGCCAAGAGGATTAGCGCCTTAAATCTGCAAAGTCAAAAAAAGATTAAATTTAAAATCGCGATAATCGCCGGTGAAGGCGATAAATATGCCCCGTTTGTTATTGAGTCTTTTTGTGAAGCAAAATATATTTTGAGACAATATATACAATCGTATATTAAGATATACCCGCGATGGGTTTCCGGATTATCAATAAATATTACCTCAACCATTACCAAATCCGCCTTAAAGGTCCGCCCTTATGCCGATACAAAATATTGGTTAACGCCCCAGGAGGTTGTTGTTAAATCTTTTAATAAACTAGTCGGATCATTTTCAAAATATAAGGAAATAGATATTATTAAAAACTCGCCTAATTTTGTTGATGGTTATTATGAGAACAACACTCTTCTCTATGCTAAATGGAGCAAAGAAACGGGATTAGATTAATTAATACCGCTATCCCACAAACGATTGAACAAAGCCTTGTAGTTATTAGCTAAATGTTTATTAGCGATTTTTATACCGACCGGATTGCTATTTTCGGTAGACAAAATACTAACCGTATCGCCAACAATATACATAGCAAAATTATTTACTTTATCCTTGCGAGATAAATATTTATAAGCTAGGGCCTTTCTTGATTTATAGTAAGGCGCTTTTGTTTTCTCCAAAGCAGAATAATTAATTAATAATTTGGTTTTAATATTTTTTTCTTGGCGTAAACGTTTTACTTTAGTGTGCCACTCGTTTTTAAAAACAAACTGCCAATTTTCCTGCCAAACAAATTCATCGCGCACAATTAGCATGGTTTCGTTTGTTTGCGCCTGGCGCAACATGGAGGTATATATTTTTTTCAGACCGGTCTGGCCTTCAAATACTATTACTTCCGGAATATTAATGTCTTCTTGCTGCAAAGCTTTGATTGATAAACTTATATCAGCCAAAGTGCTCTTCTTTTTTTCCAAAATAATTTCTTCATTTTTCACCATTTGCTGCAGGGCCTCAATATCTTCAATTACAAATTGCTTGACTTCATTCTTATACGATGTACCCACCAACCCTTTTCCGATTAAAGAGTTTAAAGAAGTATAAACACTGCTGCGCGATAAATTGCATTTTTTCGCGATAAAAGTAGCGCTGGCCGGCGAATTGCTTAAAAGAGTGGCATAAATATTAGCTTCATGATCAGTTAAGCCTAAAGATTTTAATTGATTCTCTATCATATTATTAGTTGATGTCGTAATTGTACGACAACTTGTACATATTTGTCAATCATTCTACACTAGCCATAAGAACATTAACAACTTAAGAAAGGAGTTTACAATGAATACTTTAGCACCAATTATTCAGCAACATGAATTAACCAGCAAATGTAACAATAACTGCGGTTTCTGTTACAACCCCGAACGTTGCTGGTCAAAGATTTCAATCCCCCGCCAAGAAGACGTAAGGCGTAATTTAGAAATAGCTAAACTGTCTGTCGCCAAAGGCGTGATGGCAGTCTGCCTAACTGGCGGAGAACCATTTCTGATGGGCGAACATCTGTTTGACGTCCTCCAAATTTATCAAAAAGCCGATTGCTATACGAGCATAAACAGCAATGGACGATTAATTACTAAAACGATTGCTGCGCGCTTAGCCGAGACGGGTTTGAATTCAGCCTTAATATCAATCCACGGAATTGGAGAACATCATAATGACATGGTTGGTATTAATACGGCTTATGACGAAACATTAACTGGCATTAAAAATTTACTGGCCGCTGGCATACGCGTTATTCCAAATTTTGTTGCTACCGCTAAAAACGTCCAACAATTATCGGGCGTTGGCGCCCTCCTTAAAAGCATTGGTTTAAAATCAATGACCGCAACTCCCTTTCTGCCATCATGGGCAGCCCCGGAGCATGAGCAATTCATTATGCAACAAAATCATTATCGTGATTATTTTAAAGCCTTAGAAGAAATTGATTTGCTTGGCCTTAAAATTGATTCAACTCTGCCAATACCGCCATGCGTATTAATAAAATTTTTTCCGACTGATTGGGAACAATATTTAAAAGTTCTCTCGCCGCGAGTATGTATGGCGGGAAAATCTTTTGGCGTAATCTCACCTGACGGTTTTTTCCGCTCTTGCATCCAAGCACCATATTTAAAAGAATATGGGGGACAAGTGATTGAAAATTATGAATGCAGCTGGCAAAACGCCAATACTTGGGCGGAGCAAAAACTTCTCCCGGAGGAATGTTTAAACTGCAAGGCTTTAGCAATTTGTGGCGGCGGTTGTCGAACTAGCTGTTTGCATGAAAACAATGGATCAGCTAAAGGCAAAACAATGTATATGGGCAAACCTCTTTTGGAGAATGAGGCAGCGCAATTTATCAATCGGACGGAAGTAAAAAAAATTGTCTTATCAACAAATGCTTATTATGAATGGATACCGCAAATTAAAGTCCGGAATGAAAAATGGGGTCAAATTATTTTCAATCCAGAAAATCAATCATTCTGTTTAATTTCATCCGACTTCAAACGGCATCCACAAAAATTTCCTTTAATCATGCAGGATCAACACGTGGCTAAAGTTCTTTTATCGGTCGGCGCCATTAAGCCAATTGATAAAAATGATAATAGGGGTGTACTTGTGTCTGAAAAGGTAAAAATTCTTTCTGCCAATTTCTTATTTCCTCGATTAGCCATGAATATGAATAGCGACAAAATCTATCAATTAAGGGCTGATACCGGGGAAAGATTATTTTTTTAATTTACGAAAAAATAAAAAAAGCCAATCATTTAAATTGGCTTTTATTTTCGCAATAAATTTGGTAATTAGATAGTCGTCGAAACAAAACCGATTTTTTTTAAATCACGTTCTTTCCAAGCACCAACGACCACCCTAGTTGGATCCCGAAATTTATTATCGTCACTCGCCGTCCAAATGGCTAGAGGAGCACCTTTATCAAACCAGAAAGGGGCTACACCTATTATTGTTTCAAGGGCATGATTAGAAGAAACAACTCTTTCTCCGGATTTGAAACCATAAGGTTCACAAACCTCGTCGGCCGTGCAGACAATAAAAATACTTCTATCCCAGGTACATACTTCTCTAAAAGCAGATAAAGGCGCGTGTTTAACATACCTGTTATATTCAAATAAATTAAACGCGGGGCTCATTTCAAATAAGTCATCGGCTAAAGAAACCAACTTGTCTTTATCTTTTATTAGTTTTTCCGCCTCTGTCTCTGAACAAAAATTAGTGCACATGACCCGGCCAAATATTTCGGAAATTTCTAGCGCCTGGTCAACGGTCATATTAGTCTCCTCAATCTCGGGGCAAGAGTCATCATCGGCAAACCAGCCGGACAAAAACATTTTGTTTTCGAAAAAATTATATCCGAGAGGGTTGCTCAAAAAATCTCTTGCCGAAGATTCTATTTTCTTCTTCTGACTGATTAATTTTTTAGCAATTTTCCCAGAGCGTGTCTTTGACAGTAAGATTATGGTGAAATTTTTTACAAGCATTAAAACTTGTGAAACGGACATTGGTTCATTTTTCATTTTCTAAATTTTTAAGGGTTAAGTTGTGAAAGTACGATGATAATTTATACCCTAAATCAATATACGTCAATTAATATTTCATAATCTTAATTAAATAACCAATAAAACTAAGTATTTTCTGAGTATTTTATAATAAATTCGTCAATAATGTTGACATTATTTATAATATTATTTAAAATTAACATATGAATGACAAAATAAATACTCTTAATAAAATAGGTTTAAGCAACAAGCAGGCGAATGTTTACTTGGCTCTCTTGGAATTAGGCGAAGCTAAGATAACCGATATCGCTAAACAGGCTAATTTAAAACGCCCGACCGTTTATCTCATTATCGGGGAGTTGGAGCTCCTGGGCTTAACCTCAAAAATAATAAAGGGCAAACAAAAAATATACTCTGCGATTCATCCCAAAAGGATAAGTGAATTGTTAGAATTTCGTAAAAATCAGTTTCAAGAACTGCTGCCTGATCTTTTAGCAACCTATGGTTTGGCTAATAGACAACCCAAAATACAAATGCTAGAGGGCCCGGAAGGAGTTAAACAAGCATATCGCGAGGCCTTAAATATGCTTCCTAAAAAAAATATAGAGCAATTGTGGATTAGTAATGCTTCATCTTTTTCAGAACGATTCTCGGATATAATAAGCGAATACATCCGCACCCTAAATAATTTTCCTAAATCTAAAATCAGAGAAATTTTATTTGGTAAAAAACCATTTTCTCAATACTTTGGTGAAACAAAAATTAAACAAAGACCTAATCACAAAATTAAATATATAAATGATAAAAATTTTGGCGGAGAGACCGACCAACTTATCACAGAGAATCGAATAGTCTTTTTTTCCTTTAGCCCCAGGCCCTTTGCTCTAATTATTGAAAGCGAGGAGCTGGCCAAAACTCAAAAATGTTTATTTGAAAACATTTGGGATACCTTATAATTAAAAATACTTGGTATAGACGGAAATAATAAAAAAAGCCAATCATTTAAATTGGCTTTTATTTTGCAATAAATTTTTTTCTAAGAATTTTCAAATAATTTCGGTAATTCCAGATCGATACTATGGAAGCCGCACATTATTTGTCCAAGAAAAACGGCAAATTCCTTCCACAACATTTTGTTTTCTCTCTGATGTTCCTCAATGGCTTGATCAATTTGCTGAATATTACTCTTAACCTGACCAAGCAGGACGGAATCATCTAAATCAATCTTTGTGACCTCAACAGTCCCGTCGATAAAGAACTTCACAAATAAACAGGCATTCATGCCCCCTACCTGGAAGATATTAAAATTGACACAAAAAAGCATTTTTTCATTAAGAAATGTATCCAAGTCAATATAACTTGACTCATAACAATAACTTAAATCAGCTTTTTCGTTTGATTTCGTTACTTGCCTGAAAAATTCCGTTATTTCTGGGAAGGAAACAAAAGCAAAATAATCCTGTTCTCCTAACCATTTTAACCATGGCTCCAAACTTTCATATATTACTACGCCAATGGGTAATACCAATAATTCTTTTTTCATTTTTTATAATTTTAGAGGTTAAACAATCTGATTAATTACTAAAATAACCTATTTATAGATTACCTTGGTAATTAATCAAATTTAATCCTATTTTTTAAAGAACCTAGTAACCAATAAATATAGTATAAAGTTATATTTTTGTCAATATAGCGGATTTATTACTATTTGACAAAATACCGTCATTATGCTAAGGTGAGGCTGTATTTACTGGGCTAAACTAGCTCAAAAATTGAACCTTCAAAACCAGATTATATGAAAAATGTCAGAAAATCAGCCTTAACCTTAGTCCTGCTTGTAATTGCAGTGATAACGGGGTTACATGCTCAAAAGTACCCAAAATCAACCGGCTTTGTTAACGATTTTGCTAACTTGCTCACGCATGAACAAGGAGCAGCGTTAAACAAAGAACTGATAGACTTTGAGAAAAAAACGACAATTGAAATCGCGGTCGTTACGGTGCCCTGGCTTAATAACCAGAGTATCGAGGACTACACGCGCGGTCTTGCCGAAGAATGGGGTGTGGGCAAAGGTGGCCAAGATAATGGCGTCGTTTTCCTTATCGCCCCCAAAGAGCACAAAATGCGAATTGAAACGGCCTCGGGTGTTAGTTCTATTCTAACTGACAGCCAGGCCGACAAAATTCGTGACAACATCATCATCCCCAATTTCAAGGCCGGCAATATGCCGCAAGGAATCATTGAGGCAACGCATGAAATTATGCACGTTCTTGATACAGATTCTGCGCCGGCAACTACTGAAAAGGAAAATTCTCGGGTACCAGCAGATTCATGGACGGCCAAAGATACCCAAGCCGTTGAATACGCTCTTCTTGGCATGGCTTTCGTGGCGTTGCTGTTATTTCTCATTGTGCCACCCATATACCGTGCAAAAGCGCGCAAATATGTCCTGGAAAATAAAGAAGCGATGGCTATTAAATTTGCAAAAGCAGATGAAATAGCAAAAAATTCTGACGTGGAAGAAAAATCACGAAAGAAGTTCGAGGATATGAAGAGTGAGTTTGCTTTAATCTATCAGCTTACGGCGACGAGTAAAGAAGCGCATTGGCTTGATGTCCGCGAGAAGCTTGATTCTATGGAATATCCGCTCAGTCGTGTTGTTCAAGAAATGAACCAAGATATTGCCTATGCATATGAAGCTAGAAAAAAAGGACCGGCACTCTTGAAAAAAATTCCCAGCATGATTGAAGCGGCCGAGAAGAAACTTGCCAAAGGCAAAGCGTCTTCAGAGGCGATGAAATATCTTGAGGAAGCTAAAGCACAATATGCGCAAGTACAAAGCAAACAGTCAGAGATGACTTTAACCGACTGGGTATTTATGTATATGCTCCTGACAAACATTGAGGCTAATACAGCCAATGCCGAAACTGCCCATCAGTATACAAATACTGATCACTCCAGCTACTCATCGAGCTCAAGCTCAAGTGATTCTAACTCATCTTATGGATTCGGCGATAGTGGTGGATTCAGCGGTGGTGGTGGATTTGATGGTGGTGGATCCTCCGGAAGTTGGTAACTAAAATTTAACTCTATTTTAAAACACAAGGCTCTTAATAATCGTTGATGCGATATTTAAGAGCCTTTTTTATTTATAAAAAATTTAATTAATATTTAAATATAAGTATTGGTTTTAGCTAAAATTTTGAAACCTACTTTTTTATAGACATGCGAGCCGGCTTCTGAAGCCACTAAGCAAGCTTGCTTATAACCCAGCATTTTTGCTTCAGTTAACAACCGTTTCATTATTAAGCCGGCATATCCTCTTCCCCGAGCCGATTTAATCGTGCCTATATTTTCTATGGAAAATTTATCAAAGGCATAATAAGCGCCGGTAGAAACTGGCTGGCCATTTTCATAAAGAATAAAGACCTTTATGCGTGGATTATTTTTATCAATCATTATTTCATGTAAAAAGCTAAACTTTTTCTTATATTCTTTTAAACTGAACGCAAAGGCCTCGCAAAATATTTGTCTGGCCTGTTTTAAAGAAAATAAATTATCGACTGGTAAAATTGTAATATTTTTAGGCAAGCGGCTACTATAATTTTTCCTGGTTATTAATCCAGTTTTCATAATATAGCCGTCGTCTTTAAATTTAAAACCACTCGCGAGAAGTAATCTGCTATTATTTTTCGTTTCAGGCACCTTAATTCGAAATGGCTCATCTTTAAAAAAATTCTTAATAGTAGAAATTCCACGTTTGGTAATCTTGCCATTTAAGGTATAAGCGTAGTTATAGAGTACATCGAGGAAAGGCTCAGTTTTAAACAAATACAAATCTTTTGTTTCCTTCTGTCTTATTTTTATTTTTTTTCCCAAGGAATAGTCTAGCATCTGATAGACGGTATAACGCGATGGGTCAATTTTAGACAAACAATAATTTATTTTCATATACTACGGAAAATTAATTCTGCTTTACCCTCGAAAAAAGCTTGGCCAATGTCTTGGGCAGCTGTTCACCCAAATCTTCACTATCGTAAAAATATTTTCTAGTTTTAAATAGTTCTTTACCGGCTTGGTCGGTAGCAAATAAAGCCGCTTGAGCCGATAGGCTAGCCGAATTTTTGCAAAATAAAGCCGCCGTTAATCCGGCCAAAACATCACCGCTGCCGCCTTTGGCCATTCCGGCGTTATTAATTTTATGAGTAGTAAGATTCCCTGCTGGATCAGCCACTAAATCTTCTGGCCCTTTAAGCGCAATATAACAATGGTAGCGCTTAGCCATGGCGCGCAAATTTGCCGCTGTTGGGGCGAGTTGAAAAACTCTTTTAAATTCACCGTGATGCGGCGTTAGAATATGATTCGGACCTAATTTTTCTTTAAGTTTACTGTCTAAAATATTTAAAGCGTCGGCATCCAAGACAGCCTTCTGCCCAGAATCTAAAACCTGTTTTACCAAGCGGCGCGTCCGGGGCGACTGTCCTAAGCCCGGACCGACTAAGATAGCATCAACTTCAGCTTCCTTAATCCTAGAAACTGGAATAAATGCCGCCGTTTGCTCTTTTAATTTCCCAACTAATTGCTGGTTGTCTTTGGTTGAAAGAACATAAATCAAACCGACAACTCGCGAAGCGGATTTAAGCGCATAGATTAAAGAGCCATGATATTTATCCGATCCGGCAATTATCAGCAAACAGCCGTTCTGTCTTTTATGAGAATTGAGCCGAGGATAATAGAGGTGGCGAAAAATGCTGGCGGAAATTATTTTAGCCATAGATTTATTTTTAATCGCATTTATAATTATATTTTAGCAGAAAATGGCCGGTAAATATACCTAATATTTGACTTGAGTACTTTAAGCGATTATTATAGATATATAAGTGTTTAGCTTAAACAATGAAAAATATGCCAACAAGCAAAAAAGTCTTAGTGCTCTCCGCTAGTCCGAGAAAAGGCGGAAATTCCGATTTACTATGCGATCAGTTTATTCTTGGATCTCGCGAGGCGGGTCATCAAACCGAAAAGATTTTTTTAAGAGACAAAAAAATCGGCTATTGTGTTGCCTGCTATTATTGTGAAAAAAATAGTGGTGCTTGTGCGCTTAAAGATGATATGGCGGAAATCCTAGAAAAAATGATTAAGGCTGATGTTATTGTGCTAGCAACGCCGGTTTATTTTTATAATATGAATGCACAAATGAAAACTCTGATTGATAGAACCGTCGCGCGCTATACCGAAATCAGCCACAAAGATTTTTATTTTATTATAACTGCCGCTGATAAAAGCAAGCACTCAATGGAGCGCGTAATTGAAGGTTTCCGAGGTTTCACTGACTACTGTTTAAACGGAGCGATAGAGAAAGGAATTATCTTGGGAGTCGGCGCTGAGAAATTTGGCGATGTTAAAAAAAGCAAGGCAATGGGACAGGCTTATGAAATGGGAAAAGCAGTTTAAATTTAATAGTTATAGATAATAAAAAAATTACAGCGTGTTGGGCTGTAATTTTTTTTATAATGATTTCACAATGATTCCTGACTTATCGTTGCTATAAACTATCGCCCCTTTTATCTCAGCTAAATTATCTAAATTATTCTGAGATATTTTATCGTAATCAGCAACGCTTACATTTTGCCATTCTCCGTCAGTTTTATTATCTTCTCGTATTTGCCGGCTTTTTATTTGTTCTTCTATTTTCGGATTAAGCAAAACAATCATATCCGCCTTATCGTCTAAATTATGGCTCAGTAAATCGGCGTGATTAATTATATAAGGCGGTTTTTCTCTTTCTAAAACAAAGCTCAGTAGTTCTGATAAGTCCGCTTCTTTATTTTTTTCTTGTCTATAAATTTGAAAAAAATGATCAAGGTCAATATTTTTAAATTTTGTCTGTCCGGCCAATTCTCTGGCAAAGGTTGATTTTCCGGAACCAACATTGCCAACCACATAAATCTTTTGGGCTTTAGTAGCTTGAATATTTTTTACCGTTTCTTCAATGTCCTGAGCCGTAAACATTTCGCGGTTCGGTTGTTTAAACAAATCCTGCTTGTCTTTCTGGGTTATTTCCCAAATTGGCTGGCCAATTTCTAATACTTTGCTGACAAATTCATCCTCATCTTTAAAGGTTAATTCACTTAGCTCATTCTTCACTGCGTTTAATAAAGACTCTTCAATAAATTCTTTAATTTTGTCGCTATCCATTTCTTGCAAAATAACCGCAATCGGATTTTTAGAATTTTTAAATAATTCTCTTAAGCCGATTTCTTTTTGGCTCAAGATATTTTTATCTACTCGATTATTTTGAAAATTGTCTTCAAATTTATTCATATTTTTAGGACTATTTAAAATGCATAAGCATAACAGTCAAAGCTCCATGAATTACTTAACCAATATCAGCATTTCATATCGCATGCCAATATAAATACCCATGCCAAGGGTAGCGAGATATATTATCACGGCCAACAATTTTGAGTACCAAGTTACTTTATTCCATTGAATAGACATAAAATTATTTAATTAATTATATATAGTTTTATTCTTTAACTTCTTGCATTATTCTTATTTGCCCGAGAAGCATTTTTTTTGGTAGAAATGGAATTAATAAAAATAATATTTTTTGGGAAAAGGTGACTCCGGAAACAACATTTAATTTACCAATCATCATGGCATTATAACCAGCTTGCGCCACACTTCTAGCGCTGGCTGTTTTTCGAAACATCTTCGTCTTATCCATGCCTGATATTTTGCCAAATCCCGTCTCAGTCGCACCGGGTAAAAGAGCGGTGACCGTAACATTAGTGTCGTGTAATTCTTCCGCTAGAGCATTGCTAAATGACGTAACATAGGCTTTGGTTGCAAAATATACAGCTTGCAGCGGTCCAGGAAACAATGAAGCGGTTGATGAGGTGTTTAATATCTTCCCCTTATTTCGTTCTATAAAATCAGGCAAAAACATTCGTGTCAGTTCGGTTAGGGCAATTATATTTAGATTTATCATGGCTAAGTCTTTAGCCCATTCTCGTTCATAAAATTTTCCAATGCCGCCAAAACCGGCATTATTTATTAAATAATCTATTTCAATTCCGGCTTCTTTTACTTTTGAGTATATTTCCGTGCCTGCATTTGGTAAACTTAAGTCTTTATCAATTATAAAAACACTAACGGCATATTTATCTTCTATTTCCTTTTTTAACTCTTCAAGTTTTTCCTTGTCGCGAGCGACAATAACTAAATCAACTCCCTTTTCAGCGTGTATTAGGGCTAACTCTTTTCCAATACCGGATGATGCACCAGTAATTAATGAAACCTTTTTCATATATTTTAAATTATGAATATCTGCAAACCGCACTAAAAATAGTTAGACTCAATAAAATCTATAGCCTTGAGCGTGCTCTTGTCGCTAACCATCTGTCTGGCCTTAGTTAAATCCATCCATTCAACAGAATAAAATTCTTCAGCAAGCTTCAATGGATCTGGTTTAAAATTATTTTTATCGACATCAATAAAATGCCAAATATCAAGATGCAATCTACATTTTTGCTTGCTTGGATTATTAATTTCGGTTGTGGTTAATAATGCAGGCGCCTCTACTTTTAAATCATTAATATCCAAACCCCATTCCTCATTTATTTCTCTAGCTACCGTTTCACGTATAGTTTCGTTCTTGTCTATGTGCCCGCCATTAAAAAGCCATAGGCCGGATTTTATATGGTGCCCAATAAAAAATTGTTTTGCTTTATAATCACAGGCTGCAAAATAAGCGCAAAAATGATTCTCCGGATTTTCATCCCTGGTTAATTTTCCTTCTGCCAAATTCTGTTTAAATTTAAAAATGACTTCCTCGCTAGAAGGAGTATCGCTCAATATTTTTTCTATCTCTTGTGCCAACTGGTTTACCATATATTGATTATAAAAAATATACTAAAGAGAAAAGATGACGTTATCTTTTACTCAGAGGCTTTACTAATGGTTTTAGCAAGAATTCTTTCAATCCTTTCAGCTTCTTCGCGCTTAACTTTCCCATCATTGCCCCATTCTTTTTTCAATTGTTCAATCGCCTCCTCACGAGTACTATCGTTTAATAGTTCCTTGGCTCGATCTACTCTCAAATCAGAAATTATCGAAACAACTAAATTAGAAGATTCTACTTTTGAGAGTCCAAATTTTTCTTTAACTTCATTTATTACCTCAAGCTTATTGTTGTTGTTAAACTTGAGATTTATCCTGTCTTTAATAAATTCCGTCATCTCCTTAAGAGTTTCTTCTTTGACAGATTGATTAGATTCTAAAGATGCATCCGGTAATGCATCGGGTTTAGCAATATTAAAATATGGCTCGATTGATTCTTTCATATAAATTATTAGGTTAATTTATAATAATATTATAGCTTTATGTATTCGCCTTCCGTAACTACCGTAACCGCATCATCAACGATTTTAAGAGCGGATTCATCATCAAGACCATAGACTGTTTTCTGGGTTTTCTTGGCAATTTTTTCCAAAGTTTCTTTTCTGGAAAATATATGTTTTGGCGAGTTAAAATGAGGATAAGTATAAAAATCAACAAAATTTAAAGCTGTTTCATCTTTATAGCCAAAATTATCTACATAATATTTCTTTTTATCCTCGCTCGTATAAGCTATGCTTGGATTCGTTACTATGCTTCCGGCGCTAATTCCGGCATATACTCTAGTTTTTAATAACTCGGGCAATAATTCAAATAAACCTGATTCTTTTAGCCAATACATTAAATGATAGGTATTTCCTCCCGAGAAGAACAAAACGTCCCCACTCTCTATTTTCGGCAGCCAGACTTCTTTCGAAAGCGCTGAAATATCGACAATATCAATAAATTTAAATCCTTGTTTTTTAATATTAGAGAGATCATTTATAAACCACCCCTTGCTTCCCCTAGCGACATTCATGGCGGTCGGTATAAAAACAATCGTGGTCTCTGATGCTGGCTTCCCTGTCAATTCAATTAAGGCGTTAGCAATTGATTGGTTAGAAAGACCGTTCGAAGTCAGGAGTAATTTCATAAAATTAGTTAGATTAATTCTATTTTCAATTATATATTTATTTCTTAAATAGATTTAAGTATGCTTTAGCGATAAACAGTCTATTCCGAGAAAACCCCGTCACTTCTTGCAGAATCTTTAAAGATTCTAAATCGTTTAATAGGCTATTGGCGGTATTAAAAGTTATTTTAAACTTATTCATGATAATCTTGGAATTAACCGCTGGCTGGGAAAACAAAAATAACAGAACTTCATTGGCCAGTTTAGCTTTCTTGCCTAAACCCAATATTCTAGTTTCATATTCGCGTCGCAATTTGATGATTTGTTTAAATGTTTCCTGGCTTCCCTTAGCAGTCTCCACTACACCGGTCAAAAAGAATTTGATCCATTGTTCTAAGTTATTCGATTGTCTCACCATGGTTAAAGAATCATAATATGACCCTTTGTTTTTTTCAAAAAAGGCTGACAAATACAAAGTCGGCTGATTTAAAATTTTCTGCTCGATTAGTTGTAAAATGATTATCAATCTTCCTAAGCGACCATTACCATCTAAAAAGGGATGGATGGTCTCGAACTGATAATGGGCGATGGCAATTTTAATAAGTTGGGGAATTTCTAAATTTTTATTATGCCAAAACTTTTCCCAATCACTTAAAAGATCAGGCAAGTCATCGTTATGCGGCGGAATAAAAAAAGCGTCAGTCAAACTCGAACCCCCTATCCAATTTTGACTATCCCTTACTTCGCCCGGACGCTTATGCTTGCCGCGGACACCAGATAATAAGATTTTGTGAGTATTTTTAATAACTCTCATTGACAGCGGCAATCTGTTTAATTCAGAAATAGCCGAATCCATGGCACTTATATAGCTTTGCACTTCTTGCCAATCATCTCTTTTTTCGGGATCAACTTCCTCTTTTGGTAACACGGCATCATCAATTCCTGTTTTAGTACCCTCGATGCGACTGGAAATAGTTGCCTCTTTCATGGCATGCATCTTGATAAAAAAATTAACATCTGGCACTAATTCGGAATAAGCATTCAATTCTCCTAAATACCTAGTAGCTTCTTCTAGCAATAAATTTATTTTTTTATCAACCCAAATAAATTCTCGATTTATCGGGCTGGGACTAAAACTCTTATATTGATACTGCTGGATATATTTGCCAGCTATAAACTGTGGCATATCTTGAGATATAAATATTTATATCTCAAGTTTAAGCATTTTCTTGAGATATGTCAAACTATAGCTCAAGTTAGCCAAGCTTCGTCTTCTTTCGCTTCAGCTAGCGTCTCACTCGAATCCCGTCTCAAATACAAAATAAAACAACTAATTTGGCTGTTTTATTTTGTATGTGGGAAGAGTGGGACACACCAGGAACGATCTTAGAATATTTTTAATATTTTACTAACTCCTTTTTCATTTCTATCGTCTCGGCATGACTTTTAACTTTAACATGATTTATTTTCACCTTTTTATATCCTCTTCGTTTATAAAATTCAAAAGCCCCAAAGCTAGAGGGAACTTTTACTGTTTTGTATCCCTTCTTTTTCGCCGACTCCTCAACTTTATCCATTAATTTTGAGCCAACGCCTTGTCTATGAATTTTTGGATCAACGAAAACTGTAAAAACAGTGTCCCCTTTTAAACTAGCCGTACCGATAACTTTTCCGTTTTCAACAGCCACAAAGATTGCTCTATTTTTCGAATTAGAAATAATCAAAGAGGGTTTAAAAAAATCGCACAAACTTATGATGACTTTTTTGGGATATTCCTTGATAACTACTTCCTTAAGACATTTTCTAATTACATCAGAAACTCTTTTAGCGTCTTCTTTTTTAAATTTTCTAATACGCATATTAAGTTTTGTTTGTGAATGTCATATTTAATAATTAAAGGATAGCATTTTTTAGCAGAGAGGATGGGACTCACTTGAAATGATTACTTTTCAATAATAATAAAATCACCCTCCTCTAAAGCATAAATTGGCAAAGATTTATTCGCATACCCCTCTAATTCTTTATAGGCGCCTTCCCAGTCTATGGAGCCTCGTGGATCGTCTTGCCCGTGCATTGACTTATAATGTGGAATAAACTTAATTGGCAATATTCCTAGGCCATCCATAATCAAACGCCAATCATAAGTCCAAAATTGTTTGACTAAGGCATCTGAGCCCGCAGAACTACCAGCAATAATTTTACCTTCCCAAATTTCTGGTAAATTATACTGTTTAAGCCAGTACAATAATAGTTTATCGTCCCCACCGTGTATTATAATGGCATCATTATTTTTTATCTGATCAATAAATTTATCCGGAAAGGCTAACTCAAACTTTGGTTTAATATCCTTATCCATTGATTCCAAAAAATTCTTTGTGTAACTAGCAAATTTTTCTTCCCAATACTCACGTGGTGAAGCAAAATAACAAAATAAAATATTGGGGTTTTTACCTAAACCTTTAACCACCTCTTTATTAAATTTGCCTGCCTTCTCCAGATTATTTTTTAATCCGCCAGAATTAAGTATATATTTTGTCATAAACATTAATTTATTTAATTATAACATAAACCGTTCCGAAGTGATAAACTTCTCACAAAAAATAGCCCGTGTTTAGGGCCATTTACAATCTACTAAGAGAGGGATTTCCGCCTCATTCGCTCGCCGTCGCTCGCTCTTTCGTTGTCCAGGGATTGCGGCAAGCATCCCCCGGATACTTGCCGATCGTTCGCTGCGTCGTCGGTCTGCTGACCGCCGACTAGCTCACTTCAATCCTGTTCGAATCTTCTATCTCAATACAAATAAAATACCAGTACTTTGTACTGGTATTTTATTTGTACGGAGAGGGTGGGACGCACTTGGAACGGTAATCAGAGGTTCTGATGCAAACGTCAATAATCTAAATTCTACTTGAAATTTCAGTTTTAGGAGTTAATCTCTAATGCCATCATCGTAATAAAGTATCTCTCCTGTTTGGGCATTAATGATAGCCAGCGGGTATGAATCGCTACCCTTGACTCTCCAGGCAAGCACTATATCCTTTATGCCAGGGCTACCAGCATTTTTATTCCAGAATTCCTTAGTAGCGTCTAATGTTGGGCTTTTAATTCTATTACTGACAATTAATATCGCCTGATTCTTTGATATTTTAGGAGTAGTCGAAATATTGGAATAAAGGCTGGCGTCTGGTTCATTGGTGACGCCGGAAAGTGTATTGTCCGCTTTGAAGTGATAAATAGTTTCGTCAGCTCGCACTCCATTCACATAAAAATTAAATCGAATATGCGTCATCCCGATTTGATCTTTTTCAAAACGGTACGCCTGAAGTCCGGCTAACGATTTCCCGTTTTTGCTCATAAGTGCTTCCATTCGGATAATTTGATCAGCTGGAATTAAGTGATTAGGCAGTTTATCAGAATTTTCAGTACCTTCTTCATTAGTAGTTGGACTCGCCACACTAATAATACTTTGGCTATTTGTTGCCTTCTTAATTTGATCAGCATCATTTATCGGTGACTGCGGCAGTTGCACTACAATTTTTCTATTACATCCGGCAATTAAAAATAGCGACAACAGTAAAGATAAAGTTAGTATTTTTCTCATATATTTATATATTCGTTGATACTGCGGAGAGGGTGGGACGCACTTGGAATGGCTATACTAAAATCTAACCCATAAACTTAACTATTAGTTCTATTTAAAAAGGGGTTGTTTTTCAACCCCCTATTAATTATACAAAAAAATTAATTGTAATCAAATCTAAACATCTTGCTCTTTTTACTTGATAAATCAAGTAATATAAGATATTGATATTTAGGTTCAGACCTCACAAAATCAAATGAATATAATATTATTACCCCATTTCTACTACTCCCTTTAATTTCGCCGAGAGCATAGCTTACCCCATAACTTCGGAGATCAATATCCTTGAGGATATTATTACTTTCAATGAAAAGTCTATTCTCACGACCATAATAACCATTCGGCCAATCTGGATTGGGCGGAAAATGACTTTCATTGGTTATCCTCAAAAGTTTGGTTCCGTAAGACTCACCGTATTTTACGGTAGTAATTGAACGAACCCCGTCCATATAATAACTATTCCAGGAATTCTGAAATATAAACGAGTCTTTATATCTGACACTCGTTGTCCCCTCTGATGTGCTATAAGGATAATGTACCGACGTATCGACAACACTTCCAGATACAATAGAATCCTTATAAGAAAAAGGGAGTATTGAGGGCAGCGTTCTCACATCAGACATAAAGGAAACTCCAGAATTATACATAGCCTTCACATCGGCTAAAGTTAAGGAGTTGCTCCAGGCCGTGAAATCTCCACCGTCCTGAGAATCGGGTGATATTGGATTCTTTTCGCATCCAAAAAATGATGCAATAACTAGGAAAATAACAATTGTTTTCATGATTAGTCCTTTTTTTTATTTGATTAAATTATTAAAGAAAATTGATTTATGCTAAATTTATAGCATATAAATATATCTTTGTCAAATTCGGAATTAAATTCAAAATTAACCTAATTGCCCTAAGCCCTAATTTATGCCAAAATAACTTTATGACTACCGATAAAATCAAAGACCAATTAATCGACTTTAACCGACAATTCAAGAAAAATTCAGGCCATTTCAAAAGCTTTGAAGTTGTTTTTGATTATATTAGCTTTCTCAAATCAGAGCCATTTCTTAAAAAATTATTAGACCCTCTTTTTGCTTATGTGAATAAACAATTAGAGGTAATGAAAGGTACGGCCAAGAATCCAGAAAAAAACACAGAATTTGATAATATAAGTATGGATATACTTAACCCCTCAACTCTTTCGGGAATGCCTATCTTTAGCCAGGAATTTGAAACTTGGCAAAAGGCTTTAGAAAACAAACAAGATGTTTCAATCATGGCTCTTCTGCCTGTAAATTTACTTTGTTTGCTTATTGTATCTATTGAAATGCAGGAAATAAAAGACAGCCAAAAGGCGGGTGACATAGAAAGAACTAATGAACTTATAAAAGATGTTAAGGACGATTCTTTTTCTATAATGCCAGCTCATAATATTAAAAATCTTCCTGAAAAGGCTATAACCTCGGCTCAATTTTTAGACTCGTCAATGGAACTAATGAATAAGCATATTATTGATACAATAGACTCCCAAGCATTCTTAGAGGGCAATAAACCTATATCACCCATTAGCTTTGACCCTGGAAACAGTATCCTATATATCCGAGGTCAAGAGATTAAAATCGCTCTCAAAAGTGAAAAGCCGATAGATCATTATATTCTAGAGGCTATTTTTTCTAAAGACCTGACTGACCAAACGGACTTCGTGGAAATATCAGAAGATTATCTAAAAGAAGACTACGAGGGTAATCGGCAAAGATTTCGTCACGCCTGCGATAAACTAAATCGTAAAATCTCAAAAGCCACCAGTAATAAAATTAATGACTTCATAAGCTATACGACAGAAAAGAACGGTTGGTGCCAAATCAATCATAAATACCTGTAAAAATAACTCAACAGAGTAAAGAGTCCAGCACTCACAAAGGTGCGGGGCTCTTTTTGTAAACTGTAGTCATGACTAAGTATGACGACCAACTGATATCTGAGACCCAGGAATATTTTAGCGGATTGTATGGGCGAGCAATAACTCCCGATGAGGCTGATTCTTTTTTAACATCTCTCGTTAATTTATATAACTCTCTCTTTAATAAGGAATAACTCTTTTTTTCTTTTCGGCGGTTCCCCCGTAGGGGGAGCCGAAAAGAAAAAGTTATCCTTGTTAAGAGAACTTCTAATTAGACAAGAAACTAATAATAACCATATGAAACAACAAGATAATAAATACTTATCTAATCGTAAACTGGTAAAATCGGGGTCGCTTTTAGAAATATATCAGTTTGGTCGGGATATTCACTTGGAAAGAAAAATCCGACATATCAAAACCGAGGAAGAAATTGAGGAGGCTAAAAAATTCCCTAAGCCTAAAGCCAGCCAAGAAGAGATTTTAAAATCTTCCGCCAGAAGAGCCAAGCGAATGATTAAACGATTAATTATGGCTAATTGTTTTCTTTGGTTTAAAGAAAAGGGACAACCCTATTTGCCTATTACTCTGACTCTAACATTTGCCGAGAATATTACCGACCTCAAAAAAGCTAATTATGAATTTACAAAATTCATTCGTAGGCTGAACTATGAAACTAATGGAATCGAGGGGAAAGACTTAAAGCAGAGTAATTTAAAATACCTGGCGGTCTTTGAACTGCAGAAACGAGGAGCTATTCATTATCATATGATATTTTTCAATCTGCCCTATATCAAAAATATCTATAAAAAAATGTTTGATATTTGGGGGCAAGGTCGGATAATGGTCGGCGGAAAAGACAGAAATTTTACTAAGATAAAAAACCAAGCGCAACTGCAAAAGATTATTTTCTACTTTATCAAATACATTCAAAAATCCGTCTTTGAAAATAATTGTCCGAGGCAAAAGAAATATATCGCCAGTAAGGGTTTATTAAAACCGCAAGAAAATTCCTTTGTTGAGGTTGTATCTCTGGTCGAATCAAAACTGCCCTCGGAATCTTTGGTCTATAAATATGACGGCGAATCAGAATATAACAATAGTGATATTAATGACACTATTGGAAAACCAGTAAATTTTATGCGCTGGTTTAATTATCAGCAGTATGACCTCTCTAAATTTCCAGAGTTAGACAAAGAGATTAGCAAGACTTTATCTGGCCTATCAATTGACGATATTGATTTTTAGCCTGTTCTTTAGTATATTAATAGTATTGACCTCAATTTAATACTATTTTCCCAAAAGCCTTTTTTATAGGTTTATATTTGCCGTTCGAAATGGGCAGTTCTGCTTAACGACAAATTAGCTTTTGGGCTAGTTTTAAGTTGAGGTCAATCAGGACTGCCCTTTTTGATTATTAAATAATAATTATATGAACGACAAAAATGAAGCCACAATTAAATATGCCTTGTACTGCCGAAAGTCTACCGAAGACAGCAGTCGGCAAATTCTTTCTCTAGATTCACAAGAGAAAGAAATGTTGAAGTTAGCTGAAACTCTTAATTTGAGCATTGGCTACAAATTTAGAGAAAGTAAATCAGCCAAGAAACCAGATAACCGTCCGCAATTTTCCGAACTTATCAATTTGATCAAGCGAGGTAAAATTCAGGGCGTTATCTGTTGGAAGATTGACCGCTTATCTCGTAATCCAATTGATAGCGCAACTATTCAATGGCTCCTACAGCAGAATGAATTAAAAATAATTCAGACTATGGAAAGGCAATATTTGCCTGGCGATAATGCTCTCCTATTCAATGTAGAAAGCGGAATGGCTAATCAATATATTTTGGACTTGAGTAAAAATGTAAAAAGAGGAATCAGAGCTAAACTGGAAAAAGGCGGTTGGCCTAATCTAGCACCACTCGGATACTTAAACAAAGACAGTAAAATTATTATTGATAAAGCACGAGGAAAATATATCGTTAAAATATTTGAGATGTATAAGACTGGGAAATATAGTGTTAAAGAAATTGCCGATACCCTATTCAAAGAGGGATTCAGAAGTCGGGCGCATAATAAATATCACAAGAGCAAGATTCATAAGATGTTGTCCGATTCTTTCTACTGCGGAATTATGGAAAAAGGCGGAGCTATGTATCAAGGTAATCATGAGCCGTTAATTTCCAAAAAACTATTTGACGAGGTGCAAGAAATGCTAACTAAAAAATCCCATATCAAAAAACAAAATATTCCTTTCGCTTTTCGGGGTATGTTAAGGTGTGCGAAGTGTGGCTGTCTGCTAACAGCCACGAAGAAGAAAGAACGGCTAACCTATTACTATTGCACCAACGGCAAGAATGTCTGCGAGGAGCATAAGGCCTATATCAAAGAGGAGAATCTCTCAACCGAATTAAATAATGTTTTTGATAATTTAATCTTTGACGAAAAAGTCGTTAATCTCGTCTATCGTGCTAAGCAAAGAGAAAGCGGAAATGTCTTGTCATATCTGGAAGAGGCTATCCTCGGTCTTCAAAATAGGCTCAAAACGCTTGAGGAACGCAAGAAAGTTCTAATAGACGGCTACTTGGATAAAGTCGTTTTGGAGGGCGACTATAAGGCTAAAAATCAGATAATAGAAAATGAAATGGTTTTAATTGACAAAGACTTGCAAGAGCTAAAAGTTAAAAAACAGAGCCAAGATAATATTACTTTGGAACGGATAAGAAATGCGTTTTTAGAGCCTAAAACAATGCAAAAAGAGTTTTTAACTCAAAAACCTGACGAACAACGAAATACTCTAATTGGCGTACTTTGGAACGCTACTATTGATAACAAAAAAATCGCTAATATTTCTTTTAAAGAGCCATATAATGTCCTCTCTAAAATTGAAAATAAAAGCGATTTTAACTCAGTGCGGAGAAGGAGGGATTCGAACCCTCGATAGGAGTTAAACTCCTATAACAGGTTAGCAACCTGCCGCTTTCAGCCGCTCAGCCACCTCTCCAATGTTTTTATTTTTTATGGTATAATCACTATATAAAATATAGCTTTGCTTGTCAAACCACATATGCCTCAAATTAATCAAAATTATCTACGCTGGCAGGTGCCAGAATACCGCATTCCCGACCGGAATCGCAACTGGTATATCATCGCCGCCGCCTTTTTATTCCTCTGTATTTTTTTCTCTTTTTTTACTATTTCCAGTTGGCATTTAGTCTTCTTGGGTCATAAATCAAATTTCCTTTTTGCCTTAATCCTGATTATCTCGGCCGCCATCATGTACATATATGAACAGCGCCCGCCGCTAATGGTTAACTTTGAAATCGGCCCAGAAGGGATGAAAATCGGCTCTCGATTCTACGATTATGATGAAATTAAAAATTTCTGCGTGCTTTATAAGCCGAAACAAAGCATTAAAAACCTCTATTTTGAGTTCAAGAACCCAGCCCGCACGCGCCTCTCTATCCCGTTAAGACGCATGGAGGCTTTAACCGTTCGTAATTTTTTAGTCCGTTATTTAGACGAAAATTTAGATAGAACTGAAGCTCCCCTATCCGAGCAGTTGACTAAACTACTTAAATTATAATAATATAAGTAGCAGTAGGCACCCATCGTTCAACGGATAGGACGTAAGCTTGCGGAGTTTAAAATCCAGGTTCGATTCCTGGTGGGTGCACATAAAATTATATTCTAAAAAACAAGGGCCGTTTGGTCCTTGTTTTTTGTTTATTTTCCTGATAATCTACCCTGAATACCTAAAATTGATTTAACACAAAAACGAACCTTAAAAATCGAGATATGAAAAAGACGGACACGCATACTTGCGGCGAATGCCTCACCGGAGCAGGGCAAATGATTAATGTTACTTGTAATTACGGCAATTTAAAGAACGTACAGGAATTTGTAAAGGATAATATCTGGAGTGCCAACTTTCCCACTACCAGGCAATCTAGCACCACACACGGCAGTTACGGCGCCTATAGCCGCTATCAGCTTAAGCAGCATCATTATGCCGGCGGTGGCAGCGGCTATGTTGAAGTATTAGAAATTCTTGACGCTCCTGGCGAGCGGCATAATATCGTTATTAACATGCGTTATGAAGAAAAGACTTCATTTTTTGAGTGGGAAACGCTAGAAAAAGCGACTTTAACTTTTGAAAAATATTGCCAAGGCTGCTTTCATTATAAAGAGTTTGAAAAGCAAGATGGCTTTAAGCGAAAAATAAATTGCTACCTGCTTATCCCCTGGTTCTACGCTGTCGGCGATGAAGTTCTAGTCGGCGATTATGCTTTTCCAACCGGCTTACAAGATGATCCGGTTTTCCGTTTTGGAGAAAAATTTATTTACACCGATTGCGAGCACAATATGTCTATTAAAACTTGCTTAGGTGCACGGGTCATAGAAGATTATGAGGAAGACTACCGCGGCCACGGGAAACTCAAAATTTATCGCTTAGTTTTTTTTAACGACGGCAGTGTTTGGAATGAATATAAAGATCCTGAAAACATGCCTCAAGTAATTACCGAAAATGATGTTTGGATCGACGAAGCGATGCAAAAATTCCGCAATTTTCTTACCGGTAATACCAAGGAGTTTGAAATTAATCTCACTAATGGTCAAAAATTTATTGGCCGCTGGAATCTTGATAAAACTAAGGTCTATTCTTTGCCCGGCAGCTACTTTCTAAAAATTATTTTAGAAAAAACTAATAAGCCGGTTGAGGGCTGGGTTAATGATTTTGAACCGAGCGAAGACGCGCCCGACGTAATTAAATTTGCGGAAAATGAATTTGCGAAAAAGGGCCGGAAAATGATAAGAGCGGAAGTGACAACGATTAAATATCAAGGTCAAGATAGCACTAAGAAATGGTCCGGTGTTTTTTTCGGTAAAAAATAAAACCTAAAGATAAAATGGGTTTAAAGACGGTTTTTCAGAATCGTCTTTTTTATTTGTCGATTCATTTGCTGATTAAGGCCGGATTTGTTAGACTTTTAGTATGATTACCCTTAACTCAAAAATTGATGAATTATACCGCGTTGGCGCCTCGGTCACTAAAACCCTGGGCCGGCTTGAGATTAAAAGCGCTCAAGACCTGCTTTTTTATTTCCCTTTCCGTTATGATGATTTTACCAAAAGCCAATCTATTGCCGATCTAGAAATTAATACCAACGCCAATATAATCGGCACGGTTGAGTTAATCCAAAATAAGCGCAGCGCTCGCCGGCGCATGTATCTGACCGAGGCTTTAATTAGCGACGAGACTGATACGATAAAAATAATCTGGTTTAATCAACCTTTCTTAACTCGGACGCTTAAAGTCGGCGACCGCGTTTCTTTGGCCGGACGCGTGAGCGAGAGCCATGGCCAGATTACCTTGGTTTCGCCGCAATATGAAAAAATAATTTCTGCGGATTTAATCCATACCAAAGGGCTGATTCCAAATTATCATTTAACTTCCGATTTAAGTCAAAAACAGATTCGCGCTTTAGTGAAGCAGGTTGTTCCTCTCGCCGATAAAGTACCAGACTGGCTGCCGGTAGAAATTAAGC
>Ga0224524_1000150_pt1 | contig 30452 bp, 45 predicted proteins | sample CFST75metaG_FD_179895 | JGI IMG/M metagenome (GOLD analysis project Ga0224524, IMG submission 179895) | Peat soil microbial communities from Stordalen Mire, Sweden - C.F.S.T75 | ecosystem: Environmental > Terrestrial > Soil > Wetlands > Peat | place: Sweden: Norrbotten County, Stordalen Mire... | reverse complement strand
AAATGAAGCATCTAAAACTTCAAGATATAAAATTTTACTCCAAGCACCCATCGCCGGATTCAATAATTTTTTTTCTTGCGACTCCGCATTTTTTTTAAAACCATCCGTGATAAAAAAAGCCGATACGCCGATTGTTGAAGCTAAAGCTAAAACCGGATTTTCTTTCAAGGCGAAATAAATAATCATGGTAGTAAAAACCGAGGCAATCGCATAAAACCAAACGCCTTGACGATGAATGAAACCTTCAACGAAAAAAGCATATTTTTTCTCTTCCAAAAAGAGCCAAGATAGAAAAACTAAAAACAGATAAACGCCACCGCCAAGCAATAATAATGGCTTAGAATGCTCAATATATTCCCTAATTTCCGGTGAATTTGAGAAAGTGGCGGTAGCTACCTGTAATATGCCTAAATTGGGATTGGCAATCCAGACAATAAAAAAAGGCAATAAACCGCGGACAACGAAAACCGCAAATAATAATCCCCAGAATAAAAATATCTTTCGATATTTATCGGGCATGGTTTTAAGAATATGAGCATTAACGACCGCATTATCGACACTACTTATTATTTCAAACAAACAAAGTCCGAGAATAATCGTAATAAAATTAAAAATCATAGCGTTTTAAAAATTTAGTTTAAAATTATTCCCGCCTGTTTTTGTACCGATTGACGGCGTCGGTCCGTTCGGCATCTGTTTAGCCGCGCCAAGCCGGCCAGCATGAATTGCCGAGGTAACACGATTAACACGAGCGGCTACTCCGGGTCGAACATTTCTGCCCAAGCCATTGAATTCGCAATTAACATTATTCGGATCACGATTTATTTGCACTTTAGAAATCGGTTTCTTTGGACCCGAATTGGAAAAAAAATTTAAAGCCATAAATTATTTTTTGAAACTTTGTAACAAAGTTCTTATTTGATCTAAATCAAGCTGAGTTAAACCAAGCTTAATTCTATTTTCATATAAATTATACATATCCTCGCGAATCGTATAATCAGACGGATAAGAATGGTCAATTAATTTTTGTTTATACTTATGAATTAAATCCATAATTAATTTGCGATTGTCCGGGCCAAGATTATTATAGCGCGGATTGGTCCGCATTAACTCATCAAAACGCTGCTGCAACCTATAATCGGTCAGGTCTTTTAAATCCTTGGTCACATTTGTGAAGTCCATATTATTTATAATTATTAATTATGTCCTAAATATATCACAAATGGGCGCAAAATTAAAGACTCAGCTTTGGGCTGAGTCTTTAGTAGTTTGAGTATTGTTTATATTTTAGAGTCCATCGTATTCACGCATGGTCAACTGGGCTTCAATTTGTTTAACCGTTTCAATAACAACTGAAACAACAATTAAGAGACTAGTACCGCCAACCGAGAAAGATTGGACACCGGTAAAGTAACGCATGAATAAAGGCAGAACAGCGATTAAACCGAGGAACAAAGCGCCGACTAAGATAATCTTATGGGTCGTAGCGGATAAATAATCGCTAGTCGCCTTACCCGGTCTAATACCAGGAATGAAGCCGCCTTGCTTCTGTAAATTTTCCGCAATCTGCGCGGGATGAAAAATAACTTCGGTATAAAAATAAGTAAAGGCAAAAACAAGAATAAAATAGGTAATGCCGTAAAATAACTGATTGTTAAATAAGCTGATAGTCGCTGCGGCCGCATTGGCAATCCAGGCAGTTTTCGCATGAATTAAAAATTGGGCAATCATAGACGGAAATAAAACGACAGAAATAGCGAAAATAATCGGAATAACGCCAGCCATATTAACGCGTAATGGCAAATGAGTGCTCGTTCCGCCAAAGGTACGATTACCTCTAATCTGGCGAGCATATTGAACTGGAATATTGCGTTGACCTTCGTTAATAATAACCACACCGATAACAGTAATAACGGCAATAACCAAGAAACCAAGCAACATGAATAACTGAGTAGAATCAAAGGTTACTAAAATTTGTTGAACTTTTTTAGGGATACTGGCCACGATACCGGCAAAGATAAGTAAGGAAATACCATTACCCACTTTCTTTTCGGAAATAAGTTCACCAATCCACATTAAGAAAATAGTACCGGCACTAATAGTTATAATAATAACGGCAAAATCAAAAGGAGCAACCTGGCCTAAAATTCCGGCGGCACCGCGTCGCAATAAAGTAATCATACCGTAAGCCTGCATGGCAGCGAGTGGAACAGTTAACCAGCGGGTCCACATATTGATTTTCTGACGACCAGCTTCTTCCTTTTGCATATCTTCAATCTTCGGGACAATCATGCCTAAAAGTTGGAAAATAATAGAAGAGGTAATATAAGGAGCCACACCCATCATGACGATTGAGAAAGTTTCCATGCCGCCACCGGCGAATAAATTCATCATTCCCAAAACTTGATTTGAGGCAAAAAGATTTTTTAAAGCAACAGCATTAACACCTGGAACCGGAATATGAGCGGCTAAACGGAAGATGACTAACATTCCTAGAACATAAAGAATATTATTTCTTAGGTCTTTAGCCTTCCAAATTTGTTCTAATTTATCGAACATATAGTTCTAACTTATTTAATTTGGTTTTTAACAGGCTCGCTTGTACTTACTTTTTCAAAAGTAACCTTAACAGTTAATTTTTCTTTGCCCAAAATTTTAACTGGTAATTCAGCTGAAGCCACTAATTTCTTTTCAAATAGAGTGGTTGGGCTAACTATTTCATTATCTTTAAAATTGCTGTTAATCGCCTTAACACTCACAACTTGATTTTTTGGTTTAAGAGATTTGAAACCGCGAACTTTCGGAATAGCTAATAATTGTTTTCTCATACCCAAGCGTTTCAAATTGCTAACGCCAGAACGAGCTTTTTGGCCCTTCAAACCGCGGGTACTATAAGTACCATGACCGGAAGCGTTACCGCGACCGACCCGTTTGATTTTTTTGGACGAGCCCTTAGTTTTTTTAATGGTATTAAGTGATAACATATGAATTCAATTTACTATGATTATTTTTTACTACTTTAAACTAGTCCTTCTTATTCTCTGCTTTTACTTCAGGACGGCGTAAACCGCGTAAAGCTTCAATCGTACAGCGAGCATTATTTACTTTATTATTTGAACCAAGAGCTTTGCTAGTAACATTAGGAACACCAGCTAATTCTAAAATAATACGAGTAACGCCTCCGGCGATAACACCGCGTCCTTTTTTAGCTGGTTTAAATAATTGTTTGGCTGCGCCCATCTTTAAAGTAATTTCGTGAGGAATGGTCTCGTTAACCATCGGCACATTAACCATGGTCTTGCGAGCACGATTAACCGCTTTATTAACGGCCATAGTAACATCAGCTCCCTTACCTAAACCAACGCCGACATTTCCTTTCTTATCGCCAATCGCGACACAAGCGCGAAAATTCATTCTTTTACCACCGGCCATAACACGAGTAACACGAGCGACTTCAAGAATACGTTGTTCCATATCATCCTTTGGACGATCATCGCGACGATCATTACGTTTTGGACCGCGATATCCGCCGCCGCCAGTATTCTGGTTGCGTTTTTGTCCACCGTAAATATCTGAGGCGGCAGTAGTAGCTGCTCCTTTGGCAACAACGCTGGCCTTATCTTCGGTTGTAGTTTTTTTAATTTCAGACATATTAATATAATTTAAAATTGCAGACCACCTTCACGTGCTCCTTCCGCCACAGCCTTAACGCGTCCGTGATATTTATAAGAACTACGATCAAAAACAACCTTAGTAATTTTTAAAGCTTGCGCTTTTTTGGCAATAAGCAAGCCCAATTCTTTACCTAATTCTGTTTTGGCCGCTTTAGTCTTAATTTCCAAAGTTGAAGCACTTGCAAAAGTCTTACCGTTTAAATCATCAATAAGTTGTAGAAACATACCGCGATTAGAACGAAAAACGCTTAAACGTGGACATGCATCAGTTCCGGCAATAGTGGAACGCACTTTAGCATGGCGACGAATATTTTTCTGATTTTTAGCCTTATTTTTATCCATATAATTAATCTTTGTATTTCAAGCGAATTATTTACCTTTTGACGCAGCCTTACCAGCCTTACGTCTAATAACTTCATCGGAATATTTAATACCCTTTCCCTTATAAGGTTCAGGTTTGCGGATTCTACGAATTTGCGCGGCCGTTTCACCGACAATCGCTTTATCAGAACCGCTTAAAGTAATAGTATTGCCTTCAACGACAGCAGTAATGCCAACCGGAAGTTTAAATTCAACGGGATGAGAAAAACCTAAAGCCATATTAATTTGGCCAGGGACAGCTGTGGCGCGATAACCAACACCATTAATTTCTAATTTTTTAGTAAAGCCTTCAGTAACACCAATCACTGAGTTACGAGCCAAACTCCAAACCAAGCCCCACATTGCACTGGCATTTTTAGCCGCGCGATCATAAGGAGCAATAATTAATTCATTATTTTCGACTTTAACTTCAACCACGGGATTAGCGGCAATTTTTAATTCTCCTTTCGGACCCTTAAAAACAATCTCCTTATCATTAATAGTGACTTGGACGCCTGCGGGAAGTTTAATTGGCAATTTTCCTAAACGTGACATATAAAATATACTTATTGATTATTAAAAAATCTCTCCTAGCACTTCGCCACCAATCTTCTGTTTCTTGGCTTCTTTATTGGTCATTAAACCCTTAGAAGTAGAAAGAATAGCCATTCCGTAGTTATTCAAAACCGTAGGGATTTCATCCTTACCAACATAAATTCTTAAACCAGGGCGACTAATTCTTTTAATAGAACTAATCTGGGGTTTACCGTTCTTGCGGTATTTTAATTGAATTTGCAGTTCATCAAAACTATTATGCTTGCCGTCTAAGCCACCAGGAATAACTGCGGTCTTTTTGACCCAGCCTTCAGCTTCTAAAATTTTAGCGACTTCAAGCTTTAACTTGCTCAAAGGCAAAATAATCTCCGTTTTTTTAACAGCGGAAGCGTTTCTAATTCTTGTGAACATGTCTGCGATGGGATCCATCATATTTTTAGTAAATACTTAATAACTTATTACCAGCTGGATTTTGTGATACCCGGCAAATCGCCGTTATCCGCTAATTCCCGGAAACAAATACGGCACAATTTGAAATCACCGATAAAGCCGTGATTACGGCCGCAACGCCAGCAACGATTTATTTTGCGGGTAGAAAATTTTGGTTTTCTTTTTGCTTTTACGATTAATGCAGTTCTTGCCATAGATATTTAAATTATTTGCTGTCTTTTTTAAACGGGAAGCCAAGATGGCGGAATAATTCCAAGCCCTCAGCTTTATTTTTAGCGGTAGACGCTAAACATATTTCTAAACCAAACACGTTATCGACATCCTCAACGTGAATTTCTGGAAAAGAAACAAATTCCTTAAAACCAACTGTTAGATTACCATTACGATCAACTGAATTCTCGGTAATACCACGGAAATCACGGACACGAGGGAAAGTAATGTTTACTAATTTTTCAACGAAATCATACATTCTATCGCCGCGTAATGTGGTTTTAGCACCAATCACTAAGCCTTCTCTGATTTTAAATGCGGAAATAGATTTTTTCGCCTTAGTGAAAACAATTTTCTGACCACTGATTTTAGTTAAGCCTTTTTCAACACTCGAAATATATTCCTTTTCTTTAAGATGATGACCAAAGCCAACATTAAGAACAACCTTTTGCAAGCGTGGAACCAAAAACTCATTCTTATAACCGAACTGGTCGGAGAGAGTCTTAGCTATTTCTTTTTTATACTTCTCTTTTAATCTCATATAAATTTAATATTACTCAATTGTTTCCTGGCATTTTTTACAAACTCTAAACTTCTTTGTTTTACCACCATCAAGTTTTAAAGTTTTATAGCCGATTTTAGTAGGTTTTCCACATTTAGGACAAACGACCTCAACATTAGATACATTAATAAAAGCCGGAAATTCAATTCTCTGCCCTTTTTCATTCTGGCGATTCGGTCTTAAATGTTTAATTAATAAATTTAAACCTTCAATGCTTACACGTCCTTGGGCGGGCAAAACCTGCAAAACCTTACCGGTCTTACCTTTATCTTTACCAGCTAAAATTTTTACTTTGTCGTTCTTTTTGATATTCATATTTTTACTTACTTTGTATTGATTTACAAAACCTCAGGAGCTAATGATGCGATTTTAACGAATCCAGCCTTTCTTACTTCACGAGCCACCGGCCCAAAAATACGAGTTCCTTTTGGATCTTTCTTCTCGGCATCAGTAATAATGACACCAGCATTATCGCTAAAACGTACATAAGAACCGTCAACGCGACGAATTTCTTTTTTGGTGCGGACAATAACAGCCTTAACTACGTCGCCTTTTTTGATGGCGGCATGAGGAACGGCGGATTTAACAGCGGCGACAATAATATCACCGACGTGTCCGTAACGTTTTTTATATCCACCCAACACTCTGATGCACATAATTTCTTTGGCACCGGAATTGTCAGCTACTTTTAAATAAGTTTGCACTTGTATCATATATTTGTATCTTCAAACTGTCAGATTATTGGTTAAGTACTCGCCAGCGCTTATCGCGGCTGAGCGGACGACATTCGATAAAAATAACTTTATCTCCGACCTTATGTTCATTCTTTTCATCGTGAACTTTATAACGACGGCTGACAACATATCTCTTCTTATACTTCGGATGAACTTTGACAGTTTCAACTTTAACTACGATAGTCTTGTCGTTCTTGTCACTGACAACAACGCCGTTAAATTTTTTAATAATTGTAGCCGCCTTAACGACAGCTTCCTGCGGAACTTGCTTTTTTACAGCAGCCGATTTGACTGGAGCCTTTTGGGCTTTTGTTTCTATTTTTTTGGCGGGCATATTATTCTTGATTATTTAATAACGTTAAAATCTGAGCAATAAGACTTCTTACCACGCGGATTTCGCGGATATTTTTTAACTGCTTATTAGAATCCTTGAAACGTAATTCACGTAATTTCTCACGATTAACTACTAATAATGTTTGCAGTTCTTTTTTATCCTTAGTTTTTAGTTCTTTAAATTCCATATTTTTATTCGAGACCTAATAAATTACTCTTTGCTAATAAACTGACATTTGATCGGCAGCTTGTGTCCGGCTGACTCCATCGCTTTTTTGGCTGTCTCTTTATCAAGGCCTTCCATTTCAAACATAATCATTCCCGGTTTGATAATTGCAACATAGTAGTCAACAGCACCTTTACCTTTACCCATAGGGATTTCACCGCCATGAGCAGTTACTGGTTTGTCAGGGAAAATTCTAATCCAAATACGACCACCTTTTTTGACATATTTAGTCATCACACGGCGAGCCGCTTCAATTTGGCGAGATGAGACCCAGCAAGGAGTTAAGGCTTTTAAACCATAGCTACCAAAACTGATATTCAAATTACGGGTAGCTTTACCGCCACGACGTCGTTTTTGATCCTTTCTCCATTTAGTTTTCTTTGGCATTAACATATAACAAAAACTTTATTTTATATATTTAGTTGGCGATCACATCACCTTTTTGTGCTTCTTTTTCAAATACTTCACCTTTATAGATCCAGACTTTGATACCGATAGCGCCATAAGTAGTATGGGCAGCACCACGAGCATAATCAATGTCGGCGCGAAGAGTTTGTAGCGGAACTTTACCGGAAACTAATTTTTCACGACGAGCAATTTCTGCTCCGTTTAAACGACCGGAAACAACAACTTTAACACCCATCGCTCCAGCTCTTTCGGCTTTGCCGATAGCCTGTTTCATCACTTTGCGGAAAGGCATACGTTTCTCAATATCCATAATCATAGATTGAACCATGATTTGTGAGCTTAAATTAGGGCGACTGGCCTCTTTAATATTTAAGCTAATTTCACCCATGCGGAAATTCTTTAAAAATTGGGTATGTAATTTTTTCTTTAATTCTTCAACACCATTGCCGCCACGACCGATAATCAAACCTGGCTTACCTGTTAATAGTGTAATCTCAATTTTATTAAGACTGCGAATAATTTCTACTCTATCAACGCCCGCTTCTTTGAACTCGCGAATTAAATATTTGCGAACAAGAACATCTTGACGAACATTTTGGATATATTTTTCGCCACTCTCAAACCAAACTGAGGCCCAAGTTTTGGTGATACCCATGCGTAGAATTTTCGGATTTACTTTTTTACCCATATGTATTAAAAATCAATTTAATTACCAAATATATTTATTAACCAGCTTTTCTTCTAAACATCTTAGCGGAGAAACCCTTACCTTCAACCTTGGCATGAGCGTGATGACCTTCCATGCGAGGATCAACGATTTCAACTCCCTTTTCAGTCGCCGTAGTAGCAGTTGCACTCTTAGCTGCTTTTGATTCCTTCTTCGCCTTAGTTACTTTAGTTGTCTTAGCACTATCAGCGGCTAATTTTTCTAATTTAACTGGGTCGGCGGTCTTAACCACTTTCTTTTCTTTCTTACCGCTTTCTTTAATTTCAGCAAGCACGACATTTAAATGGCAACCACGTTTGCGAATTGAAGTCGCACGACCGTGTGCTCTCGGCATCCAACGTTTTAACATAACGCCTTCATCACTTCTGATTTCCTTAATATATAAATTATCGGCTTCTAAACTATAGGTATTTACACCATTAGCAATAGCTGAACGAATTAAGCATGCAATCGGATCAGTCGCTTTCTTATTGATAAATTTCAATTGATCCAAGGCGGTATTAACCGGCATGGAACGGACAACATCAATAACCAAACGGGCTTTTCGCGGTGACATTCTTAAATGTTTTAAACTGGCTTTTACTTCCATATAATATACAAATTATTTTTTAGCAGCAGCTTGGGACTTAGCCATCTTACCGCCGTGACTAACAAACTTACGTGTCATAGAAAATTCTCCTAAACGATGACCAACCATATTTTCAACCACGAAAACAGGGATATGAGTCTTGCCGTTATGGACACCCAAAGTGAAACCAACCATTTCCGGAGTAATAGTAGCGGCCCGATCCCAAACCTTAAGTACGGTTTTGTCTCCCGGTTTAAGATTCTTGATCTTATTGATCAAACGGAGATTTATGTATGGTCCTTTTTTTAAACTTCTGGACATATATCTTATTTATTATAATTACAAATTATTTTCTCTTCGCACGTCTCTTGATGATTAAGCGATCACTTGGATGTTTGCGTCTTGTCTTAACACCCAAAGCTGGCTTACCCCAAGGAGTTTTCGGATGGCGCAAACCGATTGACTGTTTGCCTTCACCACCACCATGTGGATGATCAACTGGATTCATAGCAGTACCACGAACGGTTGGACGAATACCAAGATGACGACTGCGTCCGGCTTTACCAAGGGAAATATGACGTTTATCAGGGTTGCTCGCGCGACCAATTGTACATAAACAATCACCTTTGATCTTACGAATTTCTCCAGATGGCATTTTCAACTGAGCAAATTTACCTTCAACACCCATGACGAGACAACGTTACCAGCACCACGAGCAATCTTAGCACCCTGGCCTGGTTCAAGTTCAACCGCAGAAACGCCCATACCAGCCGGAATAAATTTAACACAAACTGCATTACCAGTTTTTAGTTCAATTAAATCCTTTGAGCTCATAACCTTATCGCCAACTTTCAAATCAATCGGAGCAATGATATATCTTTTTTCACCATCAGCATAATTAAGTAAAGCGAGACGAGAACCGCGGTTCGGATCGTATTCAATTGAAGCGACAACGGCAGGAATATTGAATTTATCACGCTTAAAATCAACTAAACGAATCATACGCTTAGCACCGCCGCCACGATGACGAACAGTAATTTTACCTTGGCTATTGCGACCGCCTTTTCTGGTTTTAATTTTAACTAATCTTTTTTCTGGACTGAACTTAGTTAAATCTTTAAAATCATCAAAAGTTGCCTCACGTCGTCCCGGTGTATTTGCTTTTACTTTTTTAATACCCATATATATTCGAATAATTAAACGCCTTCGTAAATTTTAATAGTTTGGCCCTTAGGTAGAGTAACAGTTGCCTTGCGCCAGTCTTTTCTTTGGCCACGAATTTTTCCGCGGGAAACTTTTTTGCCGCTAACATTGGCAACGTTAATCTTAAGTGGTCTAACGCCATAGATAGCTTCAACCGCTTTTCCAACTTCAATTTTATTTGCTTTTGGGGAAACAACGAAAACATATTTATTATGTTCACTTAAATTCGTCGCTTTTTCGGTAATTAACGGTTTAACTAAAACGCGATAAGCATCACTTGCTTTTACATCTTTCTTCGCTTTAGTACTGCTAGCTTTGACAGCCTTAGGAGCTGCTTCACTATACAATTCATTCATGCTGACAGCCGCTTCCTCAACTTTTTTCGGAGTTGCTTTCTTTGCGCTCTCGTCAGTTTTCTTATTGCCAAATATAGCCATATTATTCTTTGCTAATTAAAACAATTATTTATTATAGCGGTCGGTTAATACCTTAACGACATTTTCCGTTATTAATAAATTTTTATAATTCAATAAGTCGACCAAATTAATGTTTTCTAAATTTATAACTTTAACACCCTTTAAATTACGGCTTGAGTATTTTGCCTTCTCTTCTTTCGCCTCATTGACGATTAAGATATCGCGACGTTCAGTATTTAAAACATTCTTCTCAACGGCCGTTAGTAATTTATTAAATTGCTTTGTCTTATATTCTTCAAATTCTAAATTATCAATAATAACCATGGAATTAGTAACGAACTTATCGGAAAGAGCCATGAATAAAGCCTTTTGCTTCATCTTTTGGTTTATCTTTTTCTTAAAGTTACGATCCTTAGTCGGACCAAAAGTGACGCCGCCGCCAATCCAAATCGGTGAGCGGCTAGAACCCGCACGAGCGCGTCCTGTTCCCTTTTGTTTCCAAGGTTTTTTACCACCGCCAGAAACTTCACTGCGGTCTTTTGTATTTGCCAAAACCTGACGTGCATTAGCCATTTGCGCGATTACTGCCTGATGCAATAATTCGTTATTAGCCTTGACGCCAAATATTTTATCCGCTAACTCTAAATCTTTAACAGCTTCGACGGATTGGTTGTAAACTTTTATCTTTAATGACATATGATAATCAATTACTTATTACTTTTACGCTTTATTCTCTTCTGTCTTAACTTCTTCTTTTACCTCTTCTTTTGCTTCTTCTTTAACTTCAGGAGCAATTTCAGCGGCAGCTTCAGGAGCAACTTCGTTTACAACTTCAGGAGCGATTTCCTTAGCAGCGGATTTCTTTAAATTTAATTGAATGTCGCCTTTGCCAGCGATAACAACTAAACCATTGATTGCGCCTGGGATAGCACCTTTAACGTAGATAATATTTTTTTCCACATCAACAGAGACAACTTCCAAATTAGTAGTAGTAACTCGATCACCACCCATACGTCCACCCATTTTCATACCTTTAAAAACGTGAGCTGGGCCTTTAGGACCGATGGAACCAGGCATTCTTTCTTGATCTTTATTACCATGAGTCTTTCTGAAACCATGAAAATGATGACGTTTAACAACACCAGCGAAACCTTTACCTTTTGAAGTTCCGGTAACATTAATCGGATCGCCACTTACAAAAGTTTCAACACTAACGACATCGCCAACCTTGAAAGTATCTGGGTTATCTACTCTGAATTCTCTTAAGTGAGCCGGTTTGATATCTAAATTTTTAACGTGACCAAGTTGAGGTTTATTGATGTTCTTGGCTTTTCTTTCGCCATAAGCTAATTGAACCGCCTCGTAACCATCTTTAGCCTTAGTCTTAACTTGAGTGACAACACAAGGGCCAGCTAAAACCGCAGTTACAGCGACAACCTTATCGTCATTCCAGACTTGAGTCATGCTTAATTTTTTTCCTAAAATAAATTTCATATTGGTCTACATTTTTAAACAAAAAACTGGCTTAAAACCAGCTTTAAAATAAACTACAAAAATAACGATATGTTATTTGTTTTGTCTGTTAGTTTAATTTTGCTGATTTACCTCCCAATTTTGGCTAGTTTTCGGTTAAACACTTTCTAGAAGAACAGAGTTATTTAATCAATTATTAGCCAACAAATATATTACTTTTTTATATTACTACATTTTAATTTCGACGTCAACCCCTGCCGGTAGATTTAAATTTGTTAAATCTTCGATAGTTTTAGCGGTTGGATCGATAATATCAATCATGCGTTTATGAATACGCATTTCGTATTGATCACGAGCATCTTTATGCACAAAAGTAGAACGGTTGACAGTGTACTTCCGTTTCTCTGTTGGCAATGGGATTGGACCAAAAAATTGCGCATCGGAACGTTCAATCGTTTCAATGATAGTTTTTGTGGACTGATCAATAATCTTATGATCAAAAGCTTTGATCTTGATTCTGATCCGTTGTTTGAATTCATTAACTTCTTTTTTTGTTTCGGACATAGTTGATTTTTTAAATAAACACTACAACCCCGTCCTTAATCATGGACAAAGAACGGGGCTAAGTATCGATTTATTATTTCAAAATCTTAGTAACGGAACCAGCACCAACTGTGCGGCCACCTTCACGAATAGTAAACTTCTGTTTGTCTTCAAGAGCGATAGGAGCGATTAATTTAATAGTTAAATTAATTGTATCTCCAGGCATAACCATTTCAGTACCAGCTGGTAAAGTAATATCGCCAGTAACATCAGTAGTCTTGAAGTAGAATTGAGGTTTATAACCGTTGAAGAAAGGCTTGTGACGGCCACCTTCTTCCTTGGATAAAACGTAAACTTCAGCGGAGAATTCAGTATGAGGAGTGATTGAACCTGGTTTGCATAAAACTTGACCACGTTCAACTTCATTTTTCTTAGTACCGCGTAATAAAATACCGGCATTATCTCCAGCCATACCAGACTCTAATTGCTTGTTAAACATTTCAATTCCAGTAACGGTAGTTTTTTTAGTATCCATTAAACCGACGATTTCAACTTCATCGCCAATCTTTACCACACCTCTTTCAATACGACCAGTAACAACAGTACCGCGACCTTCAATAGAGAAGATATCTTCAATCGGCATTAAATAAGGTTTATCTACATCACGAGTAGGTTCTGGAATATAGTTGTCTAATGCTTCCATTAATTTCATTAACGGTTCAGCATCAGGACCAGTTGGGTTCTCTAAAGCTTTTAAAGCAGAACCACGGATAATAGGAGTAGTGTCTCCTGGGAATTCATATTTCTTTAATAAATCACGGATTTCTTCTTCAACAAGGTCAATTAATTCCTTGTCTTCAACCATATCGCATTTATTTAAGAAAACGATAATATAAGGGACACCAACCTGACGAGCTAATAAGATATGTTCTCTGGTCTGAGGCATAGGGCCATCAGTCGCAGCGACAACCAAAATAGCACCATCCATTTGAGCGGCACCAGTAATCATGTTTTTAACATAATCGGCATGCCCTGGACAATCGACGTGCGCATAATGGCGTTTGTCAGATTCATACTCAACGTGAGCGGTTGCAATGGTAATACCACGAGCCTTTTCTTCGGGAGCGGAATCAATTTCATTAACGCTCTTGTGAGATGCTTTCATGCCTTTAGCGGCGAAAACAGCCAACATCGCGGCGGTTAAAGTTGTTTTTCCATGATCAACGTGGCCGATAGTACCGACGTTAACATGGGGCTTTGTACGTTCAAATTTTTCTACTGCCATGTTTTTTTTGTAAGGCCCCTGTTTCCAGGGTTTCTTTCCTTATTTAGGAAACCAGCCGAACTAAATTAATTATTTATTTTTATTAAAATTTTTTAAACTTAAATTTTATCTAATATTACTATTTTACTCAATATCCTGGGCCTTGCTCTTTACTTGCTGCGGGATAGACCAAGGTTTTTTTGGCTTATCTTCCTCAGCTAAAAATGGAGCATTTTCACGATTTTTCCAGGTTGAGATTTCGCGATTTATTTTATCAGTTAAATCTTCTTCTGTCAAATTTTCTTTATTTTCGGTTTTATCATTATTTATCGGTGTATTCTCTGTTTTCGGACTAACTGGGCTAACTAATTTATCAATCGACTTTTCGTTCATTACCATACTGGCATAACGATCAAAGTCCATAACCACATAAGAATTCTCCGGAGTATTGGCGTCGTAAATCACAACGCCGTCGCCTGTCTTCTTGATTAAATTAAGAATTTTTTTTAACTGTTCAGAAAACATATTATATAAAATTAATTTAACGAATCAGCTTTCTTTTCACCCAAAATTCTGATAACGGCCGAAACATGGGTTGATAATGTATTAATCGCCTCTATTTTTCGATCACTAGAAATAAGGAAAAATACTTCACTTTCTTTAATTTCTCGCGGTAGAGTAGCGATTAACGACTCAATTGTCGCTAAAGCCTCGTGATTAATAAATTCAGGATTATTCAGAGAGTAATTCTCAAGAATATGACCTAAACCGATTAACTTGGAAAAAAAATTAACTCCTAAACGATTATGATTATAATATTCTTTTGCTTCTGGGCTAATCTTCTCTAAATTGTCGAACTCCCATTGGCGTCTCGCGACATGATCAGGAAAATCGTCAGTAAACATCGGGCTATTTAAGAATAATTTCAGCTCATTAAAAACATATCTTAAATCATCTTTATCCTCGGCAGATATATCTTCGGAAAATAACGACCAATTCAAATCAGTAGGCATCTTCTCGGGATCAACTTTCATTTTCGGTTCGCTAAACTCAATCTTGTGACCGCACTCTTTTCCAACGGAAACAATTTCTTTCTGAAAAGCTTCTTCAATCCGTCTTCGTTCCTCCTGTTTGGTTTCAAAAGTTTCAGCTCTAGTTTCACTCACTAAATTTGAAAATCGTTCTCCCATATTTAATTTACCTTATTTTTATTTACCTTGTTTTTCTTTTATTCCCTCCAAGATATTCTTTGGTACTTCGGCGTAATGGGAAAATTCCATGACATAATTAGCGCGACCCTGAGACATAGAACGTAAGGAAGTTGAATAGCCAAACATTTCGGCTAACGGAACTTTGGCTTTAACAACCTTGATATTCGCCCGATCGGACATTTCTTCAATCTGACCGCGTTTACTGCTTAAATCACCAATGATATTACCCATATATTCTTCCGGAGTGGTAACTTCAACTTTCATAATCGGTTCAAGTAAAATTGGTCCGGCTTTCTGACAAGCATCTCTAAAGGCGTGGATAGCCGCTAATTTAAAGGCGATTTCTGAGGAATCAACTTCATGATAAGAACCATAATAAACCGCCGCTTTAACATCAACCATTGGATAACCGGCAACCGTACCGCTTAAAACCGCTTCCTTGAAACCTTTTTCAATCGCTGGAATATATTCACGTGGAATAACACCACCTTTAACTTCATCAGCGAATTCAATTCCCTTTCCGGATTCAAGCGGTTCAACTCTGAGGGCGCAATGACCATATTGACCACGACCACCGGATTGCTTGACGTATTTATGCTCTGCTTCAGCAACTTTGGTAATGGTTTCACGATATGATACTTGGGGATTACCAACGTTCGCTTCAACGCCGAATTCACGACGCATACGATCAACGATAATTTCCAAATGTAATTCACCCATACCAGAAATTAAAACTTGATTTGTTTCGACATCAGTCTCAACTCTGAAAGTTGGATCTTCTTCAGCCAAACGTTGTAAAGCCACGCCCATTTTTTCCTGGTCGGCCTTAGTCTTCGGTTCAACCGCAATCTTAATAACCGGTTCTGGGAAAGTAATTGACTCAAGAAGAACTGGAGTATTTTCATCACATAAAGTATTACCGGTTGTGGTATTTTTCAAACCAATAACGGCTGCAATATCACCCGCGCAAATTTCTTTAATTTCTTCACGATGGTTGGCGTGCATACGAACTAAACGGCCAACACGTTCCTTAGTATCCTTAGAAGAATTAATAATATAAGAACCAGCGGTTAAAACACCCTGATAAACACGAACAAAACAAAGTTTTCCCACAAAAGGATCAGTCGCGATTTTGAAAGCTAAACCAACAAAAGGTTTATTATCATCAGCTGATAAAGGATATTTCTTTTCTGAATCACGGACGTCGGTTGTTTCAATTTCTGGAACATCAAGTGGGGATGGTAAATAATCATTAACCGCGTCTAAAACTAATTGGACGCCGATATTTTGCAAAGCGGTACCGCAAAGAACAGGATAAATCGCATTAGCGATTACTCCTTTTCTAATGGCCGCTTTAAGTTCTTCAAGGCTGACTTCTTGACCCCCTAAATATTTTTCCATGGTCTTTTCATCACATTCAACAGCCTTTTCTACTAATTCATTATGATATTCATCAACTTTCGCTTTCATGTCTTCGGGAATGGCAATTTCTTTAACATCAACGCCATTAAAACCGGAAAAGGTATAAGCCTTCTTTTCCAAAACATCAATCACGCCAGATAAATTGCTTTCAGCGCCAATTGGCAATTGAAGAGCAACTGCCTTCTGGTTTAAACGAGTTCTAATAGAATTTAAACTCATATAAAAATCAGCCCCCATCTTATCCATCTTATTTACAAAACAAAGACGTGGAACATGATATTTGTCAGCTTGGCGCCAAACAGTTTCTGATTGCGGTTCAACTCCGGCCTGACCGTCAAAAACAGCAACAGCGCCGTCTAAAACGCGCAAAGAGCGTTCAACTTCAACCGTGAAGTCAACGTGCCCAGGAGTATCAATAATATTGATTTTAATATGTTTCCAAAAACAAGTGGTCGCCGCGGAAGTAATAGTAATACCTCTTTCTTTCTCCTGTTCCATCCAATCCATTTCCGCCGCACCTTCATGAACTTCGCCAATTTTGTGCTTTTTACCAGTATAAAACAAAACACGCTCCGTAAAAGTTGTTTTACCGGCATCAATATGAGCCATGATCCCGATATTACGGGTATTTTCTAGAGAATAGTCTCGAGGCATAAATATTTAAAAAATTATAAATTATTTTTTATCAAAAAAGAAGATAAATTTTACTTATTTCAAGTACGTGTAAACTAATTTTGTTTTATTTAATTTCTAGAAAGAAATCAAGCAAAATTAAAGTTATCTGGAGAAGTGAGCAAAAGCTTTATTAGCCTCAGCCATTTTATGGACTGCTTCTCTTTTCTTAACCGCCGTACCTTCACCATTAGAAGCGTCTAAGATTTCAGTAGCAAGTTTTTCAGCAGTGGCGCGACCCTTACGAGCATTAGCGGCACCGATAATCCAATTACAGCCTAAGAAATAACGTCTTTCACCGCGAACTTGAAAAGGAACCTGATAGTTGGCGCCACCGACGCGTTTACCACGAACTTCAACAAGCGGAGAAACCTTCTTAATCGCTTTATTGAAAATATGTCTTGGATCTTGTTTTGTCTTTTCTTTTAAGATTTCAAAAGCGCCGTACACGATTTTCTCGGCACCGGACTTTTTACCTCTTTCCATGACGTAATTAATAAATTTAGCGATGTTCTTATCGTTATATTTTGAATCGCCTTCAATTGTTCTTTTAGGAGCTGGTTTGCCTCTCATAATATTTTAGTTTAAATTATTTTTTCGGTTTTTTAGCGCCATAGCAGCTGCGGCCCTGACGTCTCGCTTCAACACCAGAAGCATCAAATACACCACGGACAACTTTATAGCGGACACCTGGTAAATCTTTAGTCTTTCCACCCTTTACTAAGACGATGGAGTGCTCCTGCAAATTATGACCCATGCCAGGAATGTAAGCAGTAACTTCCATACCGTTAGATAAGCGGACACGAGCAATTTTACGTAAAGCGGAGTTTGGTTTTTTCGGAGTAGTGGTGGTTACCTTCAAACAGACGCCTTGTTTAAAAGGAGCGCCTTTAGCGGTGTCTTTCTTTTTGCGGTGCAAAGAATCCAAACTGGAATGCAAGGCAATAGCGTTACGTCTTTTGCCGATTGATTTTCGACCCTGACGAACTAATTGGTTAATTGTTGGCATAATTATTGTTTATACATTAAAAATAACCCTGAGCATTCAGGATGTTTTTTAGACTAATTTTTTATACTAATATAATTTAACAAAATATAATAAAGAAGTCAAGGTTTAGGCTTATAAAAAGACCCTGGATTGATTTCTGAACCAGGGTCTTGAAAATAAATTTCGACTTTTAATTTTTTTCTGGCAATTTAAATGTTAAATATTTGTAAATGCTGGCCAGATATTCCTCGGCTTTTTGCCAACTAACAGCGTAAACGCCGGACTCCCATTTTATCGTCTCCTCTTCTTTAAATAGACAGATAAAACTATGTGCCGGCAAGCCGGTTTTTTCCTCATAGATATACATGTCCATTTGCTGCCATTCAATATTAATGACATCTTTTTGATCAACAACGCTTTCGCACCAGCCAATCAACATGGTGCCAAAATCAGTGACGACCTTAAATCTAGGCGAAGGATATCCACCGGGACGATCATTCGGCAAACGATTAATGCTGATGACTTTGAAACCGGCTTTTTCAAAAATTGATTTGAATTTGCCTTCCATATCGGTGGCAAGACAATCACATTCGATGTGATAGTAGTGTTCAACGGACAAATTAGCTTCGTCGCCATCCTGGATTATATAGCTATCATCAATATCGCTATCTTTAAGCCAGCCATATTTGTTTTTAGGCATATCTTTTTGCCAAGCCTGGGTTGGATCTGGATTGGGGTATTCTAGCGACAAATCTATATACTTATCATTGCGAATCAGATGATCATACTGAAAGCTATAAACAGCATCATCTTTTTGCTCAAGTATGGCCTTTAGTTCCCCCAAAGTCTTACCGAAATATTCTGTTAGCAAAACGCCTTTATTCCTTCTTTGAACTACGGTGTCTTGGCAATTACCAATATCCCAAGTTTTTCCGCAATAAGGACATTTCAAATTCGGCTTTGGCAAATTTCCACCGTTTAATGAATACATGAGCAGCGGATAACTATCAGGGAATATTTTGTCAAGCTTGATAAAAAATTCCTTATGGTCTAAAACATCCGGAAAAGACAAACCGGGTAATTTTTGTAAAATCCCGCCGTCTTCTTTACCGCAATTTCCTGATTGAGTAAGCATGTAACGGCCAAAAACATAAAATTCGTTAAGTCTTTCCTGCCGCTCATACCCGGCGGTATGCCGTTCATTAACGAGACGGATAAATCCCTCCAGGGTTTTAATAGCCTCAGTCACACCTTCTTTTGTGTCATACCAGGGCTTATTCTCGCCGTTATAATTATTGGGCTGGCCGATTAAGAAATGAATATCCTCTTTGGACTTCATTATAATTCCACTCATTTTTACCTCCAATTTTTATTTGTTTAAATTAGTCTTTTTAACGAACTGATAACAAAAAAATATACCATAGGCGGTATATTTTTGTCAAAGGTAATTCATTAGGCACCGACGATAATCTTATACAGAAATTCGACTATGGGCATTAAAATTCCGCCGCCTAACATAACAAATAATATTACCAATATAAAACCGAATTTCTCGGCGTTTAAATATTTCTCGCGCATATCGGCCGGTAAAAAACAGGCTAATATTTTTGAGCCGTCTAAGGGCGGAATTGGCACGAGATTAAATACCATTAAGACCAAATTAATATAAACAATCATGCTGACTAGGCCGGTAAAAGTAAGGCTGACAAGCGGGAAAAATCTCAAAAATAAGCCAAAAAATACAGCGATGATTAGATTACCAAGCGGTCCGGCCAAGGCCACTTTAGCGTCGCCATACTTATGATCTCTTAAGTTATTAGGATTATATGGAACCGGTTTTGCCCAGCCAAAGATAAAAGGCATATTAGTTACGACCATAACCAAAGGTAAAAAAACTGAACCGAACCATTCAAGATGGGCAAAGGGATTAAGTGTTAAACGCCCGGCGTCTTTAGCGGTTGAGTCGCCTAAACGATAAGCCATCCAGCCATGCATATATTCATGAAATATGGCCGAGAAAATAAGGATGATTATTTGAAAGACGTAAATCATAAGAAAAAATTTATCTAAATATGAAAACAGTTTAGCATAACTTGATTAATTTTAAAAATACTGTTAGAATAACTCCATTATCTAAGACTAATATTAAGCGAAGAACTAATATGGCAAAAAAATGCGATTTATGTAGCCGTAGCGCGACCAAAGGCGCTTCCCGCTCCCATTCTAAAATTAAAACTCTTAAAAGACAGAATATTAATCTTCAGTCTAAAATGATTGATGGCTTGAAAGTTAGAATCTGTACTTCTTGCATTAGAACTATGGCTAAACCAGTTCGCGTTAAAGCGAAGAGAAAGCCGGCTTTAAAAGAAGGTGAAGTAAAAGCTTTAAAGGTTAAGAAGGCTGGTGCCAAAAGCGCTGTCAGAAAAATCAAAAAAGCAGCCACTAAAGTAATGGCAAAAAAGAAATAATTTTTTAAAAAATTTGGATAAAAAAACCGCTCCCGCAAGGGGGTGGTTTTTTGTTGATATATATCAATTAAAGATATTAATATAATGCTTTATTTATATTCGCCAAAACAAAAAGCTTCTTCACCTTTTTGATTTAAATCGCGAGCAAAAAGAATAAAACCATTAGCTTCTGCTTTAATTTCCTCATTGCCATCATAACCAATGACTTGATTTTCTATTATCTTATCAAAATCATTAAACTCTTTTACGAGTTTAAAATTATCAGTTTTTGTTATGTATATTCCATTCATATGTAAACGAGTCTGCTTATACTTTTTGAGAATACCAGATTTAATGTGTCCTCTAATTTCAAGAAACAAAGTAATGCTCTTTTCCGCCATTTGGGTTGAGGCTGGATTGCCCAGATAACCACATTCAATACAGATGCCAATTTTACCTTGGCGATTCATATAATAATCTGTGCCGCCCGGTTCGATTTCGTCAAAACCAGAAACAGTTAAGTCAAAAGGTAAATATTGTACTAGTTCCCTGGCCTCGTCGCTACAAATTATAAAACTGCGACTTTCTGGCGTATAGCTGGCATGAACATCTAATAAAACTTCTGCTTGATTTAAATATGGAATCAAATAACGTGAGCGCTTATATTCATAGGAGTTTTTTTCTTTTTCCGATAAAAACTTTTCGTCCTTAAAAATGCGGTTTAAATTTACATCCGTAAAACGAGTATTTTTTTTAATTGCCTCTGGATTGCCATAGGCGATAAAAACAGTTCCGTATTCAATTTGGAGCAACGGTAATACTTTTTTTAAAGCTTCCGGCCCACATTTTTCATCACCATGAACACCAACTAAAATAATACTTTTAGGTCCAGGTTTATCTCCTCTTAGTTCAATAATTTCTTCTGTCATATAAATGTCTTACTTTATAATTTTAAGATAATATATAAACTTTATCAATCTTTTTCCCTTAACCTTCTAATTACAAAGCGGTTAATTATATAAACCAGGATAGCCAGGACAACATAATAACTTGCGCCAAAACGCCAATTCACATTATTTACACTTACGGCCGCCCACTTTGGCGAGGCGAGCCAATTTGAAACGACAAAAATATATTTTAGGAGTAAATATGAGGGAAAAAACCAAAAGATACGGAGACCGGGCAAAATAGCGCTCAAAAAGACACCAATAATTAAAGCCGCCAATAGGAGCGGAAATGTCCACAAGACAAGAACATTAGCGAGCGGGGCGATTAAAGACAACTGCCTAAAATCAATTAAAGCAATCGGCAAAATTACGATTTGCGAAACCAACGTTAAATTTATCGTATCAATAATTGTTTTTAAAATATCTTTGGTCTTCTTTTTTACTTTAATCTTTTCAAGCAGGCGTTTTGTTAACTCTTCCCCAATTGGATAAATATAAATTATTCCTAAAAGCGCCAAAAAAGATAATTGAAAACCGATATCATCTCGCAAAAGGCGCGGATTAAAAAGAAGCATAAGCGCCGCTGAAAAAACCAGTGCTTTTATAAGCGAACTAGCGCGATGATAATACAGGGCCAGAAAAGCTAATCCGCCCATGATGGCCGAGCGAAGGGCGGAAGCAGCTAGGCCAGTAACCAATGGATATAAAATTAAAAAAGCAAAAATGAATATAAAAGTGCGTTGACGGCGAATACCGAGCGCTAATAAGAAATTTATAATCATGGCGCTTAAAATCGTAATATGCGAGCCGGAAATGGCAATCATATGACTTAAGCCGACCCGAGCAAACACTTGCAAATCTTCACGCATAACCGTTCGGCGATAGCCGAGTAAGAGCGCATTGGCGAGTCCAGCCTCCGGTTCCGTTAAACTTATATCGATAATTTCTTTAAGCCGCCATTTAAACTTCATCAGGCCTAAATAAATTTTCTGTGAGTTATTTAAGTTACCTGAAGCCGCATAAACCTTGGGATAATACATCACTGAATAGATATCATAACGAGCTAAATAATTTTCATAATCAAAACCATCAATTTTGGGCGGTGCCTGCAGCAGTCCGCTCACTTTCACAAAATCACCGTAATCATAAACTGGATATAAATCAGTCGTAAGCAAAACTTGGCCGCGGCTTTGACCGGACACACAGATGGTGAGACGCCGACTTTTATAATCCACGTCGGCTTCTTCGCAAATCCGGCCAATAAATGTTATTTGGCGGCCGTTATAATAGGCTAAATCATTAAGGCCGATTTTAGTTTTAAAGGCGGCCGGATTAAATCCCGCTAAAAAAATAAAAATTATAAATATCAGATTTATAATTAAAAATAGACGGGCTGGGGAAAGTTTAATGGACATAAAAAAATACTCTTATGATTAATAAGAGTATTTTATAATACTTGAGATGAAGGAAATCTAAACTTTTTTCAACCAACGCAAATACGCTTCCATAAACATTTCTAAATCGCCGTCTAAAATCGCATCAACATTGGAAGTCTCGTAATTAGTGCGATGATCTTTAACTAAGCGGTTGCCGTAAAGAAAATATGATCTAATTTGCCTTCCCCACTCCGCTTTAGTCAATTCCCCTTTTAATTTTCTCTCCGCCGCTTCTTTTTCCTCTAAAGCAATCTGAAATAATTTAGTTTTTAAAATTTTAAAAGCATTTTCCTTATTTTGGTGCTGCGAACGTTCGGTTTGGCAGGAAACGGTAATGCCTGTCGGGATATGGACTAGGCGCACGGCCGAATCGGTCGTATTAACGCTTTGTCCGCCCGGACCAGAGGAACGAAAAACATCAATGCGCACATCTTCGTCTTTAATAATAACTGCATTGTCATCTTTAATTTCAGGAATAACTTCAGCAAGGGCAAAAGAGGTTTGGCGCAGGCCGTCGGCATTAAAGGGTGAATTACGCAGTAAACGATGCACGCCATTCTCGCTCTTTAAATAACCATAGGCCCAGGGACCGATAACACGTAAAACTACGCTCTTTAAACCCGCTTCATTGCCGTAATTTCTATCTAAAATTTCCACTTTCCAATTTTGCCTTTCGGCAAAGCGCAGATACATTCTCTCGAGCATTTGTGTCCAATCCTGAGCGTCTACGCCGCCCGTACCGGCATGCAAGGATAAAAAGGCGTTATCATGGTCATATTCGCCCCCAAAGAGCGATAAAAACTCCAAATGGGAAAACTTTTTTTCTAACTCGATATACTTTTTTTCCAGCTCTTCCGCCATTTCGTCGCCAGCTTCTGTTTTAGCCAAAGCGGCGAATTCCTCTGCTTCCCTAATTTCATTCTCCATGTCCAACCATTCTTTTATTTCAGACGATAGGGCTTCCACTTCTTGCCCGACTTTGACTGCCGCCTCACGATCACCCCAAAAATCGGGAGCGGACATTTTTAAGCGCAACTCTTTTTCAGTCACAACCTTACGTTCAATATCTAAAAGAGCCTTTGTCTTTAAAAAACGCTCGCGCAATTCTTCTAATTTTTCTATGAGATTTTCCATATGCTTAAATTATATCAAAAAAGCACCCATGTAAACAGGGTGCTTTTTGTATGTAATCTTGAAATAGATATTAACGTTTGCTCCATTGTGGGGCTTTTCTCGCTTTGCGTAGACCCGGTTTCTTTCTTTCAACCTGTCTTGGATCGCGAGTTAAGAAGTTATTAACCTTCAAAGCCTCTTTAGTGGCTGGATCAAGAGCAAAAATAGCGCGAGCGATACCTAAACGGACAGCGTCGATTTGTCCCATTTTACCACCGCCAGCAACAATAACGGAAAAATTAAAATCACGAAGACGGCCAGTTACCTTTAATGGTTGAACAATTAAGTTAAAGCCATCGCCAGGAAAATATTCAGTCGCGCGTTTACCATTAATCATGATAACGCCTTTACCATCTTCATATAAGCGAACTTGAGCAGCCGCTTGTTTGCGACGACCAACCGCCTTGATATATTTACCGGTAAAATCCGCAGTTTCATTTTTTGCCCAATCTTTTTCTTCTTCGAAATTATCAACTTCGGTAATTTCAACAACTTCAGTATCTTGGACTTCTTGCTTCTTTTTTTCCGCCATATTATTTAATAATTAATCTTTTTAACATATTAACGCGAAGCTTAGTTGGTGGTAACATGTCGCGTACGGCACGATGTAAAACGTCACCTGGGTCTTTCGCGAAAACAACCGACATTTTTTTGCTCTTTAAACCGCCTAAATATCCTGAATAATGATGATATTGTTTTTGGTCTAATTTCTTGCCGGTAAACTTCATTTTTGAAATATTTTTTACTTCGACGATATCGCCTAAGTCTAAATGCGCCTCGTATTCCGGTTTGTTCTTGCCACGTAAAAGAGTCGCTACTTTAGTGGCTAAACGACCAACGGTAATATCAGTTGCATCAAGTTGATGTAATTTTCTCTCTATATTTTTCATATAATTATACTAATTCAATTTGCACCATTTCGGCACCATCGCCTGGGCGAACTCCTAATTTAGTAGTCCGAGTATAACCACCCGGTCGAGTTTTATAGCGAACGCCTAAAACCTCAATTGATTTTTTAACCGCATTCTTCTGTAATAACACTTTGATTAAACCGCGACGAGCAGTTAAATCTCCAGCTTTGGCTGAAGTAATCAATTTTTCAACTAGAGGGCGAACGGCCTGAGCCTTGGCTTTGGTAGTCTTAACTTTTTCGTATAATAAAATACTAGAAGCCAAGTTACGCAACATCAATTCTCTTGGTCCTTTCTTCCGATCTAAAATTTTGTTTTTATTTCTGTGACGCATATCAACTCAATTACTAATTATTTTTTAGCTTTCTTTTTAGTTTCCTTTTTTTCTTTCTTTTCTTTTTTATCAGATTCATCTTCAGCTTCTTCTTCAATAACAGGAGCTTCGACAATCTCTTCTGTTGCGGCCTCAACAACTTCTTCCTTCTTATCCATGGCACCAGGAAGCAAAGCGCTATATTGATCAACTAAAACTTTAACGGCTTCATTGAAGGCATTCTCAGGATTAATCGTACCATCAGTCTTAACATTCAAGATTAATTTATCCCAGTTAGTCATTTTACCAACGCGCGTATTCTCAACACTGATACTAACAACCGCAACTGGAGAAAACATGGAATCGATTTCAATATAACCGATTTCACGATTTTCCTTTTTAGCGCCTTCCGGCATTTTATAGCCACGGCCTTCTTTAACCACAATTTCCATTTCCAAACTGCCAGCTTCATCAGTAACGTGAGCGATGACTAATTCTGGATTTTTAATTTCGACTTGGCTATTTTTAGCAATATCGCCTGCTGTCACAATTTTTTTACCTTTAACTTTAAGTTCAAGGCGAACTTCTTCATCAGTATGGACTTTAAGACGTAATTGTTTCAAATTTAAAATCATTTCTAAAACATCTTCTTTAACATGGGGTAAAGCCATGAATTCATGACTAGCGCCCTTGATTTTCGCGCCAATAACGGCTGCGCCCGGTAAAGATGATAATAAAACTCGGCGCAAGGAATTTCCTAACGTCATGCCGTAACCCGGGAATAAAGGTTCAACTGAAATAGTTCCTTCATTCGGATTGCCACCTGTTTTAAATTCAATTTTTTTAGGTAAAGCAATGTTTTGCATAGATAATGCGGCTCGCGATGAATAAAAATCCATCGGGAGCAATTAGTTTATTTTGAGTAATACTCAATGATCATTTTAACATTGATGTTCTGAGGTAAATCGGTGTCTTTTGGTTCATGAAGAACTTTAGCGCTGATATCAGTCGCATCGAAGTTCAACCAACTTGGTTTTTCCGCTTTCTTTAATTTATCACCTAAATTTCTAAAGAAGCGATTCGATAGACTGCTCTTTTTAATTTTCAAGGTCTGTCCGTCTTTAACCATAATGGATGGAATAGAAGCTTTGCGTCCGTTAATTGTGAAATGACCATGATTTACTAATTGGCGAGCTTGAGCGCGAGACGCTGCCCAACCCAAACGGAAGATAACGTTATCTAAACGCATTTCAAGCAATCTTAAGAAATTCTTACCGGCATCACCTTGCTTCTTAGAAGCTTTGGCATAAGTCAAGCGGAATTGCTTTTCTAATAAACCGTAATATTTCTTAGCCTTTTGTTTTTCCTGTAATTGTAAACCGTAATCGCTTAAACGTTTGCGTCCTTTAGGGCCATGAAAGCCAGGAGCATAATTACGTTTTACCATCGCGCATTTCGGAGTTGAACAACGATCCCCTTTCAGGAATAATTTTTCACCGATACGACGGCATTGTTTACACTTATTATCAATATTTCTTCCCATATATTTTATATTATACGCGACGTGGTTTCTTAGGACGGCAGCCATTATGCGGAACCGGAGTTACGTCTTTAATAGCGACTACGTCTAAACCGTTAGCATTTAAAGCGCGGATAGCGGCTTCACGGCCGGTACCGACTCCAGAAACAAATACGCTGACTTCTTGTAGTCCGTATTCTTCCTTCGCTTTTTGCGCAGCAATTTTTGTAATAATTTGTGCGGCATAAGGAGTCGCTTTCTTAGCGCCCTTAAAACCAGCCAAACCGGCACTTGCCCAAGAAATAACATCGCCATTAGTATCAGTTAAGGTAATCATGGTGTTGTTATAAGTAGCTTGGATATAAGCGCGGCCAACTTTAACAATTTTCGCAGTTTTTTTCTTCTTTTTCTTGATTAACTTCTTTTTCGCGCGAGCCTGTTTATTTTTTTCTAATTTTTGTTTAATTTCTTCCGGCAATTCTTCATCGCTAGAATCAAAGTTGAAACCCTCGCTTTCCTTCTCTTCCTTCTCTTCTTTTACATCAGAAATAGCGGGAACTTTTTTAGTTTCCTTGGTTTCCTCACTTGTTGTCTCTTTTTTTACTTCTTCAGACATATTTTAATCTTTTATAAATGATTTGATTAGGTCTTTTGTAAACCAGCCTTAGACTTACCGCTACCCATAGTAACACGCTTGTTGCCACGAACTGTGCGGCTATTAGTCTTGGTTCTTTGACCTCTGACAGGCAAATGCTTGGCATGGCGCAAACCGCGATAACATCCGATTTCGCGTAAACGTTTAATATTGCTCTGGACTTCGCGACGCAAATCACCCTCAACCGTGTATTTCTTTTCAACAATTTCTCGCAAACGATTGACTTCGTCTTCTTTTAAGTCTTTTACTCTAACATTTTTATCAACTTTAGCCTCAGCTAAAACCTTGTTAGATCGCATGCGACCAACACCGTGGATATAAGTTAGAGCGATTTCCACTCTTTTGTCGTTGGGAATATTTACTCCCGCAATTCTTACTGCCATAAAATATAATAAATTACCCTTGTCTTTGTTTATGTTTAGGGTTTTTGCAAATTACGTGAACTCGACCTTTGCGTCGTACTACTTTACAGTCCTTGCAAATTTTTTTAGCACTAGCTCTTACCTTCATATTAAAAATTCTAAATTTAATTAAACTCGGGACAATCTTGACTAGAGACGATAGATTACTCGGCCTTTAGTTAAATCATACGGACTAATCTGCAGTTTAACTTTGTCGCCGGGTAATAAACGAATTTTGTTCATTCTCATCTTTCCGGATAAGTGGGCAAAAATCTCATGTCCATTTTCCAATTTCACCTTAAAACTGGCAGCCGGCATCAACTCCAAGACCTCTCCTTGCATCTCAATAAAGTCCTTAGCGTTAAGGGATGAAGCGTTGTCGTCTTTCTTTTCTCTGTCTTTTGACATTAACACAAAAAAATTTGATAAAGACTAGTTGTCTGCTTTATCAAAATCTATTATAAAAATTTAATTTTTTCTAATAATATTCTTAATAAAATTATTATAGGGATAACTTATCAAGTTGTCAAGAGTTTCTGCTTACATTAAAAAGGTCGTGGCCGATATGGATACTCATAAATTTGAAAAAAAGCTGCTGGTTTGTGGCCAACAGCTTTAGAGTCCATTTAGATTTGCTCAAATTGGTCCATCAAATCATTGAGCTCTCTCACGTTTGCCATGATTTCTTCATGAATATTGGTAAAATCATCATTTTTTTCAAAGTAGATGATATAGTTATTATTCATGTAATCCATTCCGGTAAATGCGGGGTAGCCATAATCTCCGCCTGGCTTGTGTCCTTTGAAGCTAAAGTTAGCAATCAGTGCTTGTTCGTGCGAATTCTCGCCAATAGATTTAAAGCAAATCATTGGGATTGTTTTAAATTCGCAGACTTCGCCTGCGGTAGATGATTTTGCTAATTTTTTTTCAATTGAAAATTCAATTGAAGCTAGCTCGGAAATCCAGTCTTGGGCATCTTGATAAACGAAATCGAAATCGGATCCGGCATTAGCAATTCTTAGGTTTGGTAATTCAATTGCTGAAATAATAATTTTCTTCTCAAATTTATTCAGCAATTCGAGCAAAGCGTCATCGGCTTCTTTTCGATCATTTTTTAGAGCCAAGAGCTCTTTAATGATTTTGATTTGATTCTCCATTTTTTGTGTATTTAGTTGTTATTACTCCGACTATCAACAAACATGCTTTTGTCACTGGCTCAAGTCCAAGCATTGTTTGAGGAACTAAATACGGCAAAAAATTTTTGAACATTTAAATGTACTGCTAGTAGAATGATACTAGCACAATAATGTTTTTATGTCAATACTTACACGAATCAACAACTATAACTATTATTTACTAATCTTATCTAGGGCTTTTTTAATATCACCACTAAGCTAAACTATTTTTTCCAAAACCGCCTTAATTCTTCTCACTCCTGAACTGGAAGCTTCCTCCTTTTGGATCTTAAATTTACCCAAAATTCCAGTAGCATCAACGTGGGGACCGCCGCAAATTTCCTGAGAGAAGGCTTCATCTATTTTTGGTGTACCATCATCTTTTACATAAGAAACGGTATAGACTTTAACCCTTTCGCCATATTTTGAATCAAAAACGCCCATCGCACCTCTTTTTTTAGCTTCATCTAGCGACAATTCTTCGCAAACGACTTTAAAATTATGAGAAATAGCTTCATTAACTAATCTTTCCACTTCGGCAATTTGGTCAGGTGTCATCTTTTCAGAGTGAGAAAAATCCAAGCGAAGTCTTTCGGGGGTAATATTGCTTCCCTTTTGATAGACATGATCGCCTAATACTTTTCTTAAAGCGGCTAAAAGAAGATGAGCGGCGGTATGAAGCTTGGTCGTTTCTTCGCTTGCATCCGCTAATCCACCCTTAAACTTACCGGCTGACGCCGTGCGGGATAACTCTTGATGTTTTTTTAGTTCAACATCAAAGCCAGCTCTATCAACTTGACTGCCATTTTCTTTAGCTAACTCTTCAGTCATCTCTAAAGGAAAACCGTAACTTTGATATAAATTAAAAGCCTCAACCCCGCTAATATTTTTATTTTCCAATTTTTTAAATTCAAGCAATCCCTTTTCTAGAGTTCGATTAAATTTTTCTTCTTCTTTTTGCAATTCAACAAAAATAAATTCTTTATTGCGCGATAATTCGGGATAAGGATTTTTATAGTCATCAACCACAACCTGAGATACTTTACTTAACCATAACGGCTCGGTAATGCCTAAATGGCGGCCGAAACGAATAGCACGACGCAATAGGCGGCGGACAATATAACCTTGATCAGTGTTTGATGGGGCAACGCCTTTATCGTCACCAAGAATAAATGTAGCTGCCTTAATATGATCAGCCACAATTTCAAAATCGCGCGCCTCATCTTCGTATTTTTTACCAGACAATTCCTCTATTTTACCAATGATGTGGCTAAACAAATCAGTCTTAAATATGCTGTCTTCGTCATTTTCAACCATAATTATTCTTTCAAAGCCTCCGCCAAAATCAACATTCTTATGCTCTAATTCCTCCCAACCACTTTCGGCTTTTTTATATTGCATAAAAACAGAATTGCCGATTTCCAGGAAGCGTCCACAATCACAATTCGGATGACAGAATGTGCCAAACTTTGAATC
>Ga0224524_1000146_pt1 | contig 30569 bp, 31 predicted proteins | sample CFST75metaG_FD_179895 | JGI IMG/M metagenome (GOLD analysis project Ga0224524, IMG submission 179895) | Peat soil microbial communities from Stordalen Mire, Sweden - C.F.S.T75 | ecosystem: Environmental > Terrestrial > Soil > Wetlands > Peat | place: Sweden: Norrbotten County, Stordalen Mire... | reverse complement strand
AAAAAATAGAAAATGATTTAGAGAAATATTTCTTTACAGAAAAAGGAGATACTACAGAAAAAATCTTTACAAATGCCAAAGATAAAGAAGATTATGAAGATCTTACTTCAAGAAGAAATAAACTAGAAGATAAAATAAAAGAATGGGAAGGAAAACTTATCTCTTTTAAAAATTAGTTTTTCCTATTTAAAACTTTCTTGACTGCATCTTTAATGGAGGCTTTATCCATACCATAATATTTTATGAGTTCTTCTGCTGTGCCTGATTGACCAAAACTATCTTTAACTCCAATGAATTCTATGGGTATTGGAAAATGCTCTGCCAAAACTTCTGCCACAGCAGAACCCATACCTCCGGCGATTTGATGTTCTTCTACTGTAATTATTCTCTTAGTTTCCCTTGCTAAAGACACGATTGCTTCAGTGTCCATTGGTTTAATTGAAGATATATTTAAAACTTTTGTTTTTATTCCTTCAGCCTCTAATTCCTTGGCTGCTAAAAGTGCATTGTAAAGAAGGGTGCCAGTAGTGATTATCCCAACTTGCGCCATGCCAACATCTGGCACCCAAAAAATCTGTGCCTTACCGGGTTTAAAAGGAGTTTCTTCTGTGGTAATGATAGGAGTCTTTTCACGATTTAAACGGAGATATGAAGGCTTATTTGTTTTAGCTATAGCCAAAGTTATCTTCTTTGCTTCAATAGAATCACACGGAGAAAATACTTCCATATTTGGCATTACTCGCATCAAAGCAATATCTTCTAATGCTTGATGACTTCCGCCATCTGGACCAACAGAAACTCCAGCATGACTACCTACTATTTTTACATTTACATTATTGTAACAAACTGTTGTTCTGATTTGTTCCCAATTTCTACCTGGAGAGAAAACTGCATAAGATCCACAAAATGGAACTTTACCCATCGCTGCCATTCCAGAAGCCGTTGTCACTAAGTTTTGTTCTGCAACACCGACTTGTATAAATCTTTCAGGAAACTTTTCTGCAAAGTGATTCATCTGCACGCTCTCCGTCAAATCAGCGCAAAGAGCTACAACATTTTTATTTTGCTCCCCCGCTTCCAAAAGTCCTTTTCCAAAACCATCTCGGTTAGAAACTTTTTCAACATCTTCATTGAATATTTTACTATTTAATTTTAATTCTGGGTTCAACATATTATTGTGGTCTAAATTCGTTTAATTCTTTTAACGCCATTTCTCCCTCTTTTTTACTTGGCGCTTTACCGTGCCATTTATAATTATTTTCAAATTCTTTTACACCCTTGCCTGGGATAGTGTGAGCAATAATCACAGTCGGTCCGTCATTATTTTCTTGAGCCAATTCTATTTTTTCATTTAATTTTTTAAAATCATGACCCCAAACTTGCATCACTTTCCAATTAAAAGCCCGCCACTTATCTGTCACCGGCTCAAGTGGCATTATATTTTCTGTCTCTCCTTCTATTTGAATATTATTTCTATCTACAACAACGATTAAATTATTTAACTTATTTTTTCCTGCCAACATTATAGCTTCCCAAGTATTTCCTTCATCGTGCTCACCATCACTCATCAAACAATATATAAATCTTTCTTTATCTTTTTTGTCTAACTTGTCTGCTAATGCCATACCGACAGCCTGAGCAAGCCCACAACCAAGTGGACCAGAAGAAGTTTCCATAAATGGTAAATATTCTCTATGTGGATGACCTTGCAAACGCGAACCAAATTTTCTTAAAGTTTTTAATTCTTCAAGTGAAAAATATCCAGCATGAGCCATCGTTGCATAAAGCACTGGGCAAATATGGCCATTGGAAAGTATCAATTTATCGCGCTCTTCCCAAAGTGGATTCCTAGGGTCATGCCTCAAAGCATGAAAATAAAAAAGAGTGAAAATATCTGCCATGCCAAGCGCTCCGGCAGTGTGCCCGCTCTTTGCTTCCACCAGCATTTCAATAATACTCTTGCGAATATCATTCGCTTTTATTTGAAGATTTTTAATTTTTTCTGGAGATAAATAATCCATTGGATTAATTATACCAAACTAACTTTGTAAATACTACAAGAAAAGATATAATAATTATGCTTATGAAAAATAGTATTAAAATAATTTTGCGTGGAGTTGGACAAGTAATGTTTCAAAATAATGCACTAACCGGTTTATTCTTTTTAATTGGAATTTTTTGTAATTCTTGGATAATGGGAGCAGGTGCTATTTTAGGAAACATCATTAGCACTTTTTCTGCAAAATATTTTGGTTATTCAAAAGAAAATATAGAAAAAGGAATCTATGGCTTCAATGGAACTCTAGTTGGAATCGCCATTTTTTATTTCTTTGGATTTAATTTAGTTACGACACTTGGAATCATAATTGGCGCTATCTTATCTACAATAATTATGCATCTAATGAGTAGAAATATCTCAGCCTTCACCGCGCCTTTTGTTATTTCCACCTGGATAATAATTTATGGAATTATCTTTTTTAATCTTGCTTCTATAATTAATACTCCAGCATTTTCTTCAAACTTATTCTCTGGAACCATAATGGGTTTCGGACAAGTAATGTTTCAAGCCAGCATAATAACTGGCATATTGTTTTTTATCGGTATTTTTATCAACTCGCCCGCTTCAGCTTTTTTTGCTCTCTATGGATCATTGCTCGGCGGATTATTTGCCATGCTTCTTTTATTGCCTATAAATATGATTAACTTGGGACTTTTTGGATATAACGCCATCCTATGCGCTATAGCTTTCAAAAACAAAAAACTAAACACATTTTATTTTGCTACGATTGCAATTATTTTATCTGTACTAATAACCTCAGCTTTTAATAAAGCCGGAATAATCGCCCTCACTGCCCCCTTCGTGCTCGCAACGTGGATTGTTTTATACTTCAAAAGTATACTATCAACACAATAATACACATTTACGCTATAGCGTATATATGTAAATAATAGTATAATCTGTATATGTCCCCTAAATACAAAGGAATAAAGGTCAATCGTTTTGGTTTACCAGACTTAAAGGCAAAAAATAATCGTATAAAAAAGAACGGCAGGAAAAGAAATTTCTACCTTACTTCTTTCACTTCTAGTTTTGAAAGTTTTAAAAAGGATACACCAAAGAATTTGCTTTTAATATACGATATTCCAGAAGCCATGAAAAAAGAGCGGGACTGGTTTCGTCGTCAGTTAAAAACTTTTAATTTTATTATGATTCAAAAAAGTGTTTGGGTTGGTCCTTCGCCGTTACCAAAAGATTTTCTTGATTATCTAAAAAGAATTGGTTTAGAAAAACAATTTAAAACATTTAAATTGGCTAAATCTTACACAGAGAAAGGAAATAGCACCACAAAATAGTTTTACATATATCAGTCATGGCGTAAATATGTATTTATGCTATTTTACGCAAAAAAAACCTACCCTAAATTTTCCAATTCAGAAATAGTTTCTTTTATGTCTTGAGATTTTAAAATTAGTGAACCGGCGACTAGGCGTGTTGCGCCAGCTTCTATGAGTAACGGGGCAGTCTCAAAATTTACTCCCCCATCAACTGAGATAATTAAATCAGGGAATTTTTCTTTCAAAGCTTTTATTTGCCCTAAAACTCTTTCGTCAAAATCTTTACCTTGAAAACCTATTTCCTCTATTCCCATACATTGCACATAATCTATACAATTTATTAAAGGGAAAATACTTTCTACTGGTGTAGTGGTATTTATAGCAAGACCTATTTGAAAAGAATCCCGAATATATACATCCATTCCTTCAATAAAATTCTTAAACTCGCTCAAGTCGCCTACTGCTTCAGCATGAAAAACAATCCTCTTTGGACTAAGCTTGGTATATATATGAAAATTTTCCACTGCATCAGCCACCATTAAATCAAATTCAAAATCAATATCCTCCCAAAATGGCATGCCTTCTCTTTCATTTATAATCGCCTGAAAATTAAAATCATCTACTCCGCCAGTAGAAAAAGGCCAAGTCTGTGAAGGCACAAAAACTCCATCGCATACATCTATTTGAACCACCGAAACAACCCCTCGCACTAAAGCGATCATATTCTTCATATCTTCGTAATTCTTTGATAAAACTGCTGGGATTATCTCAACCATAAATTAAGCCGGATCTATCTCCGTAGGTTCTATTTTATTAATTCGACGAATATGCCTTTCATCTTCAGAAAATTTTGTTTCAAGAAAAGTTTTCACGGCTTCTTTAGCTTCATCTTCAGAAATAAATCTCGCACCTAAAGATAAAATATTTGCATCATTATGTTCACGAGCTAATTTAACTATTTCTAAATTACCTCCATAATATTCTGCCGCACGAATTCCTTCTATTTTATTAGCAGAAATTTCTTCTCCTTCTCCAGAACCACCCAAAATAATACCTATACTTCCATCTTCACTGGCAACTGATTCTGCCACAGGTTTTATAAAATCAGGATAATCATCATCTTCATTGAGTTCAAAAGCACCCTTGTCCACAACTTCATAACCAAGCTCCTTCAAAAAAGGAACTAGTTTTTCCTTTAATTCAAACCCCGCATGATCTGTTCCAATAAATACTTTCATTTTATTTTATCGTCGCACCTGTTTTAATAACATGATCTACTAATGTATAAGTGTACCCCATTTCGTTATCATACCAGCCGAGGACTTTTACCAAATTTCCACCAACGACGCGAGTCATTTTTAAATCTGCAATTGATGCATGAGATTCACCTAAAATGTCAGAAGAAACTAAATCTTCTTCAGTCACAGCAAAAATTTTGCTCCATCGAGATTCCTGTGCAGCTTTTTTTAATATTTCATTTACTTCTTCAGCTGTGGTTTGTTTTTTAGAAATGAAAGTAACATCCACGATTGAACCAGCTGGTACAGGTACACGCATTGAAATACCATCAAAGAGTCCGGCAAGTTCTGGAAATGCTTTCGTCACTGCGATAGCAGCACCGGTTGAGGAAGGAACGATGTTTTGAGCTGCCGCTCTGCCTTCACGAAAATCTTTTTTATTTGGTCCGTCAACAATGCTCTGTGAAGCAGTATAGCCATGCACTGTATTTAAAATTGCTTTTTCCATTCCGAGAGTTTCAAATAAAATTGCAATAAGCGGTGAAGCGGCATTGGTCGTGCAAGAAGCATTAGAAGTAATATCACAAGTGCCAAATTTATTTTCGTCCACTCCCAAAAGAATGGTCTCGCCTTTTACACTTCCATCTCCTTCTTTTGCCGGTGCGGAAATAACCACCTTTTTGGCTCCGGCTTTAATGTGCGCATTGGCTTTATCATAAGTCGTAAAAAGTCCTGTGGACTCTACAACTACATCAACACCCAAAGTTCCCCATGGAAGCATTGCGGGGTCTTTTTCAGCTAAAACTTTTACTCTTTTACCATCAATAACTATTTCCTGACCTTCTGCTTTTACGTCATGATTCCAGTTTCTATAAACAGTGTCATGCTTTAAAAGATAGGCCATATTGGCGACATCACCCAAATCATTTAATGCTACAATCTCAATCTCTGGATTATCCCAAGCGATTTTTAAGAATGCTCTACCGATACGTCCAAAACCATTAATACCAACTTTAATTTTTGCCATATTTTTATATTATTTAATAAATTTTAATGCTTCTATTATATCAAAAATAAGTACAAATATGCTAATATCTAATCATGGCTAAAATACATAGATTTATAGATAATTTTGACCTGTCTACCGACAAGGCAGGCCTGACAAAAAATGAGGTTGAAATAAACGGTGAAATTGCTCACCAAATGAGTAAAGTTCTGAAGCTAGAACCAGGAGAAAAAATTGAGCTTTGTGATGGAAAAGGCATCTGCGCCATGGCAGAGATTGTAGAAATCAACAAAAAGAACGTAAAAGCCAAAATAGATAAAATTATTGAAAATAAAAATACTGACAAAAAAACTACCCTATTCTGCGCAATATTAAAAAAAGAAAATTTTGAACTAGTTGTTCAAAAAACCACCGAATGCGGAATCTCAAAAATAGTCCCAATTATTTCAGCTCGAACAATCAAAACTGGACTCAACATAGAAAGATTACAAAAAATAGCCAAAGAAGCTTCTGAACAATCTGGAAGAAATACTGTGCCGGAAATTTCTGAGCCTATAAGTTTCAATGAAAGCTTGGAATTAGTAAAAAAAGATAACGTAAATATTCTATTTGATAGTTCTGGAGAAGTTCTTCAAAAAATTTCAAACGACACACCCATAAATATTTGGATTGGTCCTGAAGGCGGTTGGACCGAAGAAGAAATAAAAAAAGCCCGAGATGTGGGTTTTATAATAAGTTCACTAGGTTCAAATACTTTACGTGGAGAAACTGCAGCGATTATCGCCACTTATTTAATTTCAAATTTGCAATAAAAAAAGGGTACCATAATAAATATGTATACCCTTCCCAATTAACCGAAAAACACAAAAAATATTTTATTCATATTTATTGTCTTTTATTCACAGGTATCTTCCAATAAATTCCAGCGGAGAGATACTGTCTAGGTGTACTCCATCCATGAAGTTGATTCCAGTTTCCGTCTGAATCTTGTTTCCAAGTCCCAGCTTTGTACCAAAACCATGATGTGATTAGTAGCGGATTAATTTTTATTCCAATATTCCACCTTGGAACCTGAAAATCAAAATGAGGCGAAATTGCTACACGTCTAGCAATCAAACTGCTATACCTGGATGAAAAGAAATCTGATAGATTAATCCCATCCTTAATCTCACTTTTTATATCCCACTTAAAAGTAAATAAATAAACTGCTTCAATTCCACAACGGAACCAAAGAGCACTTTTAAAAGGAGTAAAGCTTATATCTACATCGGCTGCCTGGCTAGTCCCCAAATCAGCAGTTACCATAAGATATTTAAGAGAAGGAAAATATACTCCTCCTCCAAGCTTGAAACCCATGTGTGCATCTGCACCAAAGTTTAAAATTCCTCTAGTGAAAGAAGATTTAGAACTTTCGTTAGTTGCAGTGCTGTCCTGTGCCTTTATCGTATCTGGCACGAAGATACTGATGAAAATCATAGCCATCAGGGCTGCGAGTAATTTTCTCATTTTTTGTAGATTTTTTAGTTTATATATTTGTTTATTTTATTACATAGAACTACTACTAGTTTATTCTAATTATACACATTATAAGGAAATAGTCAAGGTCTTTCCAAGTAAACTATAGTATGTCCTTATATTTTAAGGTTTTTGACCTTTTAATAGGGTTTTTTTAATAAAATATGATATATTTTAACGATGGAAGCAAAATTCGTTCACTTACATACGCACTCTCACTATTCCCTGTTGGATGGTCTTTCTAAACCAGAAAATTTAGTCGCACTCGCTAAAAAATTCAAAATGCCTGCCCTTGCAATAACCGATCATGGCAACATGTATGGTGCAATTGAATTTTATAAAATGGCAAAAAAAGAAGGGGTCAAACCAATTCTAGGAGTAGAAGCTTACATTGCAGAACGCTCAAGAAATGACAAAGAACCCGGAATTGATAACCATCGTTATCATTTAACCCTGCTAGCAAAAAATTTAACAGGTTATAAAAACCTAATTCATCTAGTCACAATCTCAAACCTTGAGGGATATTATTACAAACCTAGAATGGATAAAGAGATTTTACAAAAATATTCAGATGGAATTATTTGTCTTTCAGGATGTCCTGGTGGGCAACTCTCTAAAGCGCTTGCTCAGGGAGACGAAGAAAAAGCAGAATCTATCATAAAAGAACATTTAGAAATTTTCGGTAAAGAAAATTATTTTCTAGAAATCATGAAAAAAAGTAGTTCTTTTCCTGAATACGACAAAGCACGAGAGGGTCTTAAAAAGATGAGCAAGAAATTCGATATCCCATTAGTAGCTACTTTCGACTCACACTATCCTTGTGCCGAAGATAATAAAGCTCATGAAACCTTACTAGCCATACAAACAAATTCTGATATAAAAGATGAAAACAAATTTTCTTTTGGTGATGAAGATTATTCTTTTGTAAACGAAAAACAAGCTTTAGAAATATTTGAGGATATTCCTGAGGCAGTACCAAATACAATTAAAATATCTGAGATGTGTAATTTGGAGCTAGAACTTGGTAAATGGGTTTTCCCAGATTATAAAATAGAAGATGGCACTGACCCAGATACCAAACTTACAGAACTTGCTTATCTAGGGATAAAAGAACACGGACTAGAAAAAACAGAAGAAATTGAAAAAAGAATAGAATACGAATTATCTATTATAAAAACTAAAGGTTATTCAAAATACTTTTTAGTATCTTCAGATTTAATACAATTTGCTAAAAGAGAAGGAATATTAACAACCACAAGAGGATCAGCCGCTGGATCTATGGTCTCTTATTTAATCGGAATAACTACTGTGAATCCACTGGAATACAAACTTCCCTTTGAACGTTTTTTGAATCCATACCGTCCAAGTCCACCTGATATCGATATGGACATAGCCGACAACAAACGCGATGAGATGATTGAGTATGCCAAGAAAAAATACGGTGAAGATAAAGTAGCGCAAATAGGAACTTTTGGAACAATGATGGCTCGTGGTGCTGTTCGTGATGTTGCTCGTGCCCTAGCCTATCCATATACTATTGGAGATAGAATTTCAAAAATGATCCCAATGGGTTCACAAGGAATGCCAATGACCATAGATCATGCTATGGAAATAGTTCCGGAATTAAAAGAAGCTTACGAAAAAGAAAAAGATACTAAAGAAATAATAGATCTAGCAAAAAAACTAGAAGGCTGTGTCAGACATATCTCCGTGCATGCTGCTGGAGTGGTTATAGCACCAAAACCAATTTATGAATACACACCGGTTCAATTTGACCCAAAGGGCGGAAAAGTAATAACTCAATATGATATGTATAGTATTGAAGAAGCAGGTCTTTTGAAATTCGATTTTCTAGGAATCAGAAACTTGGCAATTTTAGGAGATGCGATAAGTTTAGTAAAAAAATTCTACAACATAGACATAGACATACAAAACATACCTCTCAATGATAAAAAAACTTTCTCTCTTTTAGCCAAAGGTCAGACAGAAGGATTATTCCAATTGAATGGATCTGGAATGACTAGATATTTAAAAGAACTAAAACCTACGTCTATTCATGACATTAATGCCATGGTGGCGCTTTACCGTCCTGGACCGATGGAATCAATTCCTGAATATATAAAACGTAAACATAACCCTCAGTTAGTTAAATACTTAGATCCACGAATGAAGAACTTTTTACAAGAATCTTATGGACTTATTGTTTATCAAGACGACCTTCTTTTCTGTGCACTCGAAATGGCAGGATACAACTGGGAAGAAGCTGATAAATTCCGAAAAGCTGTCGGTAAAAAAATTCCTGCTGAAATGGCCGCTCAATACAAAAAATTTACTAAAGGTATTATCGATAATGGACAAACTCCAAAATTCGCTGAAGAACTCTGGAAACTTTTTGAACCATTCCAAGCTTACGGTTTCAATAAAGCTCACGCTGCCAGTTATGGCCGAGTCGCCTACCAGACGGCTTACATGAAGGCCAATTACCCCATTGAATATATGACTGCTATTCTTACAGCTGAGTCAGGTGATGTTGAAAAGATTTCTGAAATAATTAATGAGTGTAAAAAAATGGAAATCCCTGTATTACCTCCAAACATTAATGAAAGTTATGGGGGTTTTACTGTTGTTAGAAAAGATGATGTAAGTAAAGAAATTCGTTTTGGGCTACATACAATAAAAAACTTAGGGGAAGAAATAGGAAATGCAATAATTTCAGAAAGAAAAGCTAATGGAAAATTTAAATCAATGACTGATTTCCTAGATAGAATAAAACACAAAAACTTAAACAAAAAATCAATGGAAGCGCTTATCAAATCAGGCTCAATGGATGAACTTGGAGAACGTGGACAACTTCTATTCAATTTAGAAGATATGCTCTCATATAACAAAGAAGGAATAAAACAATCCGCAAACCAAACTTCTCTTTTTGGTGGTTTGTCTGAAGTTAAATTGCCAGAATTTAAATTCAAAGATGCTGGAGCTGCAAACCAAACAGAAAAATTAATTTGGGAAAAAGAACTGCTTGGGCTTTATATTTCTGGACACCCATTAGATAGACTTCGAGAAAAACTAGAAAGCCGAAATATAAATATTAAAAAAGCAAAAGAAGAAATAGGAAACGGTGTACCAGTAACTCTAGCCGGTATCATCGAGACAGTGCGACAAGTAGTAACCAAAAAGAATGAGCGTATGGCATTTCTAAAAATTTCTGATTTTACTGATTCAATAGAGGCCGTAGTTTTCCCAAAACTTTTTACAGACTCAATCAATACTTTGATCGCGGAAAAATGTATCGCTTTCACTGGTAAGGTTTCAAATCGAAACGGTGAAAAAAGCATCATTATAGAATCTTTAAAAGAAATCTAACTAGTTGTATAAACTCATAGCTTTTTCCTTACCTTCGGAAAAAATTACTTCAATCGCCTCTGCTACCTTTTTAGAAATTTTTTTTAATTCAGATAATTCTTTATCTTTAAATTCCCCCAGTAAAAAATTTAATACAGCTTTATTCCCTTTTGGTTTTCGCAATTTACCAGATGGAGTCGTCGGACAAATTCCAATTCTAATTCTAATAAACTCTTGAGATTTTAAAGACTTTATTATTGAACCCAAACCATTATGCCCTCCAGCAGATCTATCAAAAGAGATCTTTATTCGTCCCATCGGCAAATCAATATCATCATAAATCACAACAAGATCTTTCAAATCCTTTTTTGATTTAACAAAAAAAACAACAGCCTTCCCGGAATTATTCATAAAAGTATCTGGGGTAATAAATTTAATCTTTTTACCCTCAAACTTTTTTTCTACTGACCCCACGATAATACGCCCAGTATTATGTCTGGTATTTTCATATTCTTCTCCTGGGTTTCCTAAACCAACAACTAATTTCATAGATACATAATAACACACAGTGTTTTTAAACAAAATATATTAGGATACAACTTATGCAACCCTGTCAATAGTTTTTTATGTTAAAATAACACGATATGAAACAAATTTTTAAAAAGTTAGTAGAAAAAAAGGAATCTGCTGGACAATCATTCTGGGAATTGGCACGCTTCGCAATCATTGCCATAGCTATCGTCGTGCCTATTAGAATCTTTATCGCCCAACCATTCATTGTCTCCGGATCATCTATGGTTCCAACTTTTCAAGATGGTCAATATCTAGTAGTAGATGAAATATCCTACAAACTAGGAGATCCAAAAAGAGACGACGTCATCATTTTTAAATATCCAAACGACACTACTAAATACTTTATAAAAAGAGTTATCGGTTTACCAAATGAAACTGTCGATATAAAAGGAAATGAAATTACTATAACCAACAAAGAACATCCAGAAGGACTCAAACTCGACCAACCATTCATAAAAAACGAAGCAAGTAATGAAACTCATTTTCAACTAAAAGATGGAGAATACTTTGTGATGGGTGACAATAGGCCTGCTAGTTCTGATTCAAGATACTGGGGCGCTGTACCAAGGAAACTAATAGTAGGAAGAGCTTTCCTACGCTTGCTTCCATTAAATCAAATCAGCATTATGCCAGGTAATTATAAGCAATTAGAATAATATTTTATGACTAAAGTAAAAACAGCAGTAAAAAAAATAAAAAATAAAAACTACTTATCCTCACCGAAAGGAATGAGAGATATCATGAATGATGAATATTATAATTTTCAAGGATTTTTTGAAAAAGCTCAAGAAGTGGCAGTTTATTATGGATTCAAGCCAATAGATACTCCAATAATGGAACACGAAGAAATATTCACTTCTGGAATCGGTGAAGGTACAGATATTATCGACAAAGAAATGTACACTTTAAAAACCAAAGGTGAAGACCATTTGGCTCTACGACCAGAACACACCGCTTCCCTAATGCGAGCATATATAGAACATGGAATGCAAAATACACCTCAACCTGTAATGTTTTATCAATATGGGCCAACTTTTAGACATGACAAACCTCAACGAGGACGCTATCGACAATTCTGGCAGTTTGATTTGGACTGCCTTGGTAGTGATAAAAGCATCATGGACGCTTTAGTGATAAAAGCCATGATGAGCATCTTAGAAGAAGCTGGAGCAAGTAATCTTTCAATAGATATAAATTCTATTGGAGATAAAGAATGCCGAGGTGCTTATGTAAAAGAATTAACAAATTATTATAAAAAGAGATTAAGCGAACTCCCTACTATTGACCGTGAGCGATTGAAAACAAATCCACTTCGTATTTTAGATTCAAAAGATCCTAAAACAAAAGAAATAAATGAAAACGCCCCAGATTCTATAAGCTTTTTATGTCCATCGTGTAAAAAACACTTTAAGGAAGTTTTAGAATACCTAGAAGAAATGAACGTTCCATATAACATCAATAAAAACCTAGTACGTGGACTTTCTTATTACACTCGTACTGTTTTTGAAATAATAGAAGAAAGTGGATCTGAAGATGGAACTCCCCTTGCTTTAGCCGGCGGCGGTCGCTATGATTATTTGGGCAAACAACTCGGAAACAAAAAAGATGTCCCAGCCGTTGGAATGTCGGTGGGAGTAGATAGAATAGTGGCAGCACCATGGTATAAAAAACTATCCCCACGCATACTCAAAAAACCAAAAATTTATTTTATACAACTCGGTTCTGATGCAAAATTAAAAAGCTTGAATATCGTTGAGATATTAAGAAAAGCTCACGTTCCTATTGCTCAATCCCTATCAAAAGATAGTTTGGGTTCCCAATTAGCTATCGCTGAAAAATTACAAATCCCCTATGCTTTAATCTTCGGCCAAAAAGAAGCACTAGAAAATTCAGTAATAGTTCGTGATATGTCTAACAGATCTCAAAATACCGTAAAATTAGACAAGCTTTTGGAATATTTAAAAGAAATAAAATAAACAAATGAAAAAAATCGTCCAAAAAGAAGAAAAAGTTTTGCGACAAAAAGCCAAAGAAATACCTCTGAAAGAGATTACAACTCCTAAAATAAAAAAAATATTAAAAGAGATGTCTGCATCTCTAAAAAGCCAAAATGATGGTGTAGCTATAGCTGCCCCCCAGATAGGATATTCCTTGCAAATCTTTGTTGTATCGGGAAAAATTTTCCACGAAAGCTTTATGAGAGGTGAAGAATTACCAAAAGATGCAATAATTCCAAAAGATTTAGTCTTTATAAACCCTGTTATTTCAAAACTCTCCCGTGAAAAAGAATGGTTACCTGAGGGTTGTCTTTCTGTGCGTTGGCTTTATGGAAATGTCCAAAGATCAACAAAAGCTACTGTAACTGCTTATGATGAGAATGGTAAGAAATTTGCTCGTGGAGCTTCGGGATTATTGGCACAAATATTCCAACATGAAACTGACCACCTAAAAGGAGATCTCTTTATAGACAAAGCAAAAAATGTAAAAGAAGAATTGCCACGACAATAATATGAATCATAAACTCAATTTTGTATTCTTTGGAACCCCAGATGTTGCTTCTAGGACTCTAGAAATCCTTAAAGAAAATAGCTATATTCCATCACTGATTGTGACTGCGCCCGATAAGCCACAAGGACGTAAAATGCTTATTACTCCTCCCCCAGCAAAGGTTTGGGCGATGGAAAACAATGTGCCATTTGTTCAGCCAGAAAACATAAAAGAAATATCTATCGAATCTGATTTATTTATAGTCGTTGCTTATGGAAAAATTTTACCTGAAGAATTAATTAATTCTCCCAAATTAGGTTCAATTAATATTCACTATTCCCTATTACCAAGATATCGTGGGGCTTCACCAGTAGAATCAGCTATTTTAAATGGTGATGAAGAAACAGGTATTAGTATCCAAAAAATGCAATTCAAAATGGATTCAGGCCCAATTATTGCTCAAGAAAAAGTTACTATTCTCCCAGACGAAAAGGCAGGAGAACTTCGTGAAAGATTAATAAAAATCGGAGGAGAATTATTAGTTAAAACTTTACCAGATTTTGTAGATGGAAAAATATCAGAAATTCCACAAGATGAGAACGAAGCAAAATTCTGTAAAAAAATAAAAAAAGAAGATGGCTTAATTGATTTAAATGATGAAGGTGTAAGAAACTACAACAAATTCCGCGCCTATGCCACCTGGCCTCGCACTTTCTTTTTTAAAGAAGGAAAAAGAATAATCATCACCGACGCAAAGCTAGAAAATGGAGAATTTAAAATTCTAAAAATTATTCCGGAAGGAGGAAAAGAAATAAATTACAAATAAAAAAAACCCCGTATTAATACGAGGTTTAAAAACAAATACTATTTTAAAAGTAAGCATAATACTTTAGTAATCTAACATTGATACTATGTGTTGAGCAAAACCATTCATTACCAGACCATGTTAAATAACTAGCTAAACGATGACCTTTCCCTCCATCGAAAATAGTCCCAAGAAAAAATATACAAATATTATTACCTTTTTCATCTTTTTTCCATTCTTCTGGAATAAGATGCTGATTTTTCATCAAATATGATAATACATTCGCATTTAATGGCTTCCTCCGCCTTTTAATTTTTTTAAAAAGCTTCACCTTGGATACATCAAATTTGATATAACCCATTTTCTGATGTTCAACCCATAAAACCCCCCAACCACGAGGATCAGCATCACAATCAATAACATGTTCAATTAATTTAATTTCAATTTCATGAGTACCTTTAATTACTCCAAGTAAATCAGGAATTTTTTTCTCAATGATAATCTCTTGTAAGAGTTTCATCACTTCTCCTTGTTTTAAGGTGTGATCATTAATACGTCTAATAATTTCATTAAATCTACGGGTTAAAGCACCCAATTGTTCGTTGGTAAGTTTACCGTCCAGAACAGAATTTTCCGTTTTCATAATTGACAGTTTTTAATTTATAAAATAACTTTATTTTAATTACTTTATATACTAAAAAACATCTTTTGTCAAAAAAACAAAAGATGTTTAATAAAAACTAAAATATGTTCTATTTCTTCCAATCAGTAAGTCCTCTAGCTAAATCTTTCAACTTTCTTGCACCTCTATAAAATAGAGCATTTTTCTTTTCTTTCGTTTTACTAATTTCTCTAAAAATATTTTCTTTAACAGCATCAACTGCTTCGTATAAATCTTCTTTATCTGCGCTAGAAAAATAATTCCCTTTATTTGTTTCTACTGAACAATCTGCATGAAAAACTTCTCCCCCCTTGTGGTGATTTGTAGTTTTAGCAACATTAAAAGCAACTAAAACCTCGCCTGAAGTTTCTTCTATTTTGTCTAATAACTTACCTAAGTTAGTCACTCTTTTTACTATATAGTCATGTATCGCTGGAGTAATCTCCATATTTTTTCCTTGAAAATTTATTTTCATATCATTATTTAAGTTATTAATAAAATTTCTATTTCTCATTAGCGAACCCCTAACGAGATCTATAAGTTAATTATATCAATTCAAGCTATAGATGTAAAACTACTCTTTTCCGTTAACTAAAGCTCTCAAGAGAACACTTAATTTCATAGTCGCCACTCCAGTCACCTCATCAGCTCCACCATAATAAATATACAAAAGCCCATCTTTTTCAACCATCCCACATGGAAAAACGACGTTATTTACGATACCAATTTTTTCATATTGCTCTTCGGGCTGGAAAATAGGATCAGTAGAACGAGCTAAAACAATTGCAGGATCTTTTAAGTCAAGTAAAACAGCTCCAACCCTATAAGTGGAATGACTCCTAGAAACTCCATGATAAAGCAAAAGCCAACCATATTTAGTTTTCATTGGAGGAGCAGAGATACCAACTTTGGCACTATCCCAACTGTTTATTCTAGGTCCGATAATTCTTATACATTTTTTTACAGATTCTTTTTTAAAATCAAGAGAATGTATATAATCTCCACAAATCTCATTCCCCACTCGGTGTAAAATAAAATACCCCCCTGAAAGCTTCTCCGGAAAGAGACAAGTATCTTTATCATCAAAACCTTTTGGGGTAATTAAAATTGGCTTTTCCCAATTCCATTTTTTAGCCAAAAAATCTTTTTCAGAGATAGAAGAGACAGCTACTCTTGGTGGACCGATACTGTCAAAAGCCGTATAGCACATATAAATGTTTTTACCGATTTTAGTAAGTCTAGGATCTTCACACCCAGAATTTCCATTATTTATTTTTTTCATTTCAAACTCTTCTCGAGGTGAATATATTGGATCTGACAACCTTTCGTCTATGTCCAAACCATTTTTACTATTAGCATATCCAATAAGAGAAGTATTATCATTGGAAAGGGTTCTATATAAAATGTGCACTTTATTTTTAAGTAAAATAGCAGCTGGGTTAAAAGTCGCCTTTCCTTCCCAAGAATTTTCTGGCTTTGGAGAAATAATGGGATTCTGTAAAGCACGCTTAAAGTGCCAATCATCTGCGTACTCTGGAAGCATTGTGAAAATCAAATCTTTCAAATTCACATTAGCACAACAAACAGTAGTATCAGCTGCTCCATAATATATGGTCAAGGTATCTTTATTTAACAAAACTCCACTTGGGAATACAATGTTTGGAAGATATCCAGATAATTCATAAGATTCTTCGGGAACAAGTATCGGGCCACGAGTTCTTCCAATAATTTTTGTAGGATCATTTAAATCTAAAAGAATCGCTTCAATTCCAAAAATACGATCTAAATTTTCTGGAGACTGAAAATAATTCTGAATGTGAGAATAGACCAACAACCAACCATACTTAGTCTCAATTGGTGTAGCCCCAACTTCAACATGATCGTAATTATTCCTTCTTAAATCCGGAATATTATTTTCTTCTTTATTTTTTTCCCAATTCTCCCAAAAAATTGGGTTCCATAAATCAGAAATTTTATCTAACTCCGCAAACATGACCTTCGCTGGGGGCATATCCGTGTGATATGAAAAAATCACAATAATTTTCCCATTTATTCTTTTTGGGAAAAGGGTCATCGCTTTAGCATTAAAAGGAGTGACCAAATGTTTCTCTTCAATTTTCTTTAAATCCTTAGAAATAGCCACACCAACCCTAATACCCTGTGGAGAAAATGGATAAGTAGAAAGAGCTGTATAAAAAGTATAATATTTACCCTCAAAAAATGTCACTCTTGGGTCCTCACATCCATACCTGTCCCAAACATCGTCTGGAACAATAAATTGCTCTCTGTCCTTAAAAGTTATTCCATCCTTACTTTTTGCAATTCCAATAACAGAAACATGGTCTGGACTTCTTAATGCATCCCTAGCTGAGATGGCTCGATATAAACCATAGATATTCTTACCATGCTTTATAGGAGACATATTAAAAGTCGCAAAAGCCTCCCAATAATGATCTCTGTCTGGAATTAAAACCGGGTTATGTTCTAGTCTTCTTGCTACATACATATTATTTTTTATTTAATTTTACAATACCAGTTGTTTTTAAATCTTTTAAAAATAAATCCAAATCTGCAGTCGCAACACAAGAAACCATATCTGCTCCTCCATAATATACAAATAAATTCTTGTCTTTTATTACAGCTCCACAAGAATAGACAACACCAGACTTATATCCTTCATTCTCATAAAAAACATCTGGTTCTAACACTGCATTTTTCGATTTAAATAAAACTTTTGTTGGATCTTTTAAATCTAAAATCATAGCGAAAAGTTTATAACGATTAGGATCTTTCTTCTCCATTGCGTGATACAAGACAAGCCAGCCTAATTTTGTTTTTATTGGAGCAGGACCTATACCACGAATCGTCCTTTCTCCTGTGTCCCATACTGGATTATTACCATTAAAATAACTCTTTATATACTTTTTACCATCTAATGTATCTAAATTTTTAAAATAATCTACTAAAATTTTAGGTGAAAGACTATGAACAATTGCATACTTGCCTTTTATCTTTTCTGGAAAAATAGACCAATTTTTATGTATTTCTCCTGGTGGTGAAATTAAAACTGGTTCTTTCCAATTCCATTTTTTATTTAAAAAATCTTCTAGACTTATTGAAGTCAAACCTATCCGTACTGAACCCCAACCGTCAAATGCCGTATAGGTAACATATAATTTGTCATCAACCTTTGTAATTCTTGGATCTTCTGCTCCACCATTCCATCCACCACCAGAACTATAAAAAACAAAACCAGATTCACTCTTGGAAAAATTTCTATGAATAAAAATAGGTCTAAAAGTTCTTTCAGATAAATTATATCCATCCCGACTAGCTGCATATCCTAAAGTAGAAACATCACTCTCGCCTACTGCTCTATATATAACATGAATTTTGCCATTATTAATAAACGCAGTTGGATTGAATGTCGCCCTTGATTCCCAATACATTCCTCTGGCTGGATGAATTATCGGGTTACCAACAAAACGTTTTAATTTTTTAACACCTTTCTTAGAAACAATTTTCTTCTTTTTTAAAACTTTTTTATTTTTAATTACTTTTTTCTTAGCTACTTTTATAGTTTTATTTCTAGAAGAAACTTTACTTTTTATTAATTTACTTATTGTTTTTTTAACTTTCGAAGAAACTAGCTTCTTAACTTTTTTTACAGGTTTTACTTTTACAACTTTCTTTTTATTTTTTTTTATAACCTTTTTTACCATAGATTACAATCTACCGTATTTATCTTCATAGTGAACAATGTCATCCTCATCGAAATCCCCGAAAGCAATCTCTAAAACTTGAATGCCATTTTGTCCTGCACCTAGACGATGTTTTTCCCCAACAGCTATCTCATGTTCATCACCAACTACAGTATTTTTCTTAATTTCTCCTATTTCTACAATTCCATCACCAGAAATAACATGCCAAAATTCAGACCTCTTTTGGTGACTTTGTAAACTTAAAATTTCATTAGGCTTAACAGTAATAATTTTAACTGTTGAAAAAATATTATGAGTGAATTGACGAAAATTACCCCAAGGTCTTTCCTCTTGATAAATTTTAAACTCTTTCATTATAAACCAATTATAACCCTTAAAGGTCTTTTATCCAATCAATTACTTAGCAACTGTGGAAATCTTCTTAGAATAATCTTTCAATAACTCCGAGGAGCTTCGAATTTTACCTCCATACCCTACATTAAACACCATTTTTATGCCTAAATCATTACATAGTTTGAATTCTGGTATATTATCACCAAATCTATCACCTCCATTGGCAAAAATATGAGGCTTAATTTTTTTTATCTCTTCACATACGCTTCTATCTTTTGTATTCTTTTTATGACTTGAAATAAACACTTCATCAACACAAGCAATAGCTTCAATAATTTCTTTCCTCTCTTTTTCAGACATAAATTCTTTCCCCTTTTTTACTCTTAGCCAATTGTCATTATTTATAACAACTATTAATTTACTACCAAGTTTTTTAGCTTCTTGCATATATCTAATATGACCTATGTGCAGAGGGTCAAAACCTCCACTAACCATGACAACTTTCTTTTTATTTTTATTCTGTTGTTTTACCATCGAATTCCGGTCCGTCGGCTATAGCTTCAGCCTTGGTTAATCTTATAACTCCATCTTTATGATGAGCCGGAGAATAAATAGTGTAAAGTTTCAAAGATTCTGTTTCTGAAACATTAATTACATTATGCTCCGCACCGCATGGAACTATCGCGGCATCACCATCTGTTACTTCGTATTCATTTCCATCAATAATAACTTTTCCATTTCCTTTTTCAAATCTAAAGAATTGATCGTTGTCTTCGTGTACTTCCATTCCAATTTCTTCTTGGGGTTTTAGACTCATCAACACTAGCTGACAATGCTTAGCTGTATAAAGAACCTTTCTAAAGTTCTCGTTTTCTAAAGTATCTTTCTCAATATTTGTTTTATATCCTTTCATAAAAATTTTGATTTATTCTTAACTTCTAATAATACACTTATAATAACATAATTTTATTGAGGCTCATACCTTCTTATAAAATACATTTTTAAAGTTTGGGTTAAGGTAAAGTAAAGTATTAAACCTATAAATAATAACAAGAAATACAATGGTGGAAGCGGTACAAATTTTAAAGCTCCGGCTAATGGAGAAAATGGTAAATAAACTCCAATAGAGATAACACACAACGTAGAAATAATCATTGGCCAACTAGCCCAACTTTGAAAGAACGGAATTTTATTAGTTCTAATAACGTGAACAATTAATGTTTGAGTAAGCAATGATTCAACAAACCAGCCTGTATGGAAAAGTGCTGGATTCCCCCAAGCCCCAAAAACATAAAGCATTACAAAGAAAGTAGCATAATCAAACAAAGAACTTATTGGACCAAAAAATAAAATAAACCTTCTAATATTTTTAAAATCCCATTTTTTGGGTTTAAGCAACCTCTCCTCATCAACGTTGTCAGTGGGAATAGTCATCTGGGAAAAATCATATAAGGTATTATTGGTTAAAATTTGGACTGGCAACATCGGCAAAAATGGTAGAAAGATACTAGCCCCGACAACACTAAACATATTTCCAAAATTAGAACTAGTAGCCATCTTTATATATTTAACTATGTTATCATATATTTTTCTACCTTCTTTTACTCCATCCTTAAGGACAGAAAGATTCTTTTCCAAAAGAATTAAATCCGAAGACTCTTTTGCAATATCAGCAGCACTATCTACAGAAATACCAACATCAGCAGCAATTAAAGACAGAGAGTCATTTATTCCATCACCCAAAAATCCAACCACTCTATCTTCGCTACGTAAAATCTTTATAACTCTTTCCTTATCGTAAGGGGATAATTTAGCAAAAATAGAAACACCTTCTACTTCTTTAATTAATTCTTCGTCACTTAATTTTTCTAAATCCTTACCCAGCAATATCTTATCAGATTTAATGTTTACCTCATCACAAATTTTCCTAGTAATTATTTCATTATCCCCTGTTAAAATTTTAATCTCAATACCCAAATCTTCTAAATCTTTTATAACTTTTGCGACCCCCTGTTTGGGTGGATCAAAAAAAGCTAAAAACCCGACTAAAATCAAATCACTTTCATCTTCTTTATTAAAAATAGTTTTACTACTATCAACCTCCTTATAAGCTACAGCTACCACCCTAAATCCTTCTTCATTTAATCCCTTTTCTATTGAAAATTTATCAATATCACTAAAATCACTCAATGGTTTGACTTCCCCATTAATTAAAACCGAAGAACAAACATCAAAAATTTCCTCTACAGCACCTTTACAAATAAGTAAATGTTTACTTATTTCACCATCTCCAACAACCACCGACATTCGTCTCCTGTTGAAATCAAACGGTAATTCATCAATTTTCTTTAAATCACCGACATTCGCTTTCTCTTTAGTTTCTTCGTGTTTTAAGACAGCCTCATCTATTAAATCTTTTAATCCCGTTTGGAAATAACTATTTAAAAATGCATAATGAAGAACATTATCATCTTCAACTCCTTTTATATTTAAATATTTTTCTAAAACAATTCTTCCTTCTGTAATGGTACCAGTTTTATCTGTACATAAAATACTCATAACTCCAAAATTCTCAATGCAATCTAAATGTTTTACAATAACTTTTTTCTTAGAAAGCATAAAAGCACCTTTAGATAAATTAACTGCCACAATAGTAGGAATCATCTCTGGGGCTACACCTACAGCCACTGCCAATGCAAAAAGGAAGGCCTCAAACCAATTATGTTTAAAAAAACCATTTAGTAAAAAAACAGCTGGAACCATAAACAATAGAAACTTCATTATTAAAAAAACAAACTTATTTAGTTCTTTATTAAAATCAGAAACAATTAAATTATTTTTTAGATCCCCGGCAATATTTCCTAAATATGTATTTTTACCAGTAGCTAAAACAACAGCTGTCGCCATACCACTCTCCACACTAGTACCCAAAAAACATAAATTCCAAAATTCAATTACATTTTTATTCTCTAACTCAGGATCATCCACGTGTTTCTCTACTGGTAAAGATTCTCCAGTAAGCATGGCTTGGTTTATAAATAAATCTTTTGAAGAAATAAGTCTGATATCTCCGGGAATAATAGTCCCTGAATATAAATAAATAATATCTCCAGGAACAATTTCCTTAGACAAAACTTCTTGTTTTTTACCATTTCTAAAAACTGTGGTCTTAGTATGGACAATGGCTTTTAATTTATCAGCTGCAATAGATGCTTTTGTCTCTTGATAAAAATTTAAAACAACGCTAAGTAAAACCATTATGAAAATAATAATACAAGCTCTGACATCTCCCACAACAAAAGAAACTATAGCCAAAACTGAAAGTAATAAGTTTAAAGGATTTTTAAGGATTAAAAAAAATCTTAAAACATGATTAGTTTTTTTATCATCGGAAACATTATTAAAACCAAATTTCTTCAATCGTTCCCTTACTTCATTTTCATTTAAACCATCCATTCTTGAACCTAATTTCTGTAAAACTAAATCAGGCTCATTTTTAGCAAAATTACTTAACTGATCAAGAAACTCCTTTTTTAATAGGTCTTTATTTTCCTCCTTATTTTTATTTTTAGAAAAAGAAATATGCCTCAAGTTCTGCATATTCTTATTATACACTTTTTAAGTGGCAAATTTAACTAACAAAAGTAAGAGCTACTCCTGTCTTATTGGCACGTCCAGTTCGGCCTATGCGGTGAATATAATCCTCATAATTAGCTGGAATATCAAAGTTTATAACATGAGTCACATTCGGGATATCAAGCCCTCTAGCTGCTACGTCCGTAGCCACTAAAATTTGACTTTGGTTATCACTAAAAGCCTTAAGTGCTCTTTGGCGCTTAGACTGATTTTTATCTCCATGAATCGATTCAGCCTTAAAGCCTCTTTTGATTAAATCTTTTGAAAGTTTTTCTACTCCGTGTTTTGTACGTCCAAAAATAATAACTTTAGAAAATTCCTTCTTCGACAAAAGACTGTGTAAATGATCAACCTTATCTTCCCCTCTAGCTACTCGAATAATATCTTGTTCTACGTTTCTTGCAGTGTCTCCCGTCTTCACAGAAATTTTTTCAGGATCAGTTAAAAATTCTTTGATTAATTTATCAATCTCACTTGTGATAGTAGCAGAGAACAACAATGTCTGACGATTCTTTGCCATACTTGCCATAATAAACCTCATATCAGCTACGAAACCCATATCAAGCATTCTATCAGCTTCATCAAGTACTATAGTACGAAAATCTGCCAAACGTAAAGCCTTACGGTCAACTAAATCTTTTAAACGTCCTGGTGTACCAATCACGATATTATGAGAACGACGTAATCCAGAAATTTGATTATGAATACTCATTCCGCCAACACAGCAAACAGAAAAGATGTTAAGACCTCCACGAAAACCCCAAAATTCTTCGTTGATTTGTAGAGCTAGTTCTCTGGTCGGTACAATTATTAAAACTTTTTCCTGCATATTGTTAAAAATTTTATCCAATAGTGGAATAAGAAAAGCCGCAGTCTTTCCAGTCCCTGTGTTTGCAACCCCCACGACATCACGGCCTTCGAGAACAAAAGGGATAGCTGTGTCTTGAATAGGAGTAGGATTAACATATCCTTTTTTTATAATATTATTTTTTAAAGCTAAGCTAATTTTAAAATCTGCAAATTTATTTACTGGAACGTACGGAGCAGATATCACTATTGGATCTGCTTTACGAATAAATTTAGAATGATGAATAGATTTTTCACCACCAAAATGTCCATGAGATTTGCCTCGACTATTACTAAAACTTTTTTTTCTATTAGAAAAAGACGAACCACCAAAACGCTTAGGACCAGTTCCCGAGCTAGTGAAAGACTTCTTTTTTTGACCACTAAAACGAGATGGACTAGCGCCAGCGGGGCGATGCGCACCAGTAAAAGCGGGTTTGCCGGAGCTTCGGCTTCGGTTGTTATTGTTTTTATACATACATATTACTCACCAGTCTATAAATTAAAAGTAAGACGGACTGGCTCCCTTCAGTTTCCGATAAAGACTATCTTGAGGATAATACGTTATATATAAGCGCTTTTGCGCGAGAAAACCAATGAGAATACAACTTACCTATGTAGTATATAACTATTAAGAGCGTTTGTCAAACAAAAAATCCCCTTTCGGGGATTTTTCTATTTAAACTTTCTCTTAGCAGCCTTTTTTGCAAGCATTTCATTCTTTATGATGAGTCTCTTTTTTGTCTTATGAGAATGTCTTGATTTCTTTTTTGGGCTAAGTGTTGTTCCTCTTTTTGCCATAATTTTTATTTATTAATTAATAAAGTAATCTTACTATACCCTATTTAACTTAAAAATTCAATTAAATAGTCAAACTTCCTATTTCTCTAAATCAAGAACTTCGTCAACACGAATTTGCTTCACAAAATCTTCCACATGAGAAACAAAAATCAATGCCCCTTTATATTTGCTAATTGCTTCAGCAATAACAGGAATATGACGAAAATTTATATGGTTTGTCGGTTCATCTAAGATGAGCAATCCTGGACGCTCTAGGACTAATCTAGCAAAAGCCACTAATCCTTTTTGCCCTTCAGAAAGACTCCCTATTTTTGTACGAATAAATTCTCCAGTTATTAAAAAGCTAGCTGCCACAGAACGCATATACTCTTCATTGAGCGGAACTCCACCAGAGATCATTGCACTAGCTAGTGATTCATAAACCGTATGATTAAAATTTAAAGTCGAAAAATCCTGTCTATAATAACCCACTCGAATACCTTCCATTATTTTTACACCTTTGTCTGTTTTGTTTGCAATATGCTCTAAAAGAGTACTCTTACCAATACCATTCGGTCCCTTCAAAAGCAAATGTTGGTTCTTTTTTAATTTTATGTTCGCTTTACGTTTTGCAATTTTACCATTCTTCACATTCATTGTAGTAAAAGAACCAATCGTTACAATCTCTCCGTTGATATCTTCTTGGCAAGGAATTGTAAAAGATTTAATAGTTCTGTCTTCTTTACGAACATCTACCATTTCTTCCTCAAGCTCTTCTGCTTTTTCACGCATTCGTTTAGCTACAAGACGAAGTCTTCCCCCTTTGTAAGCAAACACATTGGCTTGTTCTTTTTTTGCTTGTATTTCTTTTGCTAGTTGAGCATTTTTCATATTCTCTTTTTCTACTCGAGCAGTAATATCTTTCAATACATTTTTGTAGTTACCAGTATATTGTTCAACTTTTCTTGTATAAATATCCAAATACAACACACCATCTGAAAATGCATTCAAAAAATCCGCATCGTGAGAAATAACTATCACTGTCTTTTTATATTTTATTAAAAAATCAGTCAAATGTTTTATCCCAGCATGATCTAGGTTATTTGTCGGCTCATCCAATAAAAGTAAATCTGGATCTTGAATCAAAGCTCCAGCCAAAAGAATCCGAGCGAGCTGTCCACCTGAAAAAGTTTTTAAAATTCTATCATGCAATTTAGTGTGCCCTTTCAAATTAACTACTTCCAACACATCATCAATCCTAGGATCGATATCATAAACTTTTTTATCAAAACATTTTTCAAAAAATTCACGCACAGTCAAAACCAAATCTTCTCTTGGAAGCACTTGCTTTGCCGTAGCAATACTCAAACCATTTTGTGCGTTAATAATTCCGGACTCAGGCTTTAAGATACCAGTAATCAATCCAAAAATAGTACTTTTACCTGCTCCATTTTGTCCCATTATTGTTATTTTTGAACCAACACGCAACGGAAAAGAAACCTCTTCTAAAATAGGCTTATTAACCCCGTATTCAAATGAAACTTTATCAAATCTTAAAATTACTTCTTCTTTTGCCATAAAATTAAATTAAAAGAAAAATGCCCCTTGCGTGCTAACTTAGCACACTCGGAGCATTATTCTTTAAAGACTATGCGCGTGATACTTTTGTAGCAGCTGGACCTTTTTCAGTTTCAGTAACTTCAAAAGAGACTGTATCGCCTGTCTTGAGTTCGTCAAATGTAACGCCAACTAGTTCTTTAGAGTGAAAGAATAGATCCTTTGCTTCGCCTTCGCGAGAGATGAATCCAAATCCTTTGTCTGTAAGAGTCTTGATTGTTCCTGTCATCATATGATTATATTGATTATTTTTGCTTGAAACTTCGACGATGTTCCTTGTGTCTAAACACCAAAACAGTGTAACACACTATTTTAGGTATGCCTAGTAACCCTGTGGACATTAATTTTATAAAAAATACAATAAAAAAAGGAGAATTTCTTCTCCTTCAATTTTTCAATTTATAGTATTGAAAATACTGTCTGCCTTTGCGGTAATTTGTATTCTATCAGCATCATCGTGAATTGATTTATCTGATAACCAATAAGTTAATCCCTGACCATTAAAGCCGGCATAAATAAATCTTTTACCAAAAACTAGCATCTTAACTTCTATCCCATGAAAAGACACTGTATCAGATGATACTTGACCTTTTGCTTTAAAAGCGGAAAGTTCTCCTGGAACATCAGCATTTTCATAATCACTTTCGCTGTAATCATTATTAACAGGACAAAAGCTTTTACCATTAGTTGAATGAACATACCATCCAAATTTATACAGTGACTGTCCATAACAATCCGTAAGTTCGCTTGATTCAGGAATATTAAGAATCTGCACAAATTGATATTCCTTTTTCATCTCCATGATTGTTTCAAATCTGGAGCTGGCAAAGGTTTTTTCTTTAATATTTGGTAATAAAAAAATTGTACCAAAAAATACAATTACAAAAAGTGACAATAAAAAAATCTTTTTCATATACTTCCTTTCTTTTTTAGTTTTTCAAATTTGTTTATATTTTACCAAATAATTTTTGGTTTGTCAAAAAAATTTAACTTAATATCTCAGGCATTAGAACCAGCAATATAGCCAGTGGTCCAGCAAAGCTGAAGAGAAAATCCTCCGCTAGGCCGATTTATATGTAGTAAATCTCCTGTTACAAAAAGATTTTCTAAAATTTTAGAACGCATAGTCTTCATATCTATTTCTGATAAATCCACCCCACCATCAGCAATCACAGCTCTATCAAAGCCCATAAGCCCTGTTATAGTCAAAGGTAAAGCCTTTAATAAAATTATTAAATTCTTACGAGTTTCTTTAGTTATGCTGTGAACTTTTGTATCTCCATCTAAACCTTTCATTAAAGACAAAATAGCCTCTGTCGTACCATGAGGCACAATATCATCTAGAATATTCTTAAACATTTTATTTTTATTTTCATCAAAAACCTTCATTATTTTCTTTTCTAACTCAGCTTCATTTGTGTCTGGATAAGCATCTATTTTTGCCATAACAATACCAGAATGTAAAAGATCAGCGACTTTACTAGCTGAATTTAGAATCAATGGGCCAGAAATTCCAAAATGAGTAAAAAGTAACTTCCCTGTTTTGGAAAACTTTTTCACTCCTTCTAAATAAAAAGTTATTTTCATAAATGACAAAGAAACTCCAGGCATAGATTTAACCCAATTTTCTTTGACCGCTAGCGGAACAATCGTTGGGGTTGGAGATTTTACCCTATGCCCTAAACCACCAAGCCAACTAAAACCGTCTCCTGTAAAACCATTTTTTGAATAAGACATTCCACCAGTAGCCAGAATATATGAATGAGCTGTATAAATTTTATCTTCAACTTTAATTCCAGTAATTTTATTTTCCTCTTTTAGAATTTTAGACACACCCGAATTTGTTTTTACTATTACTCCACCATCTCGCATATATTTTTCCAAAACTTTCAAAACATCAAAGGATCTTTCAGTATTTGGAAAAGCTCTTTTTCTAGCTTGCACCACCAAAGGTAATCCTTTCTTTTCAAAAAAATCAAAAGTGTCCTTCACTGTAAATTTAGAAAAGGGAGAATATAAAAACTTTTCTGCATCACCATAGTTTTTTAACAGAACCCTGTCGTTATATTCTGCATTAGTTATATTACACCTACCTCCACCGGTCATTAAAAGCTTTTGACCAAGTTCTTTATTTTTCTCTAAAAGCAATACTCTCTTACCTAATTCTGCACACCTACCAGCTGCCATCATTCCAGAAGGTCCACCCCCAATAACAATGACGTCAAAATCATCCTTTTGTGCTTTATGTTTATTAAAACCAGCTTTTTCTCTCATGTTTCTATCTTATACTAAATTAGCCAAGAGTAAATCTTGGCTAATTTAGTAAAAAACTATTTCTTTGCTTTCTTTGGTTTTTTAACTTCTTTTTTTGGATGTGCGTTTCCTTTTGCCATAAAAAATTTAATTAAATAATAATACTTTCATTATACAACAATTATCTCATAAAATATATAAAAATAAAAAAACCCGCAACGTAATGTGCGGGATTTTCAAATACAATTTTTTTATTGATTTTATTGATGTTTTTGATGTTTTTTACTTTCTTTTTTTGTTCCTTCAATTACAACTTTTTCACTGTATTCTTCTTTGTTTTCTTCAAGGCAGAAAAAATAATTTACCTTAAAATTCCCATCTACTATACAAAATTGCAAATGATGTTTGCATACTGTTTTTTTTGATATACAAAACTTGTCACTACAGATAACAACAGTTCTCCTTTCTTTTAATCGTACACCTAACGGAGAATATATCTCCAGAAAATCTTTCATAAACATTTTCTGAGTAACCTCATCAAGTGTTCTTTTAAGATTCATAATTAAAATCTCTAATGGAGTTTTTACATTCCCATTTTTCTTTTGATTACTTTCATCCATGGCCAACCTCCTATTTGTTTAGTGTTTAGAAAATATTTTTTGGGTTATTTATATTTTTTAAAAGGTCTAAATATTTTTAAATAGTATACCAAAAAATAACCGAAATGTCAACTATATAAAAACAGGCCTCGTGGAGACCTGTCATGTTTTTAAACTTCTTCAATATAAAGGTGATAACTTGGATCAAGCCAAATATTATTTATATTGTTAATTATTTCTATAAAACTTAAACCATTAAATAAAACGAACCAAGCAAAAGAAATCTTGTCTTCGTTCTTTGAGTTGTTTGTTCCAGTTTTTGTTACTTGGACTCCATTAATAAATTTACAAACAATTTTAATGTTTTTAGATTTATATTTAACAACATTTAAAAAATCACATATTTGGAAAGCATTCTTGTTACCAACCAAAATATTCCACGCATCGTGATGATCACGCCTAACCATACTTATATTAGACCGAACATTCTTTCCACCTATAGATAACGGTCTTCGGTGGTGCGGATGCATTTGCATAAGGAACTTATCGTTCTTTATCTGCTGTTTGCTCCTTTTTTTATTTAGCATCTTTAAATTTTTAAATTAATATTCTTGTTAGTTGTTTTAAAAATCAAAAAGATACTTAAAACAGCTAACAAAAATTAACCAAAAAATTATTTCAAGGTACTTATTTTCCTTTAATTTATCACGAAGTATCAATTTTGTCAAAAATAAAAAGAGGACGAAAGGTCCTCTTTTGAAATTAATTATCTACACCTGGCAAAACACACCAAAAAAAATCCTTCAAAAAAACTCTATGCGAAACACAATCTTTGCTTTCCTTGCATGAATCTTTCAAGTTGCACGTACCGACAGGATATTCTATAGTGATGTTTTTAGAAACAGCAGTAGTGCCATCTAAATTAAAGTAAGTGAGATAGTTCATGATTAGAAATTTTACACGAGCTTCTACTTCTTCATCTGTTCCACCTTTTTGTTTGGTTCCCCTAATTCTCATATTTAATATTTGAATTGGGTTTTGAATTTTTCTATCAAAACAAGTTTCAGCTTCCATAATTAGATTTTTTAGTGGTTATACATTTATGGTTTCTTTGTCCAAATCTCCTCTTTAAAAGAAACTAGGACAACTAAACCAGATTTATTTAAAATAAAACTTTATTTCAAAATACTATATTGTATAAAATATATCACACTTTATTTCTTTTGTAAAGAAAAACCACTTCTTCACAGAAATGGTTTTTAAAAAGTTAAATTAAAAAATAAAATTACTTCCCTTCTTCAGTTAAGATCGTATTCTGGAAAATAAGATCAAAAGCATTTAAGACTTCCTGATTCTTGGTATTACTATAGAAAGGAACTTGAACCTTATCTTTCAGACAGTTATTTTTAGAATATTTCAAAGCATCAGCACATTTGATAGCATCGCCACCGATAAAAATAGTATCTTCAACATTATTAGTAGGTGGTACTATTTCCAACCCCGCTACCAACCCATCCTTTCCGACTTCTTCTTTAAACTGCCAATCACTTGGGTAATGGGTATTTATCTTTCCTGGCCAATAATAATTCTTCCAAGTGCTTATATCTGAAGAGAAAAGTGGTTTTGTTTCCGTAGTTGGTAAAACAGAATTAACTGTAGCCTCTTCTGGTGCCACTCCCTTTGGACCTTTTTTAATTATCAAAAAAGCTGTAGTTACTCCAGCTAAAATAATAATCCCCCCAATAAGAAAAATCATTTTTCTAAAATTATTTTTACTTTCTATTTCATCAAATTCATCCATATTATTTATGTTATTA
>Ga0224524_1000139_pt1 | contig 30909 bp, 26 predicted proteins | sample CFST75metaG_FD_179895 | JGI IMG/M metagenome (GOLD analysis project Ga0224524, IMG submission 179895) | Peat soil microbial communities from Stordalen Mire, Sweden - C.F.S.T75 | ecosystem: Environmental > Terrestrial > Soil > Wetlands > Peat | place: Sweden: Norrbotten County, Stordalen Mire... | reverse complement strand
GGGCAGATATGCCGTTCTTTCGGATATTCTCGGCGATGAAGACCATCTCGGTGACATGGATTTTAAAGTCTGCGGTACCCGCGACGGGATCACAGCCTGCCAGATGGATATCAAGGTTGATGGGCTTTCTTCCGATATTCTCAGAGAAGCGCTCGCACAGGCAAAAATAGGACGCCTTCATATTCTTGGAGAGATCGAAAAGACAATACCGGCACCGCGTCCCGACTACAAACCTTTTGTGCCGCGAATTTTCCAGATGAAAGTTCCAAAGGAATTTATCGGCGCTATCATCGGGCCTGGCGGAAAGATCATCCAGGAGATGCAACGCGAAACCGGAACCACCATCGTTATCCAGGAAATCGGAGAATTTGGTATTGTAGATATCATAGCAGACAATGTGGAAGCAAAGGATGCCGTTGTAGCTAAGATAAAAGGAATCATTGCAGTTCCGGAAGTCGGCGAAATCTACACCGGAAAGGTTAAGAATATCATGCCTTTTGGTGCATTTGTTGAGATTCTTCCCGGACAGGACGGGCTTCTTCATATTTCGGAAATTGACTGGACCCGCTTGGAAAAAGTGGAAGATGCATTGAAAGTCGGTGATATCATTCAGGTAAAACTCATCGGCGTCGATCCGAAGAATGGAAAAATCAAACTTTCAAGGAAAGTATTGCTGCCACAACCTGAAAGAAAGAGCAAAAAAGAATAGTTTTTTGTAACTCGTGCCCACTTTTTTTCGTAAAAACTACTTGGAGCTTTCCGGGTTAATTCAAAACATTTCGCATGAGGCAATTAAAGATTACCAAGCAGGTTACCAATCGTGAAACCGCTTCCCTGGACAAGTATCTCCAGGAGATCGGGAAGGTCGAGTTGATCACCGCCGACGAAGAAGTTTCGCTGGCCCAGCGGATCAAGCAAGGCGACCAGGCAGCGTTGGAAAAACTTACTAAAGCAAATCTCCGTTTCGTGGTTTCTGTTTCAAAGCAATACCAGAACCAGGGCCTGAGCCTTCCCGACCTGATCAACGAAGGTAACCTCGGTCTGATCAAAGCTGCACAAAGGTTTGATGAAACCCGTGGGTTCAAATTCATCTCTTATGCGGTGTGGTGGATCCGTCAATCTATCCTTCAGGCTCTTGCCGAGCAATCCCGTATCGTCCGCCTACCCCTGAATAAAATCGGTTCCATCAACAAGATCAACAAAGCTTACGCCCAGCTTGAACAGCAATTTGAGCGTGAACCCAATGCCGACGAAATTGCCACCCTTCTTGAGATCTCTGAGAATGAGGTGAAAGAATCGCTGAAGAATTCCGGGCGTCACGTCTCCATGGATGCACCTTTGGTGCAGGATGAAGATAACACCATGTACGATGTTCTGAAGAGCGAAGAAAATACCACGCCTGACACCGGCCTGCTTTACGAATCGTTGAGGAAAGAGATCGAACGGGCAGTGTCGACCCTCACACAGCGGGAAGCAGATGTGATCCGGCTTTATTTTGGACTCAACGGAAGCCACCCGATGACCTTGGAAGAGATCGGTGAGAAATTCGACCTCACACGCGAGCGGGTGCGGCAGATCAAAGAAAAAGCGATCCGCAGGCTCAAACATACTTCACGGAGCAAAATCCTCAAAACATATCTCGGATAAACCGCAAGGCATGAATCACCTGATCGCCCCTTCCCTGTTGTCGGCAGATTTTCTGAACCTTGAGAAAGATATCGAAATGGTAAATGCCAGTACAGCCGACTGGTTCCACCTTGATATAATGGATGGCATGTTTGTTCCCAATATCTCGTTTGGGTTTCCTATCGTTGAGAAGATCGCCAAAAAAGCCAGGAAACCCCTGGATGTTCATCTGATGATCATGGACCCCGACCGTTACATCGAGCGTTTCAAAAAAGCCGGTGCCTATATTATCAGTGTGCATTATGAAGCTTGCAACCACTTACACCGAACGGTTCATGCGATCCGCGATCTTGGCGCCAAGGCCGGGGTTGTACTAAACCCCCACACACCGGTTCACTTTCTTGATGATATCATCCGTGATGTCGATATGATTCTTATCATGTCGGTAAACCCGGGTTTTGGAGGACAAAAATTCATCGAACACAGCATTCCTAAAATTGAACAACTGAAAGCGCTGATCACGGAAACGAAATCACTCGCTCTGATCGAAGTTGACGGAGGCGTCGACCTGGAAAATGCACCCCCGTTGCTGAAAGCCGGAGCCGATGTCCTGGTGGCCGGGAACACCATCTTTTCAGCACCTGATCCTGCCGAAACCATCCGGCAGCTGAAGAATATCTGAAAGCTGGTTTCCGGGCTACCGGAGTTTTTCCGATTGTATTTATTTTGGATATTTTATATGCATTGTTTTTTCCGATTTTTTCCTACTTTTACAAAATAATCTGTTTCTCCTATGGATTTTACTGGTGCACGCGACTATATCATTGGCCGGATGAGGAAAGAACTCAATCCTTCGCTGACTTATCATACCATCGAACACACTTTGGATATGCATCGTGCAGCGATCCGGTTGATGGAGATGGAAAACTTTGATGATGAGCATGAACGGTTGCTCATTGAAACGGCCGCCATTTATCATGATGCCGGCATGATGGTTTCCTACAATGACCATGAAACCCAATCGGTGCTCATTGCCGGGGAGATGCTACCCACTTTCGGTTACCTCCTGGAAGATATTGACGAGGTCGCAGGACTTATCCTGGTAACCAAACTTCCGCAGATGCCTACTACCTTTCCGGAACAGATCCTTTGCGATGCAGATCTCGACTCGCTGGGGCGTGATGATTTCTTTATAGAGTCGTTCAAACTTCAGCTCGAATGGAACCTTAACGGGATTTGTAAAACCAACCTCGAAGAATGGCTCAGGTTCGAAGTCAAATTTTTTACAGGCCATAAATATTTCACTAAATCTGGAAAAGCGCTCAGGCAGGAGCAAAAACGGAAAAATCTTCTGGAAATGACGACGATCCTGGAAAGATTAATGTAAACAACGATTAACAACAAGGTTATGGAAAATCAAGCCAAAGAAAGTATCAAGTATAACAGTGTTGTACTTATTCCGACCGATTTTTCGGAAGCCTGTAACAATGCTATTCATCATGGAGTGGAACTTGCAAAATCGCTGAATTATAGCGTTTGCATCCTTCATGTCATCAACAAGCAAACAAAATCGTTTCTGAAAAAAGGAAAATTATCCACCGAATATGTGGAGGAACAGTTAAAAAAATACAAGGAGACCTATGAAGAGAGCCATTCGGTGACTATTAAAACCATCGCCCGGGAAGGAAGTATATTTACGATCATCAATGAAGTTGCCACGGAGATAAAAGCCAATATAATGGTTCTCGGCACCCACGGAAAACAAGGGATGCAGTACCTCTTTGGCAGTTATGCCCTCCGGGTTGTCCTGGATTCGCCCTGTCCTGTGGTAGTCGTGCAGAAAAGGTCGTTCGGGGAAGGTTATCACAAAATTGTTATCCCTATCAGCAATGCCCTTGAAACCCGCCAGAAGGTTCAATGGGTGCTGTTAATGGCCAAATTATTCCATTCAAAAGTGCATCTATTCCAGGCCAATGAAAATGATCCCGACCTCGATGGGAGAATCAAATTCATCACTTCACAGATCACAAAAATCCTGGACGAGAACAAGATCTCTTATAAGATCATCAAGGCTGAAAAGACCGGGGATTTCGCCAACCAGGTCATCTCCTATTCCATAAAAACCCGAACCGACCTGATCATGATCATGACGATCCCTCATATTGACGTTCCCGGTTTCAGTGTATCCGCTTGGGATGAGACTATGATGTTCAATGGAGCTGAGATCCCGGTGATGTGCATCAATCCAACAGAACTCGGCAACTATTATTACGAATGGCTTACCTTAACGATATCCTGAGTCTTCTTTCATGACCGCTTTGATCAGGAAATACTGGAATAAGCAGCCCCTGCTGCTCATCATGACGTTTGCCATCGTGTTTCGCCTGCTGGCAGTTGTGTTTGCCCGGGGATTTGGTATGATCGATGACCATTTCCTGGCGATTGAATCGGCCCAATCATGGGTGGATGGCTATGATTACAACAGCTGGCTTCCTGGTAGTCCAGGTAATTCGGGGCCAACAGGCCATAATTTTTTCTATCCCGGCCTGCATTTTCTTCTCTTCTCCTTTTTTAAATTCATCCATCTCAATGACCCCCAGCTGAAGATGTTCTTAGTGCGCCTCATCAATGCATCCTGGTCGCTGATTACCATTTATTTTGGTTATAAGATCACCGAAAGGCTGAGTGATAAAAGGTCGGCAGGAATGGTTGGATTACTGCTGGCACTCTTGTGGTTCATGCCCTGGATCAGTGTGCGCGACCTTGTGGAAATGAGTTGCATACCATTACTGGTGCTAGCTGTCTGGTTCATCGTGAGCCGCGACCAGCCCGGGCAAACGTCGGCCTATTTCCTGTCGGGTTTGTTTCTCGGACTTGCTGTTGACCTCCGGCCACAAACCATCTTTTTCAGCTTCGGGATCATCCTTGTGGTTCTGTTCGAACGAAAATGGAAAGAAACGATCACCCTGGTCCTTGGGGCACTGATACCCATTGTGCTGGTCCAGGGTACAGTGGATTATTTTATCTGGGGAAAGCCATTTGTTGAGTTGATAGGCTATGTAAGAGGGAACATCCAATCGGCACAGGATTACATAACCCTTCCCTGGTACGATTATTTTCTGGTAATTTTCGGCATTCTGGTTCCACCTGTCAGTTTAATGCTTTTCTACGGCTTCCTGCGGACTTGGAAAAAATACCTGTTGATTTTCATCCCGGTTGCAATTTTTTTCATATTCCATTCCTATTTCCCAAACAAGCAGGAAAGGTTCATTCTTCCTATCCTTCCTTTCATCATCATTACTGGTGTGATCGGCTGGAATGAATTTATAGACCGTTCCCGGTTCTGGATGAACCACAGAGGTTTACTCAGGGGCTTTTGGATTTTTTTCTGGATCCTCAATATTGCATTCCTGATCCCTGTCACCGTGGTCTATTCCAAGCGTGAACGGGTTGAAGCCATGGTTTATCTTTCAAAATACAAAGAGATAAAATACCTGCTCATTGCCGATGCCGATAACAATCCCGAACTGTTCCCAAGATTCTACCTGGGGCAATGGCCAGGGATCTATGATACCTTCATCGGGAACGAAAATTCCATGACTATGATCGAGCGGATTTCCAGGAAACCTGTAAAGAACCATCCCCGATTCATTCTCTTTACAGGAAGTAAATTAAAACCTGAGACCATTATACAAGCCCGGAAAAGTTTCCCGTTCCTTGTATATGAAACCACGATTGAACCCGGGCTGATAGATAAAGTGATGCACCGGCTCAACCCGATCAATATGAGCAGATATGCATTCATCTACCGTAATAAAGCTCTTATCCCTGAAAAAACTCCCTGACGGAAACGGATCGGACTACCCTTCCGGTTAAAGCATCCAAAAGACGAAAACGCCCATGAACAGAGAGGAAGCAAAGCAACGTATCGGGCAATTGACTGAAGAGATCAACCTTCACAACTATAATTATTATGACCTTTCGATGCCGACGATCACAGATTATGAATTCGACCGTTTGCTGGAAGAGCTGATCCTGCTAGAAAAAGAGTTTCCCGAATTCGCTGATCCTGCTTCTCCATCGCATCGTGTCGGTGGCGGGATCACAAAGGAGTTCCGGCAGGTAAGGCACACCTCTCCGATGCTTTCACTGGGCAATACTTATTCGGAAGAAGAAGTCAGGGATTTTGAAGGGCGAATACATAAACTGCTTGGCGAGGAGACCGAATACATCTGTGAACTCAAATTTGATGGCGTTGCCATCGGTTTGACATACCGCGACGGGGTGCTCATGCAGGCGGTCACGCGCGGCGACGGTGTGCAGGGCGATGATGTCACTACCAATGTACGTACGATACACAGCATACCGCTCCGGTTACATGGGGACAACTATCCTTCCCTGTTCGAGATCCGGGGAGAGATCATCCTGCCAAGAAAAAGTTTTGAAAACATTAACCGGAAAAGGCTGGAAGAAGAAGAAGAACCTTTTGCAAACCCCCGAAATGCAGCTTCAGGCAGTCTTAAGATGCAGGATTCAAAAGAAGTTGCCCGTCGCCGCCTCGATTGTTACCTTTATTACCTTCCGGGCGATCTTCCCTTTTCGACACATTATGAATGCCTGATGGCTGCGAAGAAATGGGGGTTCAACATCTCGAAATACATGGCCAAATGCAGGAACATCGATGAGATCTTCAGTTTTATCAATACCATGAACGAATCGCGTCACGAACTTCCTTTCGACATCGATGGCATTGTTATCAAAGTCAATTCCCTGCAACAGCAAAAGGAACTCGGGTACACGGCCAAATCACCGCGATGGGCTATTGCCTATAAATTCAAAGCCGAACGCGTTCTTACTAAATTATTATCGATCGCTTACCAGGTTGGCAGGACCGGAGCAGTGACACCCGTTGCGAATCTTCAGCCTGTGTTGCTCGCCGGAACGGTGGTCAAGCGGGCTACTCTTCACAATGCAGATATCATCGCTTCGCTTGATGTCCGTATCGGGGATGTAGTTTATGTTGAAAAAGGGGGCGAGATCATTCCCAAGATCATCGGCGTTGACCTGAATCAGCGGCCTGCTTCAGCAGAACCCGTTGTCTTTGCAAAGACCTGCCCGGAATGCGGAACGCCGCTGTTACGTAATGAGGGTGAAGCGGCCCATTATTGCCCGAATGAAGCAGGTTGTCCGCCCCAGCTCAAAGGAAAACTGGAACACTTCATCAGCCGGAAGGCAATGAATATTGATAGTCTCGGGGAAGGAAAGATCGGGATCCTTTATGACAACAAATTAGTAGCCAATATAGCCGACCTTTATGATCTTATGGCAGATCAGCTGCTTGGGCTGGAAAAAGTGTATAAGGCGACGGCAAATAAAAAAGAGAAGAAGATCAGTTTCCGGGATAAAACGGTTGAGAATATCATGAACGGAATCGAACGATCGAAGGAAACCGGTTTTGAACGGGTGTTGTATGCCATCGGGATCCGGTTTGTGGGCGAGACCGTTGCAAAAAAGTTGGCGGCCCACTTCGGATCCATTGATTCAATCATGAGAGCGACCTTCGAGGAATTGAAAGAAGCAGAAGAGATCGGGGAAAAGATTGCAGGGAGCATTCTTGAATTCTTCAAAGAGCCGAAGAACCAGGAGATCATCCGCAGATTAAAAGAAAAAGGATTGCATTTTGAGATCCGTGAGGAAGAAAAAAAACTTAAGAGCAATAAGCTGAAAGGGATGACCTTTGTGGTTAGCGGTACATTTGAAAAATTCTCACGGGATGAAATAAAAAAAGAGATCGAAGCCCATGGTGGAAAAAATGCGGCATCGATCTCTTCAAAGACAACCTTCATCCTGGCAGGTGAAAACATGGGGCCGGAGAAGATGAAAAAGGCTGTTTCACTACATATTTCTGTTATTTCGGAGGTTGATTTTCTTGGAATGATAGCGGACGAGCGGACAAGCGGACAAGCAGACGAGTAAAGGAATTAAATATTCCGATCTCCGACCTCAGATCTCAGACTTCAGATAATCTTCTCAATCCACTTTCTTTACAGAACCTGCGCCAGAGATATCCTGGTAAATGTTCGTAGGACTTCCTTTATAATGTACGCTGGCTGCCCCGGAAATATCCACATTCAGACTCTTGCTTACATTGATCTCGGCTTTACCAGCCCCACTGATATCCAGTTTGTAGTTTTCTGCCGCAAAATCGAAAGCAAACAGGTCGACAGCGCCGGAAGCATCCACATCCACGTCTTTTGCCGAACCTGTCAATCTCAGCTTACTCCCGCCGCTGCAATCGATGCCCAGCCTCTGAACATCCAGGTCAAGTTTTCCGTTTGAGGCACCGCTGCCGCTGATGGCAAGTTCCGGCAAGGTAAGCTTGCCTTGTGATTCAATATCTACTGCACCACTCAGATCGATGGACTTAAGTTCGGTAAACGTGATAAATATTTTCAGACTCTTTGAATGGTAGATCGGCTTTTTGTTATCGATCATCAGTGTTTTACCCCGAACTTCGGTCCGGATCAGGTCCATCAGGTTATCATCTGCCTCTACGATTACCGAATTGGAGGTTCCCTGGGTCAGCTTAATATCAAAAGCTCCGGAAACATCAATCCCATTGAAGGATGAGACTTTCCGCTCCTGGCGGATGACATTCCCGCTGCCCATTTCACCGATCACATTACAGCTTGCAATTATTAACAATATGATCAGAATTGCTGCAATAATTCCTGTTGTGTTGTTACGTGTTGTTTTCATAAATCAAGTTTTAAGTTTTAAGTGATTAAGTTTTAAGAATTTCTTTTTAAACATTTCTGCATTCTGCTTTCCTGCATTAATCTTATTCTTAATTCTTCATTTTTAATTTTTCATTCTAAAGAGACGTTCCCAAACTCACTTCTTACGATCACCTTTGCTTCCGGGTTCGGCTTTTTACCCACAGTCGCCCTGAACGATTTTGAGGTATTCGTAACAATCTTCTGTGTCATGGTAGCCTGGTCTTCAGGGAAGTCAAGATCGCAGAATTTCAGGTCAGCGTCGAGGGTATAGCTGGCGCCTGATGGGATGTTGACCGACACCGTGCCATATTTATTTCTGATCGAGACCAGGGTAAAGTCGGCGGCAATCTGGTCCACATCGCAGTTTCCATATTGAATGTCGAGATCGATCTTTTTATCAAGATGGCTGATGCTCAGGTCGGAGAATTTAGAATTACCGATAACAACCGAGATATTATCAACATCTAATTTCCCGCCTTCAAAACCGATGGAGAGTGAAATGATCTTTCCGCCTTCAATGTTCGAAAATTTTGAATCGACGAAGAGGCTGCCGGCATATTCCACTTTCATGTCAGAATATTTCAGTGAAACCATGGCGCCTGTGATGTAATGGATATCACCTTTCCCGAATTTGATATTAATCACATTATCGGAATTCACCAGCTTATTGATTTCTATATTGCCATAGGAAATATCAAAGTTTCCTTTGCCGGAAAGTTCATTCAGAAATACATCTCCAAACTTGTTGGTTAGGTTGAGGCTGACAGTGGAAGGCATGTTTACGGTATAATCGATACTGAGTTTAGAATTGCCGGAGAAACCTTTGCTGAATATCGTTTTTGTTTGTACATAAGATGGCGTTCCTTCACTCACAATATTGATAAGATCAAGAAGTTTATCAGCTTTTTCCTGACTGGAAGCTCCCACCGTAATTTTTATTTCAACGGAAACCAGATTTTTGTCCCAGTTATTGCAATGGATCTGCCCGAATTTATTTTCAAGGATGACCCGGGCATCGGGATTCACAGTATATTCCTTTTTGATCACTTTGGTATAATCATCATGTGCCCTTGCAATCCTCGGAACAAGGATGAAGATCAGGGCGAGAATAGGGATGATTTTATAGATTGTTTTCATGGTTAAAGGTTTTCAATTTTTAGAGTTATTATTAGGTATTAGGCATTGGGTTTTGGGTTCAGACTTATTAATTCTGCATTCCTGCATTTTGAATTCTGAATTCTGAATTGATAAACATCTATTTTCTTTTCATTTGGTCGACCAGTTGGTCCATCACTTTTTCCTTCATCTGGTGATTCTGGATGATGGCTGACTGGATCCGTTCATTGCCGGGATTTTCCGATAAGGCCTTTTGAAGTTCTGCCGAATTTGCATTCAGTGTTTTCATCTCATTATTTGCCATGGAATAGATTTTCCGGGTATCCTGTCCGCAACATGCCAGTTTGTTGATCTGACCGAGTTTGGCGGAAGCGGCATCATCATAATAGTTGATGGCGTCCTGCATCTCGGTGGGTACTAATGCTGACCGGCTTTCAGCTGAAAGTTTTTTAGAAATACGATTTGCGGCGAAATCGAAGATATAAACGGAAACCGTTAGCAGTATCAGCAAACCTGCAGCGATCTTCAGGAGGAAATTTTTATCGATGGCAACTCCTGAATGGGCCTGTTGCTGATCCAGCTTCTCTTCAAACCTGCTGAAATGCCCTGCCAGGGGCTCAGCATCGTCGAACGATTCAAGGTTTTCCGTAATAAATTTTTCCAGCTTATCCATTTCAGTTATAATTAAAGGATGATTTCAATTTCTTTTCTTTAAGGATCTTCATCACTTGTTGTTTTGCCCTTACCAACCGCGTGCGTGAAAGGTTATTGGTGATATTCAGCATCTTACTGATCTCTTCATGACTATATTGTTCCAGCAGGTAAAGGGTAATGATCAACCGGTATTCTTCCTTGAGTTCGCCAATTGCTTCTTTCACTTCAGCTACCTGCAGCCGGATTTCTTCTTCCCTGCTTTCTTCTATGATATCCGGAAATTCCAGATTTTCATCTTCAAGGGAAACCTGGATTTTTCTTTTCCTGATAGCATCGAGGGATTTGTTGATCACTATCCGTTTCAGCCATGAACCGAAGCTACCCTCGCCCGTGTAAGTATGGATGCGGTTGAAGGCCTGCAGAAATGCTTCCTGCATGATGTCTTCCGCTTCCATGGTGTCATTTACAATTCTCAGGCTGGTATTGTACATGGCTTTATAATAGAGTTTATAGATCCTGAACTGCGCATTGCGGTCACCGGCTTTGCAGTCATCGATGATCTCCTGGTGAATATTTATGTATGCGTTTTCCAAAACCCGGATTTTAGCCAAAAGACTCGTAAGAATTTCAAAAGTTACAACTTTCCGAAAATTAATTAAAAAAAGTAATTTTGCACCCCGTTGATGAAAAAAGTTCAATTACCGGTTTATTTTTACCCGCTCGCTGCCATGCTCTTCTGGGGCATGTCATTCGTGTGGACATCAATCCTTTTAAAATACTTCCAACCGGTATCCATTATTTTCATCCGGCTCGTGATCTCTTCCCTTTTCCTGTTCTCTGTTTCCCTTCTGTTAAATAAATGGGAAAAAGTCCAGCGCTCTGATTTCTGGCTTTTCTTCCTTTCTGCGGTGTTTAATCCTTTTCTTTATTTCCTTGGAGAAAATTATGGACTGAAATATTCTTCACCAACGACGACTTCAGTTATCATTGCCACCATCCCCGTATTCTCGCCAATCGTTGCTTATCTTTTCTTCCGCGAAAAACTCACCCTGGTTAATATTGCAGGACTCTTTCTTTCTTTCGGAGGCGTCATTCTTATGTTGATCACAAAGAATTTTTCTTTAAGCATTGATAAGAATGGAATCCTTTTCCTGTCGGAAGCTGTACTGGCTGCACTCATCTATTCCGTCCTGGTAAGGAAACTCACTTTCCGTTACAAACCCCTGACGATCATTAAATACCAGAACCTGATCGGAGTATTTCTCTTTCTGCCTATATTCCTGGTATTTGAATCCCATTCGACATCTCTTGTCAAGCCTAACCTGGAGATCGTCTCTTCCTTTTTACTTCTTTCTATCCTGGCATCTTCGCTTTCCTTTGTCTTTTATACCAAATCGATCCAGTTACTCGGAATCAGCAAAGCCAATATTTTTTCAAACCTGATCCCGGTATTCACCGCGATCTTCTCTTTCTTCCTTCTTGCCGAGCATTTTACAGTGCAAAAATTGGTGGGGATGTTCCTGGTGATCACAGGAGTTTACATCTCTGAAATGAATGGAAGAAAAACCAGATAAGCCTTTACAATTTCCGCCTTTCCTCTTTTCCTGCCCGGATTATTCGTACCTTTGCATGTTATCTGAAAAGGTTTATATTAGATGAAATTCAATCCTGAAAAATTAAAAATCCCGGATCAGCGGATGAAACCGTTTATCGATGCAGAGGAGATCTGGGGATACCTCAACCAATCGGCCGCCAGCAAAAGTCATATCCGGGAGATCATTGCCAAATCGCTCGACAAAAACCGTCTCACCCTTGAGGAGACTGCGGTATTGATCAATGCCCATGACCCGGAACTGGTGGAAGAGATCAAACAAGGTGCAAAAAACCTGAAGGAGAAGGTTTACGGACAGCGGATCGTTTTGTTTGCCCCGTTATATGTAGGAAATCTGTGCATCAACAATTGCGCTTATTGCGGTTACAAGGCCTCGAACAAGAAAATGAAGCGTATCACGCTGACAAACGAGGAACTGGTCAACCAGGTGAAGGCATTGGAAGATGCCGGCCAGAAAAGACTTATCCTTGTGTATGGTGAACACCCGAAATATGATGCCAACTTTATAGCAGATACGGTCAGGACGGTTTACAGTGTAAAAAGCGGACCTGGAGAAATCAGGAGGGTCAACATCAATGCCGCGCCCCTCGATATTGACGGATTCAGGATCGTGAAGGATGCGAAGATAGGTACCTACCAGATCTTCCAGGAAACATACCACGAAGAAACCTATCATAAGGTCCACATGGGCGGGATTAAACGCAATTTTGAATGGCGTCTCACCTCGCTCGACCGCGCACAGGAAGCTGGGATCGACGATGTCGGGATCGGCGCTTTGTTCGGACTCTACGACTGGAGGTTTGAGGTAATGGGACTACTTCGTCATACAAATCACTTTGAAGCCTGCTACAATGTCGGGCCTCATACCATCTCATTTCCCCGTATCCAGTATGCTTCAGAACTGAATATCGACAAGAAACATATTGTAAGCGACTACGACTTTACCCGTCTGGTCGCTATCCTGCGGCTTGCCGTTCCCTATACCGGGCTGATCCTGACTGCACGTGAACCCTCATCCATCCGGGATGAGATAATGCAGTTCGGCGTATCGCAAATCGATGGAGGAACGAACCTCGAGATGGGCGGATATGCAAAGAAAAAAGAGAATGAAGACCAGGATATCGATTTCGAGCAATTCCAGATTAACGATAACCGTTCGCTGAACGAGATCATGGAAGAACTGATCGATCATAAATACATCCCTTCTTTCTGCACTTCATGTTACCGGGCAGGCAGAACCGGTGAGCATTTCATGGAGTTCTCCGTTCCCGGGTTCATCAAACGCTTTTGCCAACCCAATGCAATGCTCACCCTGGCTGAATACCTTGAAGATTATGCCCCTTCCGAAACCAAGTCAAAAGGTGAAAAGCTGCTGGAAGAAAAACTTGGAGAGATGGAGAAAGATGGGTTCAAGGAAAAACTGGTTGAAAAGTTGAAACTGGTGAAAGAAGGGAAAAGGGATCTTTATTTCTAAGTTTATAAAGTTTGTAAAGTTTATAAAGTCTGTAAAGGTGGGGAGATGAAAATTGAAAAATTTGAGGATATTATAGGGTGGCAGAAGGCGTTTGAATTAACTCAAATTATCTACCAGGTTTTTTCTGATTGTAAGGATTACGGATTCAAAAATCAAATCCAACGATCAGCAGTTTCTATTATGAACAATATTGCTGAGGGTTTCGAGCGTAAAACAAATAATGAGTTCAAGCAGTTCCTGTATGTTGCGAAAGGTTCATGTGGGGAATTGCGATCAATGATTTATCTTGCAAAATCATTAAAATATTTATCAGACGATAATGCCTCGGTACTTCTCAAAAAAAGCACAGAGGTTTCTAAAATCTTATCAGGTTTGATAAAAACACTATAACTCCTTTATAACTTTACAAACTTTATAACTTTATAAACTTTATAACTATACTTCATGCAAGAATTACGAATCATTGGACTTCTTATAACCGACAGGATCAAGGAAGCCGGGTTGACACAGCAAGTCCTTACCCAGCACGCACACGTGATCAAGTCGCGCTTAGGTTTCCATGAAGTCAGTGACAATGTTTGCAGCCGTGTTGGTGTGATGTTGCTTCAACTAAGAGGGAAACCCGAAGATTGTGACAAATTGGAGAATGCCCTTCGCGAGATCGGAGGGATTGAAGTTCAGAAAATGTCCTTTCAGTATTAACAACTTAAACATTTCGAAGATGGCAAACAAAGAAATCTGGATTCTTGGCATCCACATTTCCGACCGCGTCAAGAAAGCAGAGCTTGTTCAGCCGGTGCTCACTAAATTCGGCTGCACGATCCGTACACGACTCGGACTTCACGACGTGAGCGAAGAATTTTGCTCACCCAATGGTACGATCCTTCTGGAACTCACCGGCGACTCAAAAGAGTACATCAAACTCGAGAATGAACTGCTGAAGATCGATGGGTTGGATGTAAAGAAGATGGTGTTCGTTGAATAGTTGGCGAGTTGGCGAGTTGGCGAGTTGGCGAGTTGGTGAGTTGACGAGTTGGCGAGTTGGCGAGTAATAAATAGCGAATAGCGATTGATCAGCGAAATCAGCGAGAAACTGTTGTACGAATATTTCTTTAACCGCAAAGTCCGCAAAGTTTCACGGAAAGTCCGCAAAGAATTTGTAATTCATAATTCATAATTCATAATTAAACCAGTGTTATCCTCGTTCCTCCATTGTCGATTCCCAACATGGTCGTTTTCGTAATGATCGTGTCTTTCCCTGAATTCTCCACAAAGCGGATTGCTGCCCGGATCTTGGGTCCCATGCTTCCATCGGGAAACTGGCCTTCGTCGAGGTATTCCTGTGCTTCGGCAATGGTCATCCGGTCGATCGTACGCTCCTGCGGAGTATTGTAATTCAGGCAGACCTTCGGAACATCCGTCAGTATAAAAAATTTATCTGCATTGATCTGGGAAGCAAGCAGAGCCGATGCAAGGTCTTTATCAATAACGGCATCGATACCCTGGAGCTTGTTGGTTTCAACATAGAAAACGGGGATCCCTCCTCCCCCGACGGCAATCACGATATTTCCTTCACGGGCGATCTTTTCAATGGTCTTTTTATTGATGATGACCAATGGTTTTGGAGAGGCAACTACTTTTCTCCATCCCCTTCCGCGTGCATCTTCCTTGTATACTGAACCGTTTTCGGCTGTAAATTTTTCTGCTTCTTCTTTTGTATAAAATGGACCAATCGGCTTTGTAGGGTTTTTAAAGGCCGGATCCAGCTTGTTTACCAGCACTTGTGTGGCAATGGTGATGATATCGCGTTCCATATCCAGCGACTGGAGAACATTCTTCAGCTGCTGTTCGATGATATAGCCGATAAACCCTTGCGAGTAAGCAACGCAGATGTCCAATGGCATTTCCGGAATGCCATACATTTTGTACCCGGCCGCATTGGCAAGCATGATATTCCCCACCTGCGGGCCATTCCCATGCGTTATCACAATATTGTAATCCCGATCCAGCAGTTTTACCATGCTTTTAGCTGTAGCCAAAGAATTACTCTCCTGTTCATCGATGGTTCCTTTCTGATCACTCTGCAGCAGAGCATTTCCCCCCAGAGCAACAACAGCAAGTTTTTTCATAGTCAGATTTTTTCTGCGATAAAAAAAAGGATTAACATCCTTGACATATTCGTTCTGAAAACTTGTGCAAATGTAGAAAAAAACATTCAATTTTGCCTCATGAAGCAACAACGCCAGGCCTATACTTATGCCCTGCTCGCAGTTTTCTGCTGGTCAACCATCGGTTCGGCCTTCAAACTCTCACTGCGTTACCTGGATTTCCTGACGTTGATGTTGTTTGCCTCTTTTGTGGCAGTTGTGGTTTTGTTTTTTGTTTTGCTCCTTCAAGGAAAACTGAACCTGCTGAAGAAGATCAAAAAAGAAGATCTTTTGAATTCGGCTTTTCTGGGATTGCTGAATCCTTTTCTCTATTATGTCGTCCTTTTGAAGGCATATGAACTGCTTCCTGCACAGGAAGCCGGGACTTTGAATTACATCTGGCCCCTGGTGCTGGTACTTTTATCAATTCCAATGCTACATCAGAAGATCACAGGATGGAGTATTATGGCCATTCTGGTGAGTTTTTTCGGGATCATTCTCATCTCCACCCATGGCCAACTCCTCACCCTTCGGTTTTCAAGCCCGGTTGGAGCCCTCCTAGCCGTTGGGAGCGCAATCTTCTGGGCGATGTATTGGATCTTCAACATGAAAGACAGCCGGGAAGAGGTCTCCAAACTCTTTTTGAATTTTTGTTTCGGGTTCTTCTATATCTTTCTGACCATCGCGATCCTGCGTTTGCTGGGATTGAACTGGAGCCATCACCCTCTCCTGCCCTGGCAAGGTATTGTTGGTTCTGTTTACCTTGGAATATTCGAGATGGGGATTACATTTATTCTTTGGATGATGGCATTGAAGCTTTCATACACAACCGCCAAGGTCTCTAATCTGATCTACCTTTCCCCTTTTGGTTCTCTTATCCTGATTCATTTTTTTGTTGGAGAAGTCATTTTGCTTTCCACAGTTATTGGATTGGTTTTCATCATCGGTGGGATCATCATTCAGCAATACTTAAAATCCTGATTTCTTTCCAGCCTGGTATTACAAACGGGATGTTGAGCAATTCTCAAATCCTTATCTTTGCAACATGGAACCCAAAAGCATCGCTTTTCATCATTTTGGCTGTAAGGTGAACTTCGCTGAGGCTTCCGCTCTTTCCCGCCAGCTCAAAGACAAAGGCTTTCAGTTAAAAAATTTCAGGGAAATGGCCGATATCTACGTAATCAGCACCTGTGTCGTAACCGGTATGGCTGAAAAAAAATGCAAGGCTGCAATCCGGCAGGCACATCACCTGAACCCGGAAGCTAAAATAGCGGTGATCGGCTGTTTCCCCGAACTGATGCCGGATGAACTCGAAAAGATGGAAGGGGTCAGCCTGGTCCTCGGTCATTCCGCCAAGTTTGCACTCTGCGAAGAAGTCGAAAAGTTATTCAATCATACCGGTCATGGACACCCGGTTTTTCCCGCTTCTACTGAGTTTGTTTCATCCTGGTCTTTTGGCGACCGCACCCGCTCTTTTGTAAAGATCCAGGATGGTTGTGATTATTATTGTTCATATTGCACAGTTCCGCTTGCCCGTGGGCATAGCCGGAGTGACACCGTTGAAAACGTGATCCGAACTGTAAAAGAGGCGGTCCAGGCAGGGGTAAAAGAAATTGTTCTGACCGGTGTGAATATTGGTGATTTCGGAAGAAATACGGAGGAAACGTTTCTTGAGCTGATTCGTGAACTTGAGAAGGTGAGTGAGATTCCAAGGATCCGCGTCTCTTCTATTGAACCTGATCTTCTGAATGACGCTGTTATTGACCTCATTGCTTCTTCAAAGAAGTTCATGCCACATTTTCACATTCCCTTGCAATCCGGTTCCGCCAGGATTCTGAAACTGATGAAACGGAAGTATGACCGTGAACTTTTCGCCTCCAGGATCCGGAAGATCCGCGATCTTCTTCCGCTGGCCTGCATCGCATCCGATGTGATCGTGGGATTTCCGGGAGAATCTGAGGATGATTTCCGGGAAACCTATGATTTTATTGAAGGTCTTGAGCTTTCGTATCTTCATGTTTTTTCTTATTCAAGAAGAGCAAATACCCTTGCAGCCGGGATGGCTGAACCTGTACAGGATAAGATCAAAAAGAAAAGGAGCGAGCTGCTTCATCAATTATCGGAAAATAAAAAGAAAATATTTTATCTGAAAAATAAAGGCCTTACAGCACATATTTTGTTTGAATCGAACAATTCCAATGGATTCATGCATGGCTTTACAGAGAACTACATCAAGGTGAAAACAAAATTCGATCCTGAGCTTATCAATCAAGTTGTCGCTGTGACATTAGATGTTTTAGGAGAGAAATTGTGTTATATTGTCTGATGCTGGATGTGTGAATGTGTGAAATGAATAGTGGCTATGAACTTTAAAAACTTTATGAACTATTAACTCAATTTTTCATTCTTCATTTTTAATTATTAATTGATTAACGGTGTTTCCACGTCTCTCTGATCTTATCAACTATCTTCTGGGTACTGACATCAGCATGCCGGTTAACAGTTATGGCTTCATGCTGGCCATGGGTTTCGTTTTTGGCGGTTTTGTGCTTTGGCTGGAACTCCGGAGAAAGGAGCGAAAGGGTGAAATACCTTCTCAGCAAAAAAAGAGATTGAAAGGCGGTCCGCCTGCTATCCCGGAATTAACGTTCACCGTTTTTTTTGGATTTATCCTTGGCTGGAAAGGGATCGGGATCATCCTGGATTATACGGAATTTTTACGGATGCCTGAAGATTATATCCTGTCGGAAAAAGGGAATATCGCAGGCGCCATTTTCCTCGCAGTTTTTTTTGGAGGACTTACCTGGTTGAGGATGAAAAAGCGACAATTGAAAAAGCCGGTATTGATCGAAGAAACAGTTCATCCTTATGAGCTTACTACAATGATTATCCTGGTTGCAGCTGTTTTCGGGATCATTGGATCCAAGATCTTCGACATGATGGAGCACCTGGATGATCTTATCCGGGATCCTGTCGGGACCTTGCTCTCTTTCAACGGACTTGCATTTTACGGCGGTTTGATCGTTGCATCGTTTGCCGTTCTCTGGTATGCCAACCGGAACAAAATAAGGTATCCCATGATGCTGGATGCAGCAGCGCCGGGATTGATGCTGGCATATGCGGTCGGCCGGATCGGGTGCCAGCTTTCCGGCGACGGATGCTGGGGTGTGATAAATACTGCACCCAAACCCGGGTGGATGGGGTTCCTGCCCGGCTGGATCTGGTCATTCCGCTATCCACACAATGTCATCGATGAGGGAATCCAGATCACAAACTGCACCGGCCCCCATTGTCATATGCTGATGGTCCCTGTTTTTCCTGCCCCACTTTATGAAACCATCCTGGGTCTGATCATTTTCGGGATCCTTTGGGGATTAAGGAAAAAGCTGACGATTCCCGGGTACTTGTTTTGCGTTTATCTGATCTTAAACGGATTTGAACGATTTTTCATCGAACGGATCCGGATCAACAAAGTATATGATATCTTCGGAATTCATCTGACACAAGCGGAAATCATCGCAATCATGCTTGTAGTTCTGGGAGGAGTAGGGCTTTGGTACTTTAAAATGAAGAATGAAAAATTAAGAATGAAGAATTAAAAGTTGCAATGCAGGAAACCTGAATGCAGGAATGCGGGAATGCAGAAATTTTTGATATTAACTTTATGAACTTTATAACTTTAAGAACTTTATAAAATTTATGAACTCATCAGAACTAAAGAAAATAACTGAACAGGTTTGCGACCTTAGTATGCAAACTGCTGATTTCATTCACAAAGAAGTAGATAAGCTAAGGACATCCGATATTGAGATAAAAGGCATTCATGACTTCGTAACTTACGTCGATAAGTTTTCCGAAGAGCAACTGGTGAATGGACTTTCGGAGATTCTCCCGGGAACGGGATTTATTGCAGAAGAGAACCCGGAACTTAAAATGAAAGAGCTTAATTGGGTGATCGACCCGCTGGATGGCACTACGAATTTCATCCATGGCGTTCCGGTTTATTCGATCAGTATTGCCTTGATGGAGAAAAAAGAGGTCATCCTGGGAGTCATCCTGGAGATAAACCAGAACGAATGTTTTTATACCTGGAAAGGATCACCCTCCTTTTTGAACGGTCAACAGATCCGTGTCTCTGAAACGGCCCGGTTGGCCGACAGTCTGCTGGCAACCGGTTTTCCCTATTATGATTACAGCCGTATTGATTCTTACATGAATTTTTTCCGGTTTCTCATGGAACACAGTCATGGCATCCGAAGATTAGGTTCTGCTGCTGCCGACCTGGCATATGTTGCCTGCGGCCGGTTTGAAGGATTCTATGAATATGGACTTAGACCCTGGGACGTGGCAGCCGGTACGATCCTGGTGGGAAATGCAGGTGGTAAAGTAACAGACTTTAATTCGGGGGAAAATTATATCTTTGGAAAGGAAATCGTAGCAACAAACAACCAGATTTTCCAAGAGTTCATGAACAATTTTACGAAGTTGTTTAGAAGTTCATAAAGTTCATAAAGTTTTTAAAATCACAGAGTCACAGAGTCATAAAGTTAATCTTCAATTTAACAACTGCACACCTGAACGACTGAACAACTAAACAAACTTTCGCTATTTCGCTATTTCGCTAATTCGCTATTTCTTTAGATCAACTGAGTCCAGCTTTTGGTTCTGTGCATTATAAACCGTGAGACTCAACCGGCTGTATTTAACATCCATGATTGCCCAGTTGTAATCTTTCAGGGAGATCAATGTATAGCTTGCCTTTCCGGGATTATAAAGAGGAGCGCCGGCTGAACCGATCACCAGGTGATGGATTCCGTTCACAAGGTTGTGCTGGTAGAAGTGGGAATGCCCTGAAAGCACCAGGTCGACATGGTTAGGTTCAAAGATATCTTTCGTCATCCTCACCATACTGATATCTTCCCCGTGACCACCTGCGCAGTATGCAGGAGCATGCGACACCACGATCTTCCAGGAAGTCCCTGCAGCGGCAAGGTCTTCTTTGGCAAATTCATATTGAGGACTTCCCGGTTTCATATCGATCTCGGTATTAAGAACCAATACATGCAGATCGCCGTAATCAAAAGAATAATACTGTTGCGTTTTTGATGCGGATTCCGGATTCTGGAGGAAAGCTACGGTATTCGGTCCGTTTCCTTCGTGATTTCCCGTCGCATTGAAGAATGGCACTTTTGAAATAAGGTCCAGCTCATTGGAACGGAAAAATTCCTTCTTCCAGGAGGTATAATCCCCGTTGATACAGAGGTCTCCGCCGTAAACGGCAACCTGTGGATAGGTGCTGGCAGCCAGTTTCGCAATCTTGTCGTGAACAGACGTATTGGTACGAAAATCGGCCATCCAGAGGAGGCGGAATGAAGTTCCGGGTTCCACTGCAGTGTGGAAGTTGGATCCGGCACTGTGCGATGTTCCCTGCCTGGCCTGGTAATAGTAAGCGCTGTTCGGCTTTAGCGCCGTGAGCAGGATCTTATGGATATAGGTCGGCACTTTGGCATTCGTGACTGAGACGATCGATGCTGTTGCAGTATGACCATAGGCTGCTGATCTGCCATAATCAACCCAGACCGTATCCTTACTGTCGCATTCAACCAGGACATAGACTGAATTGGTAGTAACCGCCTGAAGGTAAGGAGTCATCAGGATCTTGGCCTGTGCCCCGACCGCTATTGTAAGTAGCAGGAAAATAAAAATCGTTTTTTTCATTTTCTAAGTATTTTAACCAACCATTTCACCACGGTACCACTGCACCACCGCACCACTATATCCTTTCGTCCAACAACCTACCAGATCTTCACCCTAAGGCTGTCAGGCCTCCAAAGCGCATCGCCTTTCTTGATGCCAAAAGTCCGGTAAAATTCCGGCATGTTCGAAAGCGGCCCCAGGACGCGGAACTTTGCCGGTGAATGTTCGTTGCTCTTTACCTGGTTGGCAATGGCTTCCGGACGTTCATTAACCATCCAGGCCAGTGCATACCCGAGGAAGAAACGCTGATCGGGATTCAACCCGGCAATGATCTCCTTATTCTTGTATTGGCTGGTCTTCTTGAAAGCTTCATATCCCATCACAATCCCACCAAGATCGGCTATATTTTCTCCCTGCGTAAGTGAACCGTTGATGTGCAGGCTGTCAACAGCAATGTAATTATTGAACTGCCTGACGATCATTCCCGTTTTTGCATAAAATCGGGAACTGTCTTCCGGTGTCCACCAATTGTGAAGGTTCCCCTTCTCATCATATTTACTCCCCTGGTCGTCGAAACCATGGGTGATTTCATGTCCGAAAGTGGATCCGCCAATGACAGAGTATAGCAAGGCATCATCGGCAAGTTTCCGCTCATAACCGGGAACAATAATGTTGCACCCGGGCACCACGATCTCATTGTTGGATGGATTGTAATAGGCATTGTAAGTTTGGGGTTCCATATTCCATTCGGTACGGTCAACCGGCTTGCCGTATTTGGAGATCATGTAGTTGGATTCCCACTTGTTGGCATTCATCACATTCTGAACATACGAAGAGCGGTCGATCTGCATGCTGCTGAGATCCTTCCATTTATCCGGATAACCCACCTTCATGATCACCGCGTTAAGTTTTTCGACGGCTTTTTTCTTTGTCGCCTCACTCATCCAGTCGAGGTTCTTCATCCGCTCTGCATAAACCGCCTTGATCGCATTGCCGATCTCGAGCAATTTATTTTTGGTGCCTTTGGGGAGATATTCATTCACATAAACCTGACCGATCAATTCACCCAGCGAACCATCCGTCTGTGTCACCACCCTCTTCCATCGCGGTTTTGGTTCTTTTACTCCGCGAAGAACGGTATAGTAAAAACTGAAGGATTCATTGTAGGTTTTATCATCCAGGTAACGTGACAATCCGGAAAGTAGATGGAATTTCAGGTAGTTCTTCCAGTCGTTCAACGTAAAAGATTTCAAGTAACCGTTCACCGCTTTCAGGAACTCAGGCTGGCCGATGATCACGGTGTCCACATTATGCAGTCCGACACCTTCCATAAAAATCGTCCAGTTCAGGTTCGGCGTGGTTCCGGTAAATTGTTTGAACGAAAGTTTGTTATAGTTTTTCAGGGGATCACGTGTGTCCTCACGTTTGCGTGCAGATTTTGCGAGGGAAGTTTCGAGTTTCATCAACTGATCGGCCGACTTTTTTGCCGTAACCTCATCCTGTCCCATGATCCTGAACATGTTCATGACATGTGTAACAAATTTTTCACGTACCATTACAGTCCGGGGATCCATATCAATGTAATAAGTCCGGTCCGGAAGGCTTAGTCCTCCCTGTGAGAAGAATACCGCGTTCTTGCTGCTGATCCTGTCATCCTGTCCTACTCCGAACCCAAATAAAGGTGAACCGGAAACCATATGAATATAGGCTGCTTCCTTCACAAGGCCATCGATGTTCTTTATCCCGTCAATCCGGTCAAGATCGCCTCTCAGGTCGGTAATTCCTTTATGGTTCAATGAAATGCTGTCCATCCCGGTATAGAAAAAATCGCCGATCTTTTGCTTGGCGCTGCCTTTGGGTGCATCTTTCAGTGCAGCACTCGATTCGCAGATGTTTCTTACCTGGGCGTTGATGGTATCCTGGATCAGTTGCCACAAACCGTTATTTTGTTCACTTGCGGGAATGGGATTTTCCTTGAACCATTTTCCATTGGCAAAAAGGAAAAAATCATTACCGGGTTTGACGGTTGAGTCAATGTGGGATACCAGAGCATCGGCAGTTTGTTCTTTTTTCGTTGTGTTCGTGCAGGATACAAGGATCCCGGCTATCAGGAGAAGGGATAGCTGAAAGAATCGGTTTTTCATGGTTTGTTTTTATTTATGATGAAGAAGGGCAAATGTACAAATTATGGTCAAGAGGGAACAAATACAATCGATGAAATAGGCTAAAAAAAATGGCAAAAGGCATCCGGTACTTGTTATTGCAGTCACTATTTTAAACACCTTTCATATAAAATGAATAATTATCAATGCCTGAAAATGAGTAATGAGTAATTGCAGAATTGAATAATTTCAGAATAACTCATTACTCATTAATAAGAAAGCGGCAAAAATCTTTGATTTTTGCCGCTTTCGCGTGTTGAGCGGTAAATGGGGATCGAACCCACGACCCTCAGCTTGGGAAGCTGATGCTCTACCATCTGAGCTACTACCGCGAAGCGTGTGTGGGTTTGGGTGTGAGTGTGAGTGTGAATGCAAAAGTATTAAAAAATCGGATTATTGCATGAATTGTGATCCGACATTTTTTGAATTTATTAAGAAACAGTCTAAATATATCATATATTTGTAAAAAACTGTTGGTATAATGAGATTGAATGTTTCTTCTAACAAACCTAGAAGCCTTTTCATTATCTTTCTTTTCCTGGCCGGCTCTTGCTTTATGCAACCAGCACAGGCACAGGATCAGGAAGGCCTGAACTATATTATGAGCAGGACAAATTCGACAGAATTGCAACGACTTTCAGAGAGCCTGAGAATCCAGACTGAAGCAAAGCATGCGGAAGCTGTGAAGGTTGCCATGCAAAACGGATGGATCGTGAAGAAAAGTTTTGAGGACGGAAAAGGTATTGAACTGAAGGAACTCGATGAAAAGGGAAGACCTGTATATTATACCACCTGGAATGTAAATGCAGCCAAAACAGTCGCTACAAATAAACTCTGGTCGGGAGGTGATCTGGGATTATCCCTTTCGGGAAGTGGAATGGTACTCAGGGAATGGGATGAAGGGAAAGTACTCGACACCCACCAGGAGCTTTCCGGGCGGATCACGCAGGTTGACGGGGCGTCCACACTCAGTAACCATTCCACGCATGTCGCCGGAACCATGATAGCGACAGGTGTGTCTTCGGGGGCAAAGGGAATGGCTAATCAGGCGACATTACGTGCTTTTGACTGGAATTACGATTATACAGAAATGGCATCAGAAGCAGCCGCCGGAGCCTTGCTTTCTAATCATTCCTATGGTTATGTGACCGGATGGGCCTATTATGCTTCCTACGGCGGATGGTACTGGTACGGTGATGTCTCCATCAGTCAGACTGAGGATTATTTATTCGGATTTTATACAACCGAAGCACGCAAGGTTGATTCGATAGCCTTCAATGCACCTTATTACCTGATCTGCAAAGCAGCCGGAAATGACCGTACTGAAGGGCCTTCATCTCAACCGGTCACACATTATGTATGGAACGGAACAAACTGGGTTACATCAACCACCATCAGAAATCTGGATGGAAATACCAACGGATATGATTGCATCTCCGGTTTTGGGCTTAGTAAGAATGTTCTTACGGTTGGTGCCGTACTTGACCTTGTGAACGGATACAGTTCTCCTGCCGATGTTTCCATGGACTACTTCAGTGGATGTGGTCCCGCAGATGACGGACGGATCAAACCTGATATCGTAGCAAACGGCGACTACCTGTATTCGTGCATTTCTACGGGCAATACGGATTACGGGATCTACAGCGGCACTTCCATGGCCACCCCAAACACCTGCGGCTCTCTGATCCTGTTGCAGCAATATTACAATTCCCTGTACGGAGGTTTTATGAAGTCAGCAACATTGAAAGGGCTCGTGATTGAAACAGCCGACGAGGCAGGCTCCAATCCTGGTCCCGACTACATGTATGGATGGGGATTGCTTGACATGGCAAAAGCGGTTACAGTGATAAGACAAAAGGATGCTTCTTCCATCATCAGTGAACAAACCCTGAATAACGGTAATACCTATACACTCAATGTCAATGCTACTGGCGCTGAACCACTGAAAGTCACCATCTGCTGGACCGACCCTGCAGGCACTCCGGTTGCAAATTCCCTGAACCCGCCCACAAAAATGCTGGTCAATGACCTTGACCTCAGGGTTGATGGCACCAACTATCCATGGGTGCTGACGCGCTCTAATCCCTCGGCTGCCGCCACAACCGGGGATAATAGTACAGATAATGTTGAACAGGTTTATATGGCTACTCCTACAGCCGGCAATCATTCGATAACCGTTACACACAAAGGAACCCTTTCGGGAGGATCTCAATCCTTTTCTATCATTGTGACCGGTGTTTATGCCTTGGTACCTGACCCTGTTCCTTTTACTGCAAATGCTTCGGCTTCGAATGAGATCATCTTGAATTGGACTCCGGATGTAAGCAATGATAATGTAGTGATCGCATGGTCGTCGACCGGTATTTTCGGGTCACCAGTCAACGGGAACTCCTATGTTATTGGCAATACAATCCCTGGAGGTGGAACCGTTATAGTTTCGGGAAGCGGGAATACCTTCAAGCACACTTCTCTTACAACCTCCGCAACCTATTATTACCGAGCCTGGTCGGTTACACCGGCTAAAAATTACTCCTGCGGGCTCAATGCTGTAGCGACCACATTCTGCACAGCGACGAATACCCTGCCGATCAGTGAATTATTCGCATCAAGCAGTTTTCCTTGCGGATGGACCCAGCAGGTTTCAGGGATCGGAAATTTCATTGACTGGACTATATCCAATACTGCCAATGCAGGTGGATCTGAATATGAGATGAAGGCAACCGGCCATGTACACAATGTCGGTTCCGGTTATGTCACCAGGCTGATCTGCCTTCCTTTCAACAGTATTGGTATGAGTGTAGTTAACCTGAGTTTCAGGCACATGTTCGATGATTATGCAACCGGTGCAACCATGAAGATACAATCCAGCAGTGACGGGCTGACCTGGACAGATGAATCCTGGTTCTTTAATTCAGGAGGAGGAAATGTAGCTGCGACATTAGTCAATACAACAGTCACGCACAACCTGAACGAACCGTCTACTTTGATCGCTTTTGTCATCTCAGGGAATTTGTATAATTACGATTACTGGTATATTGACAATGTCACGATTAAAGCACCTGGCTATTGGGTTGGCGGGACATCAGGAAACCTTAACAGTTGGGAAACTGCAACGAATTGGGGCGATGAGGTTGTGCCAAATGCATCAACAGATGTGTATATCCCTCTCAGGAATTATCTTCCTGTTGTTACAAGTCCAACCGCTGTCTGCAACAACCTTGTTATAGAGAGCAATGCAGGCATTTCTGTTAATGTCACAGAATCAATTACCGTGAATGGGAAGATGACGTTAAAATAATCCGAATTATTAAAATTATCAAGGGAGAAGAAGAATTCCATGCCGACCGCTTCGGAGATGAATGGAAAAAATATACAGCCAAAGTGAGAAGGCTGATTTGAAAATGAAGAATGAAGAATGAAGAATGAACAATAATAAGTGATATTGTTTTGCTAAATATTTTTTTGTATATTTACAAGATCAATATATTATCTCTTTCTTTATTCATTCATATATCCTGCCCTCCTTTATCATGAAAAATATTTATAAACTTCTTAAAGGGATAATTGTAATACTGATTGCAATTACGGGCGTAGGTGCCCATGCCGGCACTCCCCTGCCCTTATCTCCACATGGTTCCAAGTATGTGCTTTATCCTCCGACCAACCTCACGGTAAACCGAATAGAAGCTTGTTTAGCCTGGTTAAACTGGGACAAACCTCAGGATCCCGGAGGTACCACTCCAGCCGGATTAATGGGTTACAGGATTTATAGAGACGGAGTGTTAATTCATTATAATTCGGATCCTGACAGCCTCTCCTGTTATGATTATATTAATAATTTTGGCATCTTCACAGATAGCGTTTCTGCCTATTATGATCTTACTCAGTACGGTTACCCGGGTCAGTATGGAGAGTCAGAAGCGATTTCATCGATGTTTACCATGAAGGATTGCAAGGCGGTATTGCCATTTTATGAGCCCTGGGACCAGGCTAATTTCAGTTATCAAGATTGGACCTTCGCACCTTCACAGGGGAATTGGGTTATGAATACCAGCCAGGGTAATCCATTACCCACAGCCTCATATACAGGCACACCGGTTCTTAAAAATTACGACCATACATTACAAAGCATGCATTTGGATTGTATTGACTGGCCCTGTGCCAATGTTTATCTGGAATTCGATTCCAGGCTCACCATTATCAATACGACATCCCTGGAGAAACTTATCATTGAGATTTCTTATGACAATAATTGGTATCCAAAGGATACTTTGGTGAACAACCTCTCCACAGGATGGGTTCATCACAAAATTGATATATCCGAGGCAGCCGGCAAAAATTCAAGGGTGGGATTCCGGGCAACAGGGATTAATTCTGCCGATATCGGCGAATGGGATGTTGATAATATCCGGGTCTATGCGGTTTGCTTCAAACCTCCCGACTTTACCCTGAACAGGACAGTTAATATTGTTCATCTTACATGGGGAATACCCTGTACAGAGAAAAAACTTAAGCCGAATCAGATTGACAGTTCAACACTAATAGGTTACAACGTTTACCGTACGAATGCTGACAGTCTCCCTCCTTATATGAAGTTAACCCAATCGCGTCTGACAGTAAATGAATACTTTGACACAATTCCTTTGATTAATGGAACTTACTGTTACTTTATTACTGCGGCTTACCAGGATTTCTACTTTCCAAGGATTTTTCTTTGCGAATCCTCCAGTGATACCCTGTGCGTTCACTATTCTTCCGGGATCCCTGAACAGAATGAAACACGCGTCCGTATTTTCCCTAACCCTGTTTCAGAAGTATTGAATATCGAAACGGATCTGGCATTTACTGGTATTGATGTTTTGAATTTCCTGGGAGAAAAAATTTATTCTGGATCTTTCCCGGAGACAAAAAACATCGCCATTCCAATGAAAGAAAATTCATCGGGAATTTATCTAATAAAAATCAATTTCAGAGATGGATTAGTTGTAAGAAAGGTGCTTAAGAAATAATCCATTCTTCATTCTTCATTCTTCATTCTTCATTCTTCATTCAGATGAAATCTGATCAGCCCTTCCATCGGGGATTTCAGGATAGTTCCCACATGAAGATTATTCTCAATTGCAGTTTCCAGAAGAATATCCCGGTAATGCCAGGCAATTGAACCTACAAAGCTGATGGTGAGGTGTTCATGATCCGGGTATTTCCTGATCTGTTCATCTATAAAAGACTGAAAGGATGTTTTAACCAGGTTATGAAAGAATGGGTGATTTTTCCGTGGGCCAATAAACTCACTGAAGGAGGCGAGAAAGCGATTTGGAAATGGACGGTTATAAAGGGCATTGAGGATATCTTCGAGCGATAATTTATCCTGCTGTTCAAACTCAGTCCGGATCTCTTCCGGAAGTTTATTCTTGAGGTATTTTTCCATGAACGTTTTACCCAGGTTCGAGCCGGCGCCTTCATCTCCGAAAAGATAACCCAATGAAGGAACTTTGCTGAACACTTCTTCCCCATCATAATAACAGGCATTGCAACCCGTTCCCAGGATACATGCGATCCCTTTTTCCTTTCCGAGCAGCGATCGTGCTGCCCCCAGGATATCATGGTGAACAGCAATCGATGCCTTTCGGAAAAAGATCTTCATGGCATCCCGTAGCATGTTGTTGTTATTTTCGGTAGAACATCCGGAACCGTAAAAATGGATCTCTTTCACGAGATCGGCAGGAACATTCGGAACAAGATCGGCTTTAAGGATGGCCTCAACTGTTTCGGAGGTGATAAAATACGGGTTCATCCCAGCTGTCTGGACCGACGTAACAATCTTTGAGCCCTCCATCAAGGTCCAGGTTGTTTTTGTTGAGCCGGAGTCCGCAAGAAGTATCATAATGTAGAATTAAATAGCGAAATAGCGAAATAGCGAAATAGCGAAATTTCGGTTAGCTACTCTGTTGCTTATTTGTTTATCACTTTATCACTTTATCACTTTATCACTTTATCACTTTATCACTTTATAAACTTTTCTGCCGAACAAAGTTAAGTATTTCTACTACCTGGTCAGGATGGAACCAGGTGATATTCTTGTCCTTCCTGAACCATGTCATCTGTCGTTTGGCATAGCGGCGGGAATGGGTTTTGACATTGGCGATAGCCATATCCAAAGAGATCTCGCCTGAAAAATAAGGGAAAAACTCCTTGTATCCAACGGTATTCAATGCATTGAGGTTACGGAAAGGAAGCAATTGTTCAACTTCTGCCAAAAGACCATCTTCCATCATCCGGTCAACACGATCGTTGATCCTTTTGTTCAGTTCCTCTTTTTCCCGGGTTAACCCGATCCTGATAATTTCAAAGTCACGGGGTTTGGGTTCATTTTTCCTTAGCTCTGAAAATGGCTTTCCTGTGCCGATACATACTTCCAGCGCCCGGAGTAATCGTTTGGGATTGGCAACATCAACCTTGCTGTAATAGACAGGATCCAGTAACCGCAGCTTTGTACGCAAGGATTCTATGCCCTCACGGACACACATTGTCTTCAACTCTTCGCGCAGGGTGTCATCCGGATCGGGGAGATCGTCAATGCCATGACAAACGGCATTGATATAAAGTCCGGAACCGCCCGTCATGATCACCATCTGATGATTTTTAAATAATTGACGCAATAAATTCAGTGCATCCGATTCAAACCGGGAGACATTGTATTCATCGTGGATAGAGATATGTCCGGTAAAATGATGTGGGACAAGCTGAAGTTCCTCTTCTCCGGGACGTGCAGTTCCAATGTTCATTTCACGATAAAACTGCCGGGAGTCGGCAGAGAGGATTTCGGTTTCAAGAGATTGGGCAAGAATAAGCGTCAGGGCAGTTTTCCCGACGGCGGTTGGCCCGGCAACAACGAGGAGGGTTCGCTTCGGATCAGTAATCATCGGATTCGCCGTCGAAGTTGCCGTGCTTGATCTCAAGGTCTTCAATATCGTCATATTCATCGAGGCTTTCCATGTTTTCGTGATTGTCATCCTCTTCAATAAATGGATCGTCCTCTTTGAGATCCGGAGAAGGCATCTTGTTCCCGGGAACGGTCAATGTTCCCTCTTCCAGGATATCGTCAAGCTGGCTTTCGATTTCCGCCAGTCCCAAATCATTCTCCAGCATTTCGCTGAACATACTTTTTTCTCCGGGGAAGAAAGCAGGTGGAGGAGTAACCTGAATGGGTACAGCGGTTTCCGGCTTTTCAGCATCCGGGATGACCGGCACCTCTGCCTTTTTAGGAAGTTCTCCTTTTGCATTCACACAGCGCGGTAAAGGGAAACGCTCATCCGTTTTGATGATCTTGAATAACTCAATGAAAAACACAAAAAAATCTTTCCCGGTAAATTCATACATCAACCGTTGATGAGGATCGTCGATAAATTTCTTTAACACCGATTCTTTCATCAAGTGGGGAACATAGGTTTCCGTAATGACCTGGTCGATATCGTCATCGTATTTCCTTACCTGTTTTTTCTGATATTTAAAGGAAAACTCCTGTTTCTTTTTGAATTTGTGATCCGTGGTATAGAATACTGCATTATCGCAATTTTCCAGGTTTGCACATGCCAGGATCGCCTGGTGGAAATCAAGAAAAGTCTGCACGGGCTGAATTTCT
>Ga0224524_1000133_pt1 | contig 31381 bp, 33 predicted proteins | sample CFST75metaG_FD_179895 | JGI IMG/M metagenome (GOLD analysis project Ga0224524, IMG submission 179895) | Peat soil microbial communities from Stordalen Mire, Sweden - C.F.S.T75 | ecosystem: Environmental > Terrestrial > Soil > Wetlands > Peat | place: Sweden: Norrbotten County, Stordalen Mire... | reverse complement strand
ACTCCTAATAAAAAATTCAACTTGTTATTGTAAAAAAGGATTTACCGGCATTTTTGCGCAACACTCTAATTTTATTAAGGTTTTCGAATATTCGAAAACCTTATTTTGGAAGTATTAAAGAATGTGCAGGTAACACTTTCAAACAACATACCAATAGAGGTTGTATCAAATATGTTGGGACACACTAGCATTAATATGACAAAGAAATATGCAAGGGTTATCGACAGTCAGATAAAAATGAATATGGATAAGGTTAAGCTGATATATCCAGTGAATAAGTAGCAAACAATTTATATTTGAAATTGTAAAAAACAACCATTATATTATAAAATTTAATAAGTTAAATAAGAAACTTGTATTTCTTCAAACCAAAATGCACCATATAATTTTTTCTCTATTTGTAAACATTTTGCTGACGATTTACAGTTTTGATTAATAATATTTTTGTTTTTTATCAATGGTTTTCATTATGCGTGATTTTTTAATTTATACCATTACTTACTGATTATAACTTTCTGAGTTGTTACTTTAGTACCTGTCTGAACATTTACAATATAGACACCAGTAATAACATTCAACTGAAGTTTGTTCAACCCCTGAATCGACTGCTGATTCATGATCAGGTTGCCAAGTATATCGTAAACTTTAATAGTTGCAGTTTTAGGAGTGTTCACATAAATAGTGTTTTCTGAAGAATAAACAAACGCATCGCTTTCAGCAACTGCAGGTATAGAAGTAAGCATATCTCCAAAATGCAGTTTGAAACGAGAAGCATCATTCACAACTCCAGATGAAAACGAATAAGCAGAATTTTGACGCAGATCCTGCAGAACATTTAACTGAACATCTTCAAGGTAAACAGAAATGTTCTGATCAAAGTCAGCAAGGTTCGTAGCATTCATTGTAAATGATCCGGCAACATTCGTTTTAAAACCTAAAGAAACGATGCGTTCATTATTTACAGCAAGCTGAGGATATCCGTTAATAACCATATCCATATTATCAGAAGTGAGGGAATAAATCTGTGGAGCATTATTGTCGGTGCTATACATTTTGCGGGAATCATACGCTTCATAACTTTCAAGGGCATTCTGGTAAAACCCAACAGCAGTTTCATCATAAAGAGATCCATTTGATACATCCATTCTGAAAAGATTGTTAGCGGTAACTTTGTAGAAAGAATGAGCATTGTGTAATCTTGTAGCATTGTTCATGCTTAAAGAGCCTGTTGCAGAAGAAACGTGCACCCAGAAACCCTGCATGGCAGGAATATATTGTGTTACGGTTCCTGGAACAGCAGTACCCGATTGTCCGTTATAAGTAGAAAAACCATTACTTCCGTTAGGAAACCAGATCGATAAGTCCACACCCGTTCGAGCTAAGCCGGCAGGAATGCCGGTAGCATCAATGTTTCCCCAATCGATGGCAGAAGGATATGGATTACAAACAAGATTAAAACCTGCATAAATTCCAGTATTCATTGAGAGGCCGGAATTCACAATAGTTCCGGTATTCAGAGAGCCAATAAAAGCTGCGCTAATATCACCGGCATAATTCTTTACGGCATATCCTCTTAAAGGAGTGGCAGCAGAATTAAGCGAAACAGTACCATTTGCAATAGGAGAATATGATTGTCCTAATTCATCCCAGAAAAACAAATGCGTATTCGTGCCTGCATCAGTTGATATAGTTCCAAAAGAAGAAGCATCAACTGCAGTTGATAAAGGGATACCCATATACCACCAGCGCGAAGGAGTTTCAGATAGGTTCTTTTCAACTCTTGCGGTACCAGAGCCTGCAAATCCATTGTCTATAAAGGAAGCATCGGTTTTGATAATAAAACATTCTGCTTCGTTAAGAGTGGTTGTGCCATCTACAGTAAGTGTTTTACCAGATGCAAGAGTAAGGTTTGCTCCTGAGTTTATTGTCATTGCATCACTAATAATGGAGTTGCTGTTCAGGGTAACGCCACCTGAATTATCAGATGTTAATTTGTTGAACGTATTATTACTGCTTCCGTCAATAGTTTGGGCCAGATTACCTGTAAACAACAATTCATCGGAGGCGCTGACATAAGTACCATTATTGTTGAGACTTGCATTATCCAGCACTATGGACGGATTACCACTTATGTGTATATAAGCACCGGATGGAACAATTAAATAGCCGTTTTGGGCAAAAGCCATAACATTCGAAAGGAGTATAGCTATCAAGAGGAAGATTTGTTTTTTCATATTGTACAACTTTATATAAATTTTAAATAATGATTATAATATGTATTGCTTCCACCATTCTTTATTTCTCATTAATAATTTGCATGAGTATTTACAAAATCATACTAATTATTGTATTCTTGTAATTACAAGCGATGCAGAAACACTATGGGTTCCGCCAGCTATTGGCGTTATTGTTAGGGCAGGAGAATTGCCCGGGGGATTAATAACACTTAAAATAGAATATGGAACTGAGGTGACAATTAATACGTCGCCAACAATTTGAGTTGTTCCTGTAGCACGACCAACCACCGAATAAGGAAGAACACCGCCATTAAGACACAAGCAAAGTTGCCCTGCTTCGGATACACTCACTTGCCAGCTAACCCTGTAGGTTCCGACCTCAGATAATTGAAACTGGCCAGCGGATGTGCGTGTAATACCGCCGCTTGCCGGTCCGTCTTGTGGAAATTGAACAGACGCATTCATTGGAACTGTAGCTGGATTATCCGGTGGCATGAGTGCAAAAAAATCAGCATATTCTGTAACACTGTTCGCTCCGGTGGGGCCGGTAGCACCTGTTACTCCATCAACTCCTGTCGCACCTGTAGATCCATCGACTCCGGTTGGGCCTGTAGCTCCTGTAGCTCCCGTCGGTCCTGTTGGCCCTGTAGATCCGGTGGGCCCTGCGGTTCCCAGCATCTGCCATGTAGAACCGTTATAATAATAGAACCCTGCATTGCCATCTGTTTGATAAACCAATAGACCTGTAGCAGGAACTGTGATGGCTTCACGCTGTGCCTGCAATAACCGCGGCATAAGGAATCCTTTATTTGTTGATTTCACATCCAGCAGGGCCGAATTGTTCGGCGCTGAGTTGTCGGTGTTGATGCCTACGCTCTGGGGAAATGCTGTCAATCCACCTAGCATAAGGACAACTAATATCAAAAAATGTTTTCTCATGTTATAATTATTTTTCATTTTTTTATTGGAGCATCAATTATTTTAGCAGCATCCGGCAATCTAATAATCTTTTGAGAAGACTGCTGGGCTGGAAGAATCATGGCCGGGGCAAAACGCTCTGATGAATATTTCGAGACGGAACCATCGTTCAGTACTTCATCTGCTCTGTTAGCAGCAATGTTCCAGCTGAATTTAACGTTGGAATTTCCTTCCATCAATTCTGTTACATCAAATCCTGTGGCGCTTTTGTTGCTTACATAAACTCCTTTGCAATCACCTTCTAACTGAATGAATACACGCAATGGATGTTCTTCATTTACCACGATGTTCTTGGTAAAAATAGGATCTATACTGATGTGTACTGTTCCGTTGTTAAGTTGGCCAACTCCATAATCCATGAAAAGATTTTCTGGTGCTTCAGGTGCACTCAACACCACCTGTTTATCCTGCAGGTCTTTGACAACTGTGTTAACAGTTCCGGTACCTTCAATTTTTCTAATCACATTTGCCGCGGTAATTGCACCAACAAAGGAATAAGCATTGACATTTGTATAGAAATATCCTCCTGCCCTTACAGTTGCTACTGATGTGGTAGAGTCCTGCACCACCCGTCCAAAAACCCCGATGTTCTTCCCGCAGAATGACCCTCCACTTCCGGAGGGAAGGGTTATAGAGGTACTATTGGTTCCCGCACCAACCACACCGGTTCCATTGGCGGCAGTGTTTATACCCCACATACCAAAAGCTGAATTATTACTTACCTGTCCGGCAATACCATCAGCGCCCGCTGTACCATATCCAAAAACACCTGTTCCGTTACTAGATTGACCATAAACACCTATCCCGACGCCGGTGTTAAAGCCTCCAACTCCGATACTGCCGGAATTATTTGTTGCCTGACCACGCACTCCGACACCATTACTGGATGTTCCGGTAAAATTGCCAAACACACCGTTTGATCCAACTGCGGTACCTCCATTTTGTCCATAAACACCGGTTCCGGATGTACTACCTGTTGCATTACCATAAATCCCGGTACCTGTTCCTGTGTTTTCACCGTAAACACCGCCAAACGCACCTGTTGAATATCCGTTAATAGGCCAATCCGTAACACCGGCTGTACTCATAATGGCTCCCGAATACCCTGATCCATATACTGAAAATAGGTCATTGGCAGTTGGAGTGATACTGTTAACACTTAGAACGCCGGCAGCAGTAATTCTGAAACGCTCAGCGTTATTGGTAATAAAATTTACAGGTTGATTTTGTGTTGACCCTATCTGGCGAAGAGCAGTAGTTGCATTACCACCCAGTAACCAGGAAAATTGAGTAGAAGTAACTGTGGAGGGAATTGTTGTTACAATAGATAAAGACCCGTCAGCATTGTAGTTGTCTGAAGTAATTGTCCAGCCTGGCCCTGTAGACCCGGTGGGTCCTGTATTGCCCTGTGCTCCCATAGGACCGGTTACTCCTGTAGCTCCATCCGTGCCTGAAGGTCCTGTCGATCCGATTGCTCCATCTGCTCCGGTTGGACCTGTTGCACCAGTAGCCCCTGCAGGGCCTTCGGTTCCTAGCATTACCCATGAAACGCCGTTGTAATAATAAAATCCTGCAGTTCCATCAGTTTGATAAACCAACAGACCTATGGCTGGAACAGTGATCGCTTCACGCTGTATCTGCAGCAAACGTGGCATTAGGAAGCCTTTGTTATTTGCTTTTACATCCAGCATAGCCGAATTATCCGGTGCCGTATTGTCGGTATTGATGCCTACACTTTGGGCGAATGTCATTCCTCCAATTAGGAGAATGGCAGAAATAAGTAAGAATTGTTTTTTCATAATTTTTATCTGAAATGAATAATTCATTTATTGCGAACAATATATATTTACCAGCATGCCTGCCATGCAGATCCGTCATAAACCATCAACTTATGTGTTGTGCCGTCAAAATAAATATCTCCCTCAGACGGATCGTTAGGAGCCGTTGTCCTGGGCTCCAGGCGCATCAGATCTTTAATATGAAGTGGTCTTTCAGGTGAAGAAGTTCCTACTCCGACATTACCAGAAGAAGTTACAACAAAAGCTGAACCTGGTGCACTGACATATGTTTCAAAGATCATGTCATAAGAGGAAGAGTACAACATCCGGCCTCCTGCATATACATTTGAATTTGGCGTAGGTATTTTAATCTGATAATCTGCAATAATCTGGAATGTATATTCATCACCGACATTCACATGGACGGGTGTCGTCAAATCAATGTAATTCCAGCCTGCTGAAAGTACCAAGCCACTCTTAGAAAATACTTCCGGGCCAATTGGTGCCTGACCGGAAATTCCACCGGAATATAGTTTAAAGGTTACAGTACCAACGCCGACTTCGGTTATATCAAATCCTATTTTATTAAGTGGACCTGTAATCCCAACAGTGAATGACTGACCAACGATAGTTGCATTTGCTGAAAACACAATATTCATAAGACCACTGGTGTTTGTTTGTGACTGGTCTACTGATTCGACCGCGGAAATTGAATTTACATCCAGGGTTGCTGCAGGAGTTGTCGTACCGATCCCTAATCGTGAATCAACATTATCATAGAATAAGGATGTCGCACCGTCAGCAACTCCGCTATGGTTAAAGGTCAGCTGCCCATTACTTCCTGCAGCTGATCCTGCTGTTCCTGCTGTTCCAAGCAATTGCCATGAAGAACCATCATAATAATAGAATCCTGCAGTATCATTGGTCTGGTAGACCATTAGGCCGATAGCAGGAATAGTGATCGCCTTTCTTTGAACCTTTGTTAAACGTGGCAATAGAAAGCCTTTTGCATCCGATTTTACATCCAGCATAGCTGAATTATCCGGCGCTGAATTATCCGTGTTAATGCCTACGCTCTGGGCAAAAGACATGACACTTGTTATGATTAGGGTCATAAAGAGAAGCATCATTTTTTTCATATCATAACTATTAAGGATTTTTTAAATAAATTATATTTGTTAAGTATTTCACAAATATAATTTATTTTGATATATACAGTATTTGTAAAATATTTGTTGTATATAAATAAAAGTCCAAAATAAAAAAAGCATTCCTTCTGGAATGCTGGATAATGCTAATGTTTCCATGGAGTTGGAGGTCTTTGAACCCTCCACTTTATTGCAGAAATAGCAATGGATCGAGAATTTGAGTTATGCGTGGTAACCGAATTGGTAACCTTTTGGAGATTTTGTTTCATATTTTTTCATTTCACATCAAATACAGTTCGTTCAAAGTATTTAGTGTGACGGAAACTATTAAAATCAATCCGGATTATTTAAAATTGCAAACACAGGTCTTCTTGGGCAATGGAAGTTTTTGATGAGAAAAGGACCGCCTAAAAGCAAAAGGCATGCAATAAATAATTTAATCAGAGTTTTAACGCAGTCTGGTCGCTGATTTTTCTGCTCACCCAATTTTTTGTCCATCTCAGTTTTAAAAAAGCCAACTTCACTGTCATAGTTATTGTTCAGTGCTAGTAAAAAAGTAAATTTGTAAAATAACCAAAATTTTAAAGTTTGCATGGAATCAAATAATCTAATTAAAAATCTTATTAAGATTGCTCTTTATACTTCTCCTGTCATAGGTGCACTTATTGTTTTTCCAATTTTTATGCGTGTCCAATTTCCTGTTTGGACATTCCTGAAGGCGATGCTGTTTGCTACATTTGTATTATTGATAATATGGTCTATCAATATTTTTCTTGTTTATGTTAGCGAAAACCAACCAATAAAAAAAATTGTAAAAAAATTCAGATACCCAATAAGTTTTTTATTAACTATTTCAATTTCGGCTACATTAATTCTGTTTTCTAAATCATTTTTCCCATTGTTTCCGGACACCCCCAATCCGAGTATGCCAAAACCACCGGAAGAACCAAATTTCGCCCCCGTTATTCTTTGCTTTTTCCTCAATACAATCATCATTATTATTCAGGAAATAGTTCTTTTAAAGAATAAGAAAACCCAAATCGAACTGGAAAATGCTCAACTTAGGATTAAAAACGCAGAAGCATATTATCAGCAGTTACAACAGCAAATACATCCACATTTTTTATTTAATTCTTTAAGCATTCTAAAAACCCTCATTAAAAAAAATCCGGATACAGCCGAAGATTATCTTGGTAAATTGTCTGATTTTTTAAGAGCATCTTTTTCTTCAAGTGAATCAAATACTGTCAAATTACTGGAAGAGTTAAAAATGTGCCTTGATTATTTAGAAATGCAAAAATTGCGTTTTGGTGAGTCACTTGAATTTACAATTAACGTACCTGTTGATATTAAACTTTCTGGTTTCGTACCTGTTTTCTCAATTCAACTTTTAATTGAAAATGCAATCAAACATAATTCATTTACGAATGAATCCCCCTTGAAAATTGACATTACCTATCATGATGGAATGATTAGGGTTTGTAATAATATTCAACCAAAATTATCTCATGAAGCTACCACTGGCTTGGGTTTGGCAAATTTATCTGAGCGTTATAAAATACTTTCGGGTAGTGATATAATTGTAAAATCAAATGATAAACAATTCCGTGTTAGCATTAAAATACTTTCCAAATGAAAATTGTAATTATTGAAGATGAAGAATTGACAGCTTCTAATCTGGCTGAAACAATATTACGCGTTGAACCGAAGGCTCAGATAATTACTATTCTTAAATCAATTAGCGAAGCGTTAATTTTCTTTAAACAAAATGATAGCGATCTTGATTTAGTTTTTAGCGATATTCAATTAGGTGATGGTTTGAGTTTTGAAATATTTAGCAAAATTCAATGTTCTTTTCCTGTTATTTTTTGTACTGCTTTTGATGAATATGCTCTGAATGCCTTTAAAGCAAATGGGATCGATTATATTTTAAAACCATTTTCGGAAAAATCTATTGCGGATTCTATTTCAAAATATAAAACTTTTAAGACGAATTTTACAAAAGACAATTTAAAATTAGAAACTGTTTTGGAAATGTTTGAATTACAAAAAAACAAAAAGCAAAGTTCAGTTTTGGTATATCATAAAGACAAAATATTTCCAGTAAGCCTTGATAATATTGCACTTTTCTTTATTGAAAATGAAATTACTTATTTGCATACATTCGATAATAATAAATATGTTATTAATAAGACCCTTGAAGAATTGGAACAGATAACTTCGGACAATTTCTTCAGGGCAAACAGACAATATCTTGCCAATCGCAAAGCAATTAAAGAAGCTTCTCAGTATTTTGCCCGCAAACTTTCCGTATCCCTTACAGTTCAATTCAGCGATACAATCACTATTAGTAAAGAAAAAACTACGGATTTTTTAAACTGGCTTTCCAGAAAATAACATTCCTTTTGCCTCATTTTACTGCTTATTTTGTCCGCTTCGGTAATATTCTTTCTTAATTTCTTCTGAAACATTCTGAGTTTTGCATATAAAAATTATGTAAAATTCTTATGAAACAAATCAAAGCATATTTTATACTGTTACTGCCTTTTCTTCTTGGAAATTCAGTAAGTACCTGTGCCCAAAATTGGACTTTAAAACAATGCATTGACACTGCTTTAGAAAATAATCTTACTATTCAACAATCTGTTAATGCGGTTGAGTTAAGTAATGTTAAATTGTTACAAAGCAAAGCGAATTTATATCCTTCGCTAAATGGTAGTACAAGCCAATCTTTCAATTCCTCAAGCACTTCAAATAACGATCAAACAGGATCAGGCAATTCATGGAGCAATAATTTTTCCGTTAACAGTTCTGTTACACTTTTTGATGGGCTCCAAAACAAGAATACTATCAAACAAAATAAACTTGAATATGAAGTATCAAAGTACGAACTGGAAGATAATAAAAATGAAATTATTTTAAATGTAATTCAGGCTTTCCTTGACGTATTGTACGACGAAGAGCTGGTCAGGAACATGGAGAATAATATTGATGCCACTCAGGCGCAGCTTGAAAAAACACAAGCTTTTGTAGATGCAGGTAAAAAATCAGAGAGCGATCTGCTGGAGATAAAATCACAATTGGCGAGCGATAAACTTTCACATGTTAATGCCGCTGGGCAATTAAAATCAGCTAAGTTGAGCCTGCAGCAAATAATGAACATTTCTGTTTCAAATAAATTTGATATTGAGTTTCCTGTAGAATCAGAGATCGCTTCAATTGACACAACCAATGTCGATGCAATATACAATTCGGCATTGCTTTATCAACCTTTAATAAAAGCGTATCAGTTAAAAACACATAGCGCTCTGTTCGACCTTAAGATTGCTAAAAATTCTATGTCACCTACTTTGACACTCAATGGCAGTCTGTTTTCAAATTATTCAAGTTTGGCCAAACTTTCAGAGATCAATTATCAAAATAATATTCAGAATATTGGTTATATGCAAAGTGATCCTTCAGAATTGGTTTTAGGAAATGTAACAAACTCTGTTTATAGTTACTCCAAATATCCTTTTGGGAACCAGTTGAAAGATAACATGGGCTTATCATTAGCATTATCTCTATCAATTCCTATTTTCAATAGTCATACTGTTAAAAATAATATTCATATACAAAAAATCAATCTCAATAATGCGATTCTAAATGAACAAGGCATTAAAAATGATCTGAGGAAAAAAATTGAACAAGCATTTATTGACGTTGAAAATTCTATTTCAAATTATAATGCAGCTCAGGAACAGGTGACCGCCAGCGCAGCGTCTTATCAAAATTCAATTTCTAAATATGAAAATGGCATGATGAATATTTCTGATATATTAATTGAAATAAATAAAAATACAAAAGCGCAATCAGAATTTGTCCAGGCAAAATATCAGCTTATTTACAATTTGAAAATACTTGATTTTTACAAAGGCTCTCCTCTTATTTTTAACTAATAAAACACAATATATCATGAAAAAAATACTCATCATAGCAGGGATTATAATAGTATTATTTCTGGTTTACTTTATTTTCTCAAGAAGTAAATCAACGACTAAAACCGAATACGAATACTACGTAATTAAAAAAGATACGATTGTGCGCAAAATAACTGCAACTGGTACCCTGAATGCGTCAAAAACAATAGATGTGGGCACACAGGTATCTGGTATTGTTTCTGAAGTTTTTGTCGACTATAACGACATTGTAGAAAAAGGTCAGGTCATAGCCATGATTGACACGGTCACTCTAGCAACATCTGTTGTAGAACAGGAAGCAAATGTCCTGAAAGCAAAATCGCAACTTATCCAGAGCGAAAAGGAATATAAAAGATATACCGATCTGCTTGCAAAAAAAGCTGTCTCCCAAAGTGAATATGACCAGGTTAATGCCGAATATCTTTCTGCACAAAGTACGCTTAAATCAGCCCAGGCCCAGTTGAACAAAGCAAAAACAAATCTGAAATACGCAACCATAACAGCACCTATAAGCGGAATTGTGATTTCCCGTGATATAAGCGTAGGTCAAACGGTCGCTGCAAGTTTCTCGACCCCTAAATTATTTACAATTGCAAATGATCTCAGCAAGATGCAGTTGAATGCAAAAATTGATGAAGCGGATATAGGATATATCAAAACAGATCAAGCAGTAACATTTACAGTTGACGCTTATCCTGATGAAGAATTTTCCGGATCTGTAGAACAAATAAGACTTCAACCTACAACAACTCAGAATGTCGTTACCTATAGCGTTATTATTGATGCTCCCAATACCGACCTGAAACTTTTACCTGGCATGAGTGCTAATCTTTCCATTGAAGTTGAAGAACATGCAGATGTACTTACCATTCCTCTTTCTTCATTATTTTTTAATCCCGAATCTACGGATACCTCTGCAACTGATAAAATCCAAACTACTATCTGGTTGCTTTGCAATGATAAAAGTAGCAATGGCAAAGAATACAATGGTGTATTTATGAAACCCGTAGTAGTAGTCAAAGGCTTTGATGATGGTTCATTGGTTGAAGTGTCTGGAAATGACATAAAGGTTGGTGATACAGTAATAATAGGAAGCAAGGATGTTGCAACAGAAAAGAAAAAAAGCCTTTTAAATCCTCCTAAAGGCGGGCCACCGAAAATGGATTAATACCAAAATCAATAATTTAATTTAATGGAAACTTCGCACAACAAACTTGTTCAAATAAAGGATCTCTGGAAAACTTATCATACCGGTGATACTTTGCTCCATGCACTTCGGGGAATTAATCTTTATGTTTCACAAGGTGAGTTCACTGCAATCATGGGTGCATCCGGTTCAGGGAAATCAACTTTGATGAATATTCTTGGCTGCATGGACAAGCAGTCAAAGGGGGTATATTATTTCATGAATATTGATACTGCTGCTCAAAGCAATACCGGTCTCGCTAAATTAAGAAGAGAGAAGTTTGGTTTTGTATTCCAGTCATACAATCTTTTAAAACGCACCAGTGTTTTTGAAAATGTTGAACTTCCTCTTTTGTACGGCTCAAAATACAGCAAAAAACAAAGGAAAGAAATTGTATTAAATGCTTTAGACAAGGTAAGTTTAAAGGATAGGAGTAATAATAAATCAAATCTATTATCAGGTGGGCAGCAACAACGTGTGGCTATCGCTCGTGCAATTGTAAATAACCCTTATGTGATTTTTGCTGATGAACCCACTGGTAACCTGGATACACGAACAAGTTATGAGATCATTTCAATTTTTCAAAAGCTAAATAAACTGGGAACAACAATAATTATGGTTACACACGAAAATGATATTGCTGATTTTGCAAAGAGAAAGATTGTGTTTCGCGATGGTAAAATTATTTCCGACACGCAGAATCTTAATCCTAAAAATGCAGAAGATGAATTTAATAAACTTCCGGTAACTGATGAAATACCTTATGTATAATGAACTTTTATAATCTATTTATTTCGGCCTTAAAATCTCTTCGGAAAAATATTTTCCGAACATTTCTAACCATGCTTGGTATTATTATCGGCGTAGCAGCAGTCATAATTATGCAATCCATTGGTAAAGGGACTGAAGCGGATATAAATTCAAGGGTTGCAAGCCTGGGAACGAATCTTATCATGATAAGTCCTGCTGCTGCTAAATCAGAAGGAGTCAAATTGGATGCAGGCACTCAGCAAAGTCTTAAGATCGAAGATATTGAAATGATTAAGCGTTATAGCCCATCCACAAAATATATTTCTCCGTTAATTCGTTCAACTGTACAACTGAAATATTATGCAAATAACTGCAAAAGCAGTATCATAGGCGTTTCCCAGGTTTATCTGTCTATTCGTGATATTAAGCTTGTAAGTGGTGCGCCATTCACCACCGAGGATATAAAAAAATCATCAAAAGTTTGTCTTATTGGCAAAACAGTAAAAGAAAACCTGTTTAAAAAAGATGAAGTTATTCTTGGGAAAGTTATACGCATAGGTTCTGTGCCTTTTACAATAATTGGTGTATTGAAAGACAAAGGACAAAGCGGTTTTGGTCAGGATCAGGATGATATTATTATTGCTCCTTATACGAGTGTTCAGAACAGGATCACTGGCTCTGAATACCTTCAGCAAATATATGTTTCTGCGATCAGTGATGCTTATGTCAAATCTGCTGTAAGTGAAATATCTTCTTGTCTTCGCATCAGTCATAAACTTGCTGAGGGTACAGAGGACGACTTTACTATCAGCACTCAATCAGAAATTATGGAAACAGCTAAAAGCATAACGGGTGCTATTACACTTCTTTTAGCAAGTATCGCCGCCATTTCACTTTTAGTGGGTGGTATCGGTATTATGAATATTATGTTCGTTTCTGTCACTGAAAGAACAAAAGAAATTGGAACACGCCTTGCAATTGGAGCTACATCATTTGATGTAATGATGCAATTTTTAATTGAGGCTATTGTCTTGACGCTCTTTGCCGGAATAATAGGTGTTATATCAGGTGTTCTTTTATCAATTCTTGTATCAGCTGTTGCTAGCATTGATATAATAATCACCACATCTTCTATTGTATTGTCATTCGTTGTTTGTTCAATTATTGGAATATTCTTTGGTTGGTATCCTGCCCGCAAGGCTTCAAAACTAAAGCCAATAGAAGCTCTCAGGTATGAATAACACACATGATTTTATTATCCGTTTCAATCCTGATTTTGTCCGCTTCGGTAATATTTTTATTCCCTCTATTATTAAGAATCTTGAATTTTACATGGATTTACAATGCTTTGTGCTGTATGTCTAAATATTAATACATTCTTATCATAATCATTAATCATATAGGAGGTTTCTTATCGAATAGACTTTTACCTTTTTATCAAAAAAAAGGAGACCAATATGAACCAATCGTTAGTTAGTGATCAGGAGCTGATTAATATGTATTTGTCGGGGAACAATACAAGTATAGAAGCATTAATCAACCGTTACAAAAGTAAAGTATTTACCTACATCTATCTAAAAATCAAAGACAGGCATTTAGCAGAAGACCTCTTCCAGGATACATTCATTAAAGTAATTAACACACTTCGTTCCGGAACTTATAATGACAAAGGCAAATTCCTTTCCTGGATTTTGAGGATAGCACACAATCTTATTATTGACTATTACCGCATGTCAAGTCGCATTCCACTGGTTGAAAACAATGAGGAATATGACATCTTTAATACCATCAAGATTTTCGATGAATGCGTGGAGGAAAAAATGGTGATTGAACAGATTCATAAAGATGTAAAAAAGCTCCTTGATATACTCCCTGATGAACAAAGGGAAGTCATACTTATGAGGCATTATGCGGATATGAGCTTTAAAGAAATTGCCGAACAGACCAATGTTGGTATAAACACTGCGCTTGGGCGCATGCGCTATGCTTTGATTAACCTCAGAAGATTAGTAAAAGAAAATGACATTATACTTTCTTGATAATTTATTTTCGATTTTATATACATAGAAATGATTTGTTCATTTTAGCCGTAAATAATATATAATAATGAAGTTCAAATCGACAATAATTGTGAATGTAAATTTATTTAAGACGGCAGTAGAAGTATGAATAATAATGTTGGTGCATTATGTTTTATCCCATTAGTAAAATAAGTACAATTAAAGCGAATTATGAAAAAATGTATTATTGTAGGCTTAATCCTTTTCTTTTCAATAAAGGTTTTCGGGCAGAATACCGACCTGGCATCAATAAAGGTCACACGAAGTTTTTCAAACAGCCTCGATGCAATTTTTTTAGATCTCGGAACCAGCTATAAAGTTCGTTTCTCTTACGATTGGTATACTATTCACCAATATTCATTTAATGGAAGTTTTAACAATGCTTCCATGGATAGCGTGATGAATGTCATTTGCAAAAAGTCGAATCTTAAATACTATTTTGACGGCGATATATTAACTATAGAAAAAATAAAAGTTGAAACCGATGAAGAATATTCCGAAGGTGATGTTGTAGAATATAATGACAGCAAAACATACTTCGGAAATCCAACATCGTTCAATTTTACATTATCAGGGAAAATAGTGGATATTAATACAGGAGAAGCACTGCCATTTGCTAGTGCGGGTATTCTCAATACGAGTGTGACCGCAATCACCAATACCGACGGCTATTTCACATTGTTAAAAATACCGGCGGACACATGCACCATTATTTTTTCCTACATGGGTTATAAAACCAGAAAAATATTTCTGTCACCTGAAACATCAAAAAATAATTTAAAAGTCGAACTGCTTCCTTCAAACACGAATTTGCATGCACTGGAAGTAAAGGGTGAGAAAGTGGAACTGATGCGGGTTAGCAGCGAAATCAGCACTGTTAAATTATCTCCTCAGAAAGTTGCAACACTTCCAAATGTGGGAGAAAAAGACATCATGCGCTCATTCCAGCTGATGCCGGGAGTTTCGAGCAGCAACGAAACATCATCGGGACTTTATGTACGCGGAGGCACACCCGATCAAAATCTTATTCTTTATGATGGTTTCACTGTTTATCAGGTAGATCATTTGTACGGATTTTTCAGTGCATTTAATTCAAATGCCATCAAGGATATTCAACTTTATAAAGGTGGGTTTGAAGCAAAGTTCGGGGGACGTCTTTCAAGTGTAACTGAAATCACCGCAAAAGAAGGTAACCAGAAAAAATTTAACATGGGTGGTGATCTGAGTTTAATGAGCGCCAATGCTTATATAGAAATTCCAATGGGTGAAAAAATAACATTTTTTGCTGCCGGCAGGAAATCATACAAAGGTCCTTTGTATAATAAAATCTTCAAGGAATTTAATAAACAGGGAACAGAAACAGAAAGCAGCACTTCAACCGATAGCCATATGCCACAAGGAATGGAGACTACTGTTACCTCGTTTTTTTATGACCTGAATTCAAAGCTCACTTACAAACCAAATTCAAAAGACATTATTTCTGTTAGCTTTTATAACGGTACTGATAAACTTGATAATTCAAGAAAAATGAGTACACCTTCCTTTTTACAAAATCAGGGAATTGACCTAAGTTCCACCACGAGCGATTTAACAAAATATGGAAATTTAGGCGGAGCTATTCGATGGTCAAGAAAATGGAATAATAAAATCTATGGAAACTCATTGATCAGTTATTCTAATTATTACAGCAATCGCGATCGTTCGGGTGATATGGCTTTTAAAGGTCCGGGCGGTGATAATTCAAGTGTAAAAACAGGAACTCTTGAAAATAATAATTTGAAAGATTACAGTTTTAAAAGCGATTATCAATGGGATATTTTAAAAGAAAATAAATTGGAATTCGGTGCATTTGCAACATACAACGACATTCACTATTCCTTCAGCCAAAACGACACTTCTACATATCTTAACCGTCAGGACTATGGCTTGATTGCAGGTACTTTTGTTCAGGATAATATTAAGTTTTTTGATTCTAAGCTCACGCTGATGCCGGGAGTAAGGTTTACGGATTTCAGTGTAACAAATAAAGTATATTCAGAACCACGCTTTGCAATCAACTATGACCTGACTGATAAAATAAAACTAAAGTTTGCAACTGGGAAATATTACCAGTTTGTAAACCGCGTGGTCAGGGAAGATATCATGACAGGAAGTCGCGATTTCTGGATATTATCCGATGGAAATAATGTTCCTGTTGGCGAAGCATTGCATTATATTGTGGGTACAAGTTATGAGACAAAAAATTATTTATATAGTGTTGAAGCCTATTACAAGGACCTGAAAGGATTGACAGAATACTCCATTCGTTTCAAACCAAAAATGGGTGGCGGAGGATATAGCGAAAATTTCTTCAACGGAACCGGAACTGCGAAGGGAATTGAATTTCTGGCACAAAAGAAAAGCGGAAAATTAAACGGATGGGTGAGTTATACCTTGGGACAGTCGCTGAATAATTTTCCTGTTTATTCTTCCGATCCATTTCCTGCATCGCAGGATGTAACGCATGAATTTAAAATTGTTTCAATGTACAAATGGAGACGCTGGGATTTTTCTGCCACATGGGTGTATGCAACTGGAAGGCCTTATACAGCGCCAAATGGAGGATACCAACTTACATTACTGGATGGGACAAGCAGCGATTATTTTACTGTAGGTGAAAAAAATAGTTTGCGTTTGCCCGATTATCACCGGATGGATATTGCTGCGAATTTTAATTTTTTTAATTCGAAAAATAAAGCGGTGGGTTACATCGGTTTTTCCATTTTTAATGTATATGCCAGGAAAAATGTGTGGTACAAGGAATACACCATTGTTGAAGGAAATGTGATTGAAACGAATATCAACTATCTCGGATTTACACCAAATGTTACATTATCATTTAAACTCAGATAAAATGAAAAAATATTTTTTGATTCCTATTATCATCTTTATTATTTCTTTCTATTCATGCACGAAAGAAAATAATTCAGTCTCTTCATCAAAAGCAATAGTGGAAGCATACCTTGCTCCCAATACTATTGTGAGCATTCATATAACGAGCGAAATTCTTTTAACATCTTCTGATTCAGCTACAGGAATCGATAACCTGAATGTCAATATTTCATCTAATGGTGTAAATTACAATCTGACTTCTGCAGGAAATGGATATTATAATGCTGATTCAACACTGCATATAATTGAGGGAAATACATACAACCTGGAATTTGAGTACAACGGTCAGCTTGTTACAGCAACAACTGTTATTCCAACAAAACCTGCTGGATTTACTGAATCGGCAGCATCAATTGTTGTTCAGCAGTTCAATCCGGGAAGTGGTACAATGCCGACTTTTCCCGACCCCATCGAATTGGATTGGGATAATGCAAACCATGATTATTATATAATTGTCGTTAACAATATCGAATCAACTTTAGTCCCTACCGATACGGCAAACAAAAATAACCGTGCATTCAGGACAGAACCGACACAATCAAATACCTATAAAATTCAAGCGATGCAGTTTAAATATTATGGCACACATAATATTATTTTATACAAACTCAATCCAGAATATGCCGCATTATATAATGATAATGGAAGTAACTCTTTAAACTTAACATCACCAGAAAGTAATATTAATAATGGTTGGGGAATATTTACAGGAATTAATGCTGATACACTTCACATTGAGGTGACCAAATAATTAATAAATAATTGTAATATAGAATCAATAAAATATGAGAACTAAAAATAAAATATTACTGGTTGAAAATGATATGATACGGGCGAAAAATCTACGCCTTGCACTTGAAAATGCAGGTTATGAAATCACCGATATTGTACCGTATATCATTAATGCGATCAACACAGATAAACAAACACCTGATGTGGTAGTATTAGATGCATATATAACAGAACACATTGCTGATTTTATTTCAAAATATGTTAAATTTCCAATGATTATAATTTCCGAACAATACGAAAAAGAAATTTATAGGTATTCGGAAAAAATAAGAATACTGTCAGTAATTCAAAAACCGTATAATATTTATGATATAAAAATTCCTGTTGACATCGCTTTTAATAAACTCTGATTTCAATTTAGTATAACATAAAGTTTAATAAAATGATTAATTGATAAAGCTGATTTTAGTTCATGTTGGAACCATCCTGTCGGCAGGTCGTTGAAGTGTTTTTTCTTATAGGTCCAATTTTACTTCATGACCTGCCAACGGCAGGAATGGCAAAATCAATGAACAATAATAAAAGGTAACTTTACATAAATTTTAATTATTTGAAAGTCAATAACCAAAATAATGAAGAGAAATATAAAGAAATTAATAGTGGGTAAATCATTATTAATAAATGATTGATGTTTTCATAGTTACCTGTTGGCAGGATGCTGAGAAGTGTTCATTGGAAAAATTAAATATTCTCACATCCTGCCTTATGCAGGTTTTACAGTGTTTTGCAAAAATGTTTTTAGTGCTATATTTTGTTTAAGAAATAAGAATATTTAAAGAAATCAATGATGGAAGTCCATTATTAGTGAATAGTTTTTGTTTTCATGGCTACCTGCCTGCAGGTTGTTGAGAAATATTGGGTTTATATATATACATATTTCTTGTAACCTGCTTTGGTAGGTTTCTTTTTTCAATACTATTTTTATCGCTAAAATGTATGGATACATTTCAGGATCAATTAAAATATAATATTTTGCTTTTAATTAGACGCTATTTAAACAAATCAATAGTGTCCATAGATTCGAGTGATGACCTTATTAATAATCTTGGGTTACTTCCTATTGATATAATTTACTTGGTCACAAAAATCGAAAATGAATTTCATGTTTTTATCTACGATGAGGATATAACTAGAATAAGGACAGTTTCTGATATTGTGAATATTGTTTTTGAAAAGAAAAATTTAATGTCAACTTTAGTTTTTGGAGGTCTTTGAACCTTCCTCTGTGTTGCTGTGATAGCAATGTTTTAGGAATTTGAGTTATGCAGGGTAACCGATTTAGTAATCAGAAGAAAAATTCGATTTAAATTGCTTCATTTTTTTTTAAGAGTTGAACTTCCAAATTTATTCCAAGGTATTCCAGCATCAGCAATAGGTATGAATTTCCTATAATTGTATCCGAGGTCTTCATATCGGATGTAATTAAAATTTTATTTTCTTGATGCATAAAAATGTATTAATACTTAAATATTAATCTTGTTTTATATTGTTCTAAAACTACCTATTTTATTGTAGAAGCCCAACTACAAATACTTTTAATCTGTTCATCAGTTGGTACAGTCTCTGGTTTTGATTTTCTTGTGGATTTTGGTGGCATTTTTCCTTTAGAAATCATTTCACAAATTTTGTTTGCTTTACTTGCTTTTTCACGTTGGGAATATTTATCCCAGTCTGGAAAATTAACGTGGGCATTTGCTAGCATTTTGCCGCCATCCGAATGGCAGTAGACACAGGAATTCATAAAAATATTATACACACTATCAGGTATAGAGTTACTATTCGAAAGTAATTTTTCCTTTTGACTTGTTCCCCTTGCTGATGTTAGTGTCATAGCTGTAATAACTAAAACTACTATAGTTAAAGTCATAATTGCGAATTTTTTTTTCATATATTATTCAAATATTGAGAAAATACGATTGATATTAAAACCAAAATAAATACCTCCTTTGTTCCATTGTCCTTTTGTTTCCGCAATAAATCCTCGGTCGATCAATGGTTGGGAGTTGGTAATAAAAAGCTGAAATACATGTCCGCCTGTTTCAATATCCACGCCAATTGAAAGCGAGTTAATGAAATTATTCGCTGTCTCACCTGGCAATAAATAATGGTATTCAATATTGACAGAAGTATGTTTTGTAATTTTATACCTGCCTCCTGCACCAATATCAAAAACATTATTCTGGTCAGTCTTTAGTTCTACAAAATTATAATGAATAAAGGATGGCGTCAGTTGAAGTGATAATGACTTATTGAACTTTCTTGCAATCAGAATTTGATTTGTATATGATATTCTTGAGGAAAAATAACTGGAATTAGTTGGATATTGCCATTTGGCTGTTGTGATTATAGCTTGTCCGAAGTATGAAACAGAAATAGGCATATTTTTTTCACCTGTATACTGGCGTAAAATTCTGAATTTAACAGAACCGTCCAAATTTTTCTGATAGGTACTTATACCAAATCCGGCTGATAGCCTGTCTGTGATGCCATAATCCATTCCAAGCCTGATAGTAGATGTTGTTAGTCCGAAAAATTCTTTTCCACCTTGATTAATTCTGCCGAAATGATGTGCCACAGTGAAAAGCAGACTACCTTTATTTACGTTTTCAATGGACTGACCAAGTACTATGCGGGTTGTTTTAAATGTGAGATGTGTGTAATCCCTGACAGATACAGTTGAATCTTTTATATTGCCAACACTGCCTTGCGCGCTGATGAATACCGGGCAATATAATATCATTACGAGTAAAAATATTTTTCTCATAGATGGCGGATTAATGACTAATTAAGTTTTTCTCTTTATTTAACAAGTTTATTCAATATAAGATTTACAGTAATATCAATAGTCTTGGAGATATTATTAACTACGGTACTTGGAATAGTTATATTATAATCAGAAAGTGTAATTGTGAATTTTGAATAACCAGAAATTGCACCGTCTTTAATTTCAAAAGTTCCGTTCGCATCAATCTTTTTTGTAATGCCATGAATAGTGAGATCACCTGAAACCATTACTGCAACAGGGCCGTTTTTAGTAAAATCAAAATTTGCAATATTCGCCACTTTTCCTACAAAGGATGCATTTGGATATGTATCAGATTCCAGATAATCTTCGTTGAAATGCTCCTGCATCAGGCTTTTGGGAAATTCAAATGATTTGATTAACGCTTTTACAACAAATTCCCCAGTGCTTATATCAAGTGCGGCATTTACCTGGTCATTTACAGCTGTTATATTCTCAAGCGGCGCATAAGAATAAAAAGAAATATTGCCTGTTTTAGTGGTATATTTCTGTGCGGATATCAGTAATGGCAGAAATCCGGCTATTATGATAATTATAATTTTTTTCATGACATTTTTATTTTTGAATTGAACATTTAATAAGTATGACATCTGTATCATTGTAACCTGAACAATATCCTTTCACTTTTATTTCTTTGTCTTTTGTGTAATCACCAATTACTTCTTTATACTTAGGCAGTAAGGTACATCTGATTCCTTCATCACCGAACATTCCCTGTCTGAAAGCAAAAACCACCACATCTGTAGAATCAGTTTTTTCAACGCTGGAAAAATTTCCTGATATTTCGATTACCTGTCCGTTGTATTTTGTCTCCGATTCCTTGCGATTTGTTACATAATCATTGAAAAACTCACTCGCTTTAAGACTGTATTTCGCAGGTTCTTTATCGTAATCGGGATGTGGTTTATTAATTACAAAATGATAAACCAGAGATGCAGAGGTTATACCTAAAAGAAATAAACCCAGTAATATTTTTAACCATGTTTTCATAGATTTAAAATTTAGTTATTAGGACTTCCGATATCAATCCAGGCTTTTATCTGGTTAATCGGACAGTCGATAAGTTTGCCAGTCGGTGGCATTTGTTTGGTGACACCAGTTATAGCATTGTACAGCCTTCCATTATCAATTACAGTTTTAACACCATCATAACTATCCAGACGGACTTGCGGATTCCCATTTGCCTGAATACCGCTATGACAGCCAATGCAATTTGTATTAATGATTGTGTTTATATTGGTGGAGAATTTCATATTTGTTGTATCACAAAAATTGTCTGGATAAAGTTCTTCAGCATTATAATTTGTACATCCAGAAATTATAAAAATTACTATTGCAAAAGTTGAAAGCAAGTTCTTCATATTAAAATCGAATTATTCAATCTTTGATTTATTATCGTTTTTGAATAAAATATTAATCCAAAGTTATTCAACTTTGTTGATAAAGGTTCGAATAATGTTTCATTATAAAATTATTCGAACCTTTATACAATTAAAAAGTAATTGATGTCTGAAATTATTTTCACAAAATAATTACTTTAAGATTCATATTTTAGTTTTTGGGATTCATAAATTAAAAGTTGATTTCACTGCTTTATAATTTTCCCAATTTAAATTCGGGTTTACTCGTTTTGTTGCTAAAGGAACTGTGACAACTTTGAAACTCATTGATCCAAGATTAGCTATCATAATTAAAACTGTCGCATCAGCTGCCTGTATTTCAATTGTTTTTGCAGCAGGGTCGAAGCCAAATTCAAATGTAATCCCATAATCTACATGCGGTAAGGCAGCCCAATTGTTATCATCCTTCACATATAATAAAACAGCTCCACTTAAATCGGCAGAAGATGGTAAAGTATATGTTGCTCCCCATTGTAAATTTGCAGAGTCAGCAACCCAGTAAGTACTTGTAAAACTGAAATTGTAGGCTTTCACATTGGTATTTCCTGAGGGACCTGTTGGTCCTGCAGGACCTGTATCGCCTTTCTTGCAACCATTAAATATTAGCATTGCTGCAAATACAGTAAATGCTAAGAGAATATTTTTTTTTATCTTGATTTATTTAGATTGTGAATAAAAAAATAATTTATAATTAATTTCTGTTGATTAAACGTGACTTAACTCTATGCACCAAAAACAATTTTACCACTTGTTTTCAATACACCTTTATTTTCTATCATATAGAAATATATGCCAGGATCTACTATTTCACCATTTTCATTTCGTCCATCCCAGCAGATTATATAATTACCTGTTTGGTAATTCATATCTACAAGAACTTTGATCTGTTTTCCGGTAATGTCATATATCGATATTTTTGTTGCTCCAGTTTCGGGTATCGTAAATGAAATTGACAGAATGTCGGAAAATGGACTTGGATATGCGTTGACAGAATTTGAATTTGCACCTATGTCTGAAAGCCCTGAAGCTATTGCAACTGTTATTGTACCAGTCATAGTAGTAGGATGCATTGTGCAATTATAATTATAGGTTCCTGGCACTGTTAATTGTATCTCAAATTGTGTGCTTGTTGAATTCATAGGGCTATCCCAGCTTGATGCTCCAACTGGCACGGATAAAGATGTTGTTGTATGATTTCCAGATACCCAAACCCATTTCACGGTATCACCGCTTTGAATGTTGAGAGTATTTGGTGTAAATGAAAAATTGGCTACCTGCACTGTATGAGTTGTAGCTTTTGCTGCGTTAACCATTAGCAATATGGATGCTATTATTAACGTAAGTGTAATTTTTGTTTTCATAGGAATTGTTTTTAATTTTATTTAAATCTTCATGGATTTATTAAATGCGAAGAACTGGCATTTTCTTAAGTACAGTGTTACATTATAATTTATAAAAGTTATATAATTCACACTTAAGAAAAATTGATTTTATCTTCTATTAGGAAAGTTATTGAATGAATTGTTTTTCTCATTGCGTTTTCATTTAAATTTATTCAGCGAACTTAGTTTTAGAAAAAAATATCCGAATTAAAAAGTCGTTAAAATGTGATTAAAATTGTGTTAGCACTTAAAGTTTTAAAACTTTACATTTTATTATTTAAATTAATTAAACACAAAGATACTTTTGAATATTGCCTTTTAAAATAAAAACGAATTGTTTAACTAAAAAATAACACTTGAGATTGATTATCGCAGAAGTTTAATAAACAGCGCGATTGGAGGTCCTTGAACCTTCCTATGTGTAGCAGTGATAGCAGATGTTTTAGAATTTTACTTACACGTGGTAACCGAATTGGTAACCTTTCGCAATTTTTATTTCAAATTGTTTTAATTTTTTACATTTACCTATACTTACAAATCCTCTATTTATATTATCCCGTTGAATATGCCTAGAGTTAATTAACTGTTAAGGTTAGTCATTTAATTGACAACGCTAAAGCAGCAGGGTAACTTTGTTAAGAGTTATTTATTTATAATGTTAATTATTAAAAAAATGAAAAAATTAAATATAACATTTATTGTCATTATTGTTGTAGCTATAACTCTTACAGGTTGCAAGAAATATAGTGATGGTCCGTCACTTAGTTTAAAATCGAAAACTGCTAGACTTTCGCGCACCTAGCAAATTGACAAAGTCATGCTGAACGATATGGACATGACTCCTGCTGAAATTGCCATGGATCAAGGAGGAACAAATGTTAGCAATACTTTCGATAAAGACGGCAATTTTTCATACACCATGTCTGATAGCTCTGGCACTATGATGAATGGTTCAGGTAAATGGGAATTTGCCGATAATGCTAACGGTATCAAAATTTTTGGTGTAATGGGGCTTGCTTCTGAAACTTCTACAATTTTAAAATTAACAAGTGATGAGTTTTGGTATTGGCACTTGGATGGAAGCAATAAAATGGAGATGCATTGGAAAGCTAAATAAAAATTCAGTTCCATATATGTCAGTCATATTGTTTGTTGTTACCATGTTCTGCCAGAAAATCCTCTGTTTAGTGGTGATGATGGAAAATTGAATTCAGCATTATTACCCATCAAAGAAGAGTTGTTTCCTTTAATCATTATATAATCCGCACTAATTGAAAAGTTGTCTGAAAGTTTAAAATCAACGCCCACATGGTTTATGTTTAATGCATAAGGGTTGATAGGATTATTCGGAACTTCTCTTAATATCATACCTCGCAGTGTGATCCTGCTGCTTAGAAGATATTTACCTTGAGCGAATAATAAATATTGTCCAGCACCAGTATTCAGTTTTTGTGTATTGACAGCCTCTTTGTTAAAACTATACTGCAAATAATTTGGTTTGCTAAACATGGCAACTGCACCTACACTAAATTGCAATTTAGAGGTAGCATTATAGCTAATTGACGGAGCAATCCATTTATCAGAAAAGCTATTTTTTCCAAAAGAATAGATGCTTAAACCAGTTTGAAAAGATAAATGCACTTTGTCTGAAAATGAAGTCTTAGCATTATTTTTATAAATGTTTAATGAGGCTGAATGCATGGTAGACAAACTATCTGCAATTGATTCAGATTTTGAATTTTGCGAAAATGAGTTTAAAAATAACGACAATGAGATTAATAAAATATAAAAGGTTTTCATATTTATGTTTTTATACGGAATGTAAGAATTTTACTATTCCATTATTAAAGACAAAATTGAGAAATAATTTTAGTTCACAATGTTAACTATTCATAATTGTTGTTAATTAAAAATCCAAAATCCATCTTACCGTGCATGGCCAGAACTTCTTGTCTGTTATAAATTCTTCAAACAATCTTAATATTTGGTCTCATTATCTACAAATTAAATAACACAATTTACTTTTTATTTTCCTTGTAACATTGAGTGCTGGGAAATTATTTTCACAGTGGATCATCACCATGACAATAATCAAGTTATAGGCATAGAAATCAAGACTTTAATTTTTATCTGATACTTTTCCGACAACCTTTCGGTTTAAATGAACTTTTTTAAACTTCATAAATATCAGGAGAAGGTTATTTGTTTATAATATAAATAGTAGTATATTTGTGCTTTAAAGCTACATTATTCAATTATTTAAATACTATGAGTCCTATAAGCTACAATAAAAACTGGTCAGCTATGGCAGATCCTTCAGTTGTCAAAGAAATTTGCAGCAGCATTAAACAAATGCGATTAAACAAGAATCTGTCGCAAGAAGAACTTTCTCACAGATCTGGAATTGACCGAACAACAATTAGTCGCATGGAATCAGGAAGAGCTGCCACACTGCTTACATTGGTTCAAATACTGAGAGCCCTAGACAAGCTGGATATTTTTAATACATTTTTTGCAGAACCAGAAATAAGCCCGATGCAGTTACTAAAACAACAGGAGAAACAGCGTCAAAAAGCATCGCCAAAGAAAAAGGCTATCAAGAAAGGAACTTCAAAATGATAACAGTTGCAAGAGTAAATATTTGGAATTTCCTTGTAGGTGCAGTAGCCTGGGATGATGACAGAGGTTATGCTTCGTTTGAATATGATTCCGCTTTTTTGAAAAGAGGACTTGATTTATCGCCCCTAAGAATGTCCGCTGAAGAAGCTCGCAATGGTAATGGAATATTTTCATTCTCATCTCTCAATAAAGAAACTTATAAAGGGCTACCTGGGCTATTAGCTGATAGCCTACCTGATAAGTTTGGTAACAAGTTAATTGAAGCCTGGCTCGCACAGCAAGGTCGTGACGCAAACAGCCTCAACCCTATCGAACGTTTGTGCTACACAGGCAGGCGTGGAATGGGAGCGCTGGAATATGAACCAGCAATTCATTCAGTTGAAGACAAATCCGACTCTATTGAAATTAAAGAATTGGTGAGGCTTTCGAAGGAAATTCTTTCCGAAAGGAAAAAGCTTCAGGCAAATATTCATAAAAAAAGTGATAAAGGCTTATTGGAGATTATCCGTGTCGGAACTTCAGCTGGGGGGGCAAGAGCAAAAGCAATCATAGCTTATAACCCTGAAACAGGAGATGTTCGTTCTGGCCAGATAGATGAGCTGAAAGGATATGAATACTGGATGATTAAATTTGACGGAGTATCTGATAAGGAAATTACCACACCCAAAGGTTATGGAAAAATAGAATATGCTTACTATTTGATGGCAAAGGATTGTGGTATAAACATGAGCCAGTCAAAACTGCTTCATGAAAACAAAAGAGCGCATTTCATGACTAAGAGATTTGACAGGGAAAATACAAAAAAGTTGCATATGCAAACGCTATGCGCCCTGGCACATTTTGATTATAATGAACCTGGCGCATATTCTTACGAGCAGGCATTTCAGGTAATGAGACAACTGAAACTTCCTTATTCTGAAATGGAAGAACTATACAGGCGTATGGCCTTTAATGTTATTGCCCGGAACCAGGATGACCATACAAAGAATATCTCATTCCTGATGGATGATAGCGGTAAATGGAAACTCTCCCCTGCCTATGACATGACCTATGCCTATGATCCAAAGAGCAAGTGGATGCGGGCACATCAATTAAGGATTAACGGAAAGAGTGAAGACATCAGCAGTAGCGATTTGCAACAATTAGCAAAAAAAATGAATATTAAGAAATCTTCTGAGATCATAGAACAGGTAAAGGAATCAGCTAGTAAATGGACGAAGTTTGCAAAAGAAGCTGAAATACATCCGGACCAGATTAAAGCAATCAAACAAACTTTTTTACTAAATTTTTAAAAACACTCTACCAATTAATAAAAATTTTTCTTGTATAAAATTTACATTGTCTGGCCATAGTGCACCATTAAATTAATCAATTACTGGTAAACATTTTGCTCACGATTTACAATCAAAAGGGTTATTAAAACAAATAAAAGAGACTGCTTGTTCAAGCAGCCTCTTAAATAAAAAAACCGGATAGTAATAAATTATCCGGTTTCGCTTATTAGTGAGTTGTCTTATAAACCTATTTCTTTTTATTGGTTTGCTTAGGAGTTGTTTTTGAAGTTGATTTCGAAGTTGTTTTTCCCTTACTGTTTGTCGACGCAGCGTTTTTAACTATTTCTTTGCGGAGAAATTTGCCATCCTTATCATAGAAGATGTTTTCCTTTTGTGTTCCCTTTTCAACCAAAATTTCATAGGTCGTTTCATCTTTTTTAATATTAACAATTTTATAAGCCCTGATTACATTGTATTGCGGATAATCTTTTTTAATGTTTTCAGTAATTGCTTTTTCTAAATCTTCCTTCTTTATTAATGTTTTCGAAACTGAATCAGAAACTGTGGTGGTATCCTTTGCCTTGGTATTCGTTGACGTAGTTTTACTGGTTGTTTTTGTTGTTGTGCTTTTATTGTTTTGTGCATTGGCCAATAAGACTGCCAAACACATTGCTGATATTAAAACTAATTTTTTCATAACATTGTTGGTTTAGATTAATAATTATAACTTTTTTTATTAGTAAAATATTTTATCCCCAATTCATTATTACTTATTGCGTTCTTTGTTTACTGTATGTGAACCGCCTTTTGCATAGCTTCGATGATGGGCACAACCATTTAATAAAAGAACACTCGCTAATAATGCAAATGATATGATCAATAGTGTTTTTTTTGTTTCCATAAATTCTTTTAATAAATAGATTTTTTTGAATTAATCTGTTGTCTAATAAAACTACGGATTAAATCTGTTATTAAACAAAATCATTCAAGCATGCCAAAATAAAAAACAAAATTATTTTTATAATGAAAGTCCAAGATTAAGATAGGATTAAAGGACAATTAATAATACATTAATACTGAAATAATATTACTTATAGTTGTAAAGAGTTATTATAAAATCATGATTTATAAATGAAAATAAACCTTGACTTTAACATATAAATGCTGTATCTTTAAAAAAGTATCTTTAAAAAAGTGAAAATTTGAAATTTATAGAGTACGCTTATGCATTGATTAGAAGAACTTAATTTGATAAGTGCAATTTGCATTATTACATCGGATATTCTTTATTACTATAATAATAAATAGGATCATCAAATGCCAGTTGCAGAAACGATACAGAAAAAGATCCTTCTTGTAGAAGATGAAGCCATAATCGGCTTGTCAGGGAAAAAACAGCTTGAGAAATACGGTTACAATGTTCTTCATACCATGACTGGTGAGAAGGCAATTGATATCGTTTTAAATCAAAATGAGTCAATAGATTTAATATTAATGGATATTGATCTGGGAAGGGGAATAGACGGTGTAATGGCTGCAAAGCTGATTTTAAAAGAGAAAGAGATTCCAATAGTTTTTCTTTCTAACCATACAGAACCTGAAATTGTCGAAAAAACCAAAAAAATAGCTTCCTATGGGTATGTGGTTAAAAGCAGCGGAATTAGAGTCCTTAATGAATCAATTAAAATGGCATTCAAATTATTTAATGCAAAGTTGAAATATGGAAACAGCTGAAAATTTTAAGATTTGTTATATGTACTGAGCTATCTTACCTAATGAATAATATTACCTTTGTATTGTATTGGTAATTGCCATTACTTGAAAGTATCTTTATACCTGATGAAATATAGACTATTATGATAAGAATTTCGTTCTTTTTAATCCTGTTATTAATTGCATTCCAAAATTATTTGTATGCACAGGGCAATACTGAAAAAACCTTTAATAAAAGCGAAGAAGAATTTGACGGGGCAAAATGTGGTGGCACTGAGCGATGGGCTATAAAAGTACTTACTGACACTGGTGCCGCTCATGTAAATTATACTCCTATTTTAACCACAATCGATTCCCTGGTGCATATTACAACGCCTACACCAGGTACAAGTGAACCGAGAGTTGCGGGCTTGGAATATCAGGCATATACTGTTAATTGCACTATTACTGCATTAAGAACTGAATCAGATTATGATTATCATTTGGTTATTAGCGATGGCACGAATACAATGATTAGTGAAGTTCCTGATCCGACATGTTCTGTTGCTGCAACATCAGCACATGTAAACGAGTTCCTTGCGGCTAGAAATTGGGTAAGTACAAATATCGGTACCGTAACGAATACAAGTTTAAATATAAAAAATGTTGTGGTCACTGGAGTAACATTTCTTGACCCTCCTCACGGACAATCAGGTGCAGCGCCTAATTATCTTGAATTACATCCTATTCTAAATATTTATTTTGCTGATGCAGGAATCAATACGCCTGAGAATCCAAAATTCTCTGTAGATGTTTTCCCAACTTCATTTTCTGAATCTACGAATTTTCATGTTTTGGCTTCTGCAATAAAATTTGGAAAATGCAGCTTAGAAATTTATGATTTAAATAGTAATAAAGTTCAAACTGTAAATCTTCCTGTTTCAAATAATAAAGAAATTAGCTACACATTTCATAAAGGGAATTTAGCAACAGGTATGTATATTTACCGGATATGGAATGATGATACTATTCTTTACGAAGGAAAACTAGTAATACAATAAGCAAGTATAACAATAAATCAAAACTGTTTGCAATTTGTCCTAATCTTGCAATTTATAAAACTGAAATTCCGGTTTTGTAAAAATCATAAATAACGATTTTATTTGCACCGCTGAAACCATTCAACCACGAGCCATTGCAGAAAAATAAAGCTATTGACTGGTTTTTAATTCAATTTTAGAATTATTCATTTTGCTTTATCCATAAATGTAACACTGCACATAATACTAATAAGGATCATTCCTACAAAAAATATGAACAATCCTAATTTACTTTTTGAATTTATCCTACTAACCCTAAAAAGTAAATATCCTGCAAGCAAATTAAACAATGCCCAAATAACATTTGTCAAAGGAGATGAAAGTCCTTGACCTGGAGGATTAGCGAATGGTGTCGGAAAAGCGTTTCCTGAAATTCCATTAACAAAATGTGGAACCACATTTGTTAAAAAGGCTCCTGCAAAAAATCCGGCAATGTAATGATACCATTTCCTTGGTCCTTCTATCAATTTGTCTGTTTTTGTCATAGTTGTGAAAATTTGTTTTTCTTCTATATTTTAATTTCATTTTTTATGCTTGCAAATAACAACATTATTCCTTGCAATGAGCGACTATAAGAAGATGTCAAACGAATCTGTTAAAATAATAATTTTAACGAGCACCGCTGAAACCATTCAACTCCCGATAGCTATCGGGACCATTGAAGCAATATAAAGTTAACTTATAATAAAATTGAAGGAAAGCAATATCGCTTAATAAATCCAAAACGTATAGCTGACGAAATTGAAATTCTTGTTAAAGAAACAGGCATCAATCACGTTGAATTTGCTGACAGCATTTTTAATATTCCTCTCTCTCATGCGAAAGAGGTTTTGAGGGAAGTTGTCAAAAAGAAACTTAAACTTAGGCTTCATACTATGGGACTTTCTCCCGCGGCTGTGGACGAAGAACTTCTGGATCTGATGAAAAGTGCTGGTTTTAATGAGGTGGATATAGGTGCTGAGTCCGCATGTGATGCGGTCCTTCAAAGCCTTTCCAAAAACTTTAAACGTGCAGATATTATAAATACCGCATATCTGCTTAAGAAAAAAAACATTCCGGTAACATGGTTCATTATGCTTGGTGCACCGGTAGAAACGTGTGAAACTGTGCTCGAGACCATGAATACCATGGGGAGAATTGCATCAAAATGGGATTTGGTTTTTGTATCTACTGGTGTACGAGTATATAATGGAGCCCCAATAGCAGATCAATTAATGAAATATGATATGCATTGCACGAATGACAATTTTTTGCATCCTGTTAAAATTGAACCAGAGAAAATAAGTTTGGAG
>Ga0224524_1000130_pt1 | contig 32109 bp, 25 predicted proteins | sample CFST75metaG_FD_179895 | JGI IMG/M metagenome (GOLD analysis project Ga0224524, IMG submission 179895) | Peat soil microbial communities from Stordalen Mire, Sweden - C.F.S.T75 | ecosystem: Environmental > Terrestrial > Soil > Wetlands > Peat | place: Sweden: Norrbotten County, Stordalen Mire... | reverse complement strand
CAAATGATTCTGGCACTTGTGGGTATTATTCTTTTATCCACTGTTACCTTGTGTTATGCCCAAAGACATGGTACATCAGTTATCGGAATATTGAGAAATGGAGTATCTCAAATCACGATGGATCAACAGATAATAAAGGACAAGTGGCAGTCTGTCCTAAAGAAGGGCGGGATTGATATGGTTTTTACCGAAATGTCAATCGTTGATAATGGTGATGGTACCTATGCTCTGATTGGGACTAATGCAGATCGGTCTATAACTTCTTGTATTGCATTAAGTCTTGATCAGAACAATTATTATGAACTTTATACTTTCCAATGAGGAGGTTTATCAGTTTCATGCACAGGATGTGTATTAGGTTGTCATCCTGCGATCAAAAATGGTCAAGGTTATTGTTTGCCATTATGCACTCCTTGTACTAAAACGGAGTCAACAAATCAACAGGGGATATTCTAAATTAATAATATTTAATAGTTTAGTAGGAGTTAGTTTATCGTAAAATGCTAGTGAATTAATCTGTTGTTATCTCCAGTTTATCCATTTTGATAGTTTCCTATTGTTGGACGAAAGGTCAAGAATAGCTGGGATTTCCAGAAAGACATTAAAATAATATTTCCTGAAACCTTTGGTATTTAATTGTTTTGAGGGTGCGGATATTAACAAATCTTTCGATTTATCAACAATTTAAGGGGTTTTAGGAACAAAACCCTTGACATCTGATTCAGATGCCTTATCTTTGCAGGGATTTTTATTAATAGTATTAACTTAAACACAAAAAAAATGAACAAAGCACAATTAATCGAAGCAATAGCTAAAGATGCAAAAATGACCAAAACAGAAGCTAAGAAGGCTTTAGAAGCTTTCGTAACTTCTACCACAAAAGCTTTAGGCAAAGGCGATAGAGTTGCCTTAGTTGGTTTTGGTTCGTTCTCCGTTTCCAAGAGAGCTGCCCGTATTGGACGCAATCCCCAGACTGGTAAAGCAATCAAAATTGCCGCCAAAAAAGTTGTAAAGTTTAAAGCTGGCGCAGAACTTACTAAAAAAGTCAAGTAAGGCTTTGCCCCTTGTTAAATAAAGATGCCGCCCCAAAATGGCGGCATTTTTATTTATTTTGGTAAAGGCGTTTCTGGCATCGGTATTTTGTCATAATTTCACGGGGCAGCACCGAAAAACCAAATGCGTGGATAAAATTTAAAATCAGATAAGATGAAAAAAGCTCTACTCTTTGCAATCCTTTCATTATCCATCAATGCTTTTGCACAAAACAACCAGCCAACATCAAATTCAATAGCAAAAATTCGGCACAGGATGGAGCTTACAGGAAGAACAACATCCGATTTCCATTTTGAAAGGAATTTGAGGCAAGCTTTCAAAAATCAATCGCCTGATCAGGGCTCATTAATCCAAATATTTGATAGTGTTTATGAGTGAGAATGGAACACACTTAATATCGGATGGAGGATTGTTCATAAAGAGATTAGTATGGTTTATGATGCCAATAATTTCCTAAAAAGCAATTCATTTAAAGATTGGAATTTAGATGGCACTATAACTTATGGTGATAGTACCTACTATTATTTTCACACGGTTCTTGGAATAAACGGCTTGAAGTTGCAGGACGCATGCATCACTGTTTATCCAAACCCGACCAGCGGAAAGTTTACCATAAGCAGCAAAAACAATATAAGTTCCATGGAGATTTACAATCTGCTTGGAGAGCTGATTGATTCTGATTTTAATATCAATGGAAAGACATCGAATGAAATAGATTTATCAAGCCATTGCAAGGGAATCTACATTCTAAATATTTATAGCGGGGGGAAAATCTATAACTGTAAAATTGTTGTTCAGTAACAATGTTTACCATATGAGGAGAAAGAAGAGCAGCCATGCGCGTGTTTTTTGATTAATACAATTCTGTACGGCAAATGAAAAAACTTTTATTCTTGATTTGCTTATCTCTCTTTTCGACATTCACATTTTCACAATGGACAAAGCAAAACCCCATACCAACAGGTAATGCGATGCAATCAGTTTTTTTTACTAATGCAACAACAGGTTATACTGTAGGTACAAATGGAACTATCCTAAAAACGACTGATAGCGGCATCACTTGGAATGCTCAATCAAGTGGGACAACAAAGGATTTAGAATCTGTTTTTTTTACCGACGCCAATACAGGATATTGCACAGGGAGCTTTAGAACCATTTTAAAAACTATTAATGGCGGCTCAGTATGGACTGTCTTATCAAGCGGTGAGAATTATTTAAGTTCAGTTTATTTTACTGATGCTAATACTGGATATGCAGTGGGCAATGGTGCAACCATCTTAAAAACCATTGACGGTGGCACAAATTGGACAGCCCTGTCAATTGGAATACCTTCTTATTATTATTTTCATTCAGTTTATTTTACCGATGCCAATACAGGCTATGCGGTGGGGTTTTCTGGAACTATCTTAAAAACCATCAATGCTGGAACAAACTGGTCAACTTTATCCATCGGGTCAACTATTATTTTAAATTCGGTTTACTTTCCCGATGCATTTACAGGTTATGTAGTGGGGCAAGATGAACTATTGAAAGGAATCATTTTTAAAACAATCAATGGTGGCACAAACTGGGTGGCATTATCAAGTGGAACGAATCAACCCTTATATTCAGTTTTCTTTACAGATGCCAATACTGGTTATATATTGGGTGCAGGTGGCACCATTTTAAAAACCAAAGATGGGGGCACTACTTGGAATGTTCAATTAAGTGGAACAACTTATGATTTATTTTCAGTGTACTTTACCGATGCTAATACAGGTTATGCGGTGGGTTTAGGTGGAACCATATTAAAAACCACCAATGGGGGTACGGGTTTTACTGATTTGTCAAAGAAATCCAACACTTTAAACATTTACCCCAACCCATCATCCGATTATATTACCATAGAAACATCGACAATACCAGCCAATGATCAGTTATCCATCCTGAATATTGAAGGTCAACAACTCATCAGTCGCCAAGTAGTTCAACCCAAAACGCAAGTTGACATTAGTAATCTGCCCAACGGGGTTTATTTTGTGCGAATGACAAGTGATAAGACCGTGGAAGTGGGGAAATTCGTGAAGCAGTGAAATATATCACCAGTAACAAGTAAACATGTATTATGAAAAAAGTATTCTACATTTTACTTTTCTTTCTTCCATTGGTTGTTTCCGCCCAATTCAACCTGTATAAAGATTCGCCATTGGATTATGCGTGGAAGAATGTCGGAAATGCGGGTTTTTCGGCAGGAGTAGCCGATTATACAACTCTCGCCTTCAGCCCCTCAGGCGAACCATATGTGGCATTTGAGGATGAGGGTAATTCTGGTAAAGCTACAGTAATGAGGTTCAACGGAACCAATTGGGTAAATGTTGGAAATGCTGGTTTTTCAGCGGGAGCCGCAGCTTTTACATGCATTGCTTTCAGTTCTGTAGACAGTCAACCTACTGTTGCTTATTTGGATGATGGGAATAGTGATAAAACCACGGTAATGAAGTTCAATGGAACTAACTGGGCGAATGTCGGAAATGCTGGTTTTTCAGCAGGAGAAGCCGATGATATAAGCTTTGCATTCAGCCCATCTAGTCAACCTTATTTGGCTTATAAGGATTATGGAAATTCCTATAAAGCCACAGTAATGAAATTTGATGGAACCAACTGGGTGAATGTCGGAAATGCGGGTTTCTCAGCTGGAACAGCAGATTATAACAGCCTTGCTTTCAGTCCATCAGGTGAACCTTATGTGGCTTATCAGGATGGTTTGTATCATAAAGCAACTGTAATGAAATTTGATGGAACAAGCTGGGTGAATGTTGGAAATGCTGATTTCTCAGCAGGACTTGTTAAATATACAAGTCTTGCCTTTAGCCTGTCTGGACAACCATACGTGGCTTTTGCGGATGATGGATATTCTGATAAAGCAACAGTAATGAAATTTGATGGAACAAATTGGGTGAATGTAGGAAATACAAAATTTTCAGACAGTATTGCTTGGCATGAAAGCCTTGCCTTTAGTCCAATTGATGGTGAACCATATTTAGCATATCAGGATTGGGGGAATTCTTATAAAGCTACTGTAATGAAATTTGACGGAACCAACTGGGTGAATGTGGGAAATGCGGGTTTTTCGGCAGGTGAAAGTGATTATATAAATCTTGCCTTCAGCCCTTCAGGAGAAACATATTTAGCATATCAGGATTGGGGGAATTATTATAAAGCTACTGTAATGAAATATGATTCCGTCTTTCTAGGTATTAATGAGCCACAGGAGTCAAAGTTATCTCTGTATCCTAATCCTGTCACGGATAAAATAACTGTAGAAGTATCAAGAAAGGCAAATGGCAGTAATTTATCATTTGTGAATATTGAGGGTCAGCAACTCATCACCTGCCAAATCACCGAGCCAAAAACACATGTTGACATAAGTATGCTGCCCAGCGGTGTTTATTTTGTATGGCTGACGGGAGAAAGGACGGTGGAAGTGGGGAAATTCGTGAAGCAGTAAAATAATGTGACTAAGCAGAAAAAGATAAAAACTATTACAATAACTATTACAATAAAAAAGACCTTGTAAATCAATATTTTACAAGGTCTTTTTGTTTACTCCGTCGGGGTAGCAGGATTACCTTCGGTGATCACTTTGGTGGGGGGATTCAACTCAAAAAGCTTTTACTCACTTCGTTCGTAAGGGCATTTTTTATTACGTGAATATCAAGCAAGCTTGAATTCCCTCATAAAAAAAGCCCTGCACTACGTGCAAAGCTTTTTTTCGTTGTCGGGGTAGCAGGATTCGAACCTGCGACCTCCTGCTCCCAAAGCAGGCGCGATGAACCGGGCTACGCTATACCCCGAAGTGATTTGTGATGTGTGATATGAGATGTGTGATGTGTGATATTTTACCTTTATGAACTTTAAAAACTTTATAAACTTTATAACTCTGTGACTCTGTCACTTTGTATACGAACGATACATACCCAGCAGCATCTTCGAACTCTTCTCATACCCATCATAGAGTTCGGTGAATGTTGCATCATCCAGTACCTTCATTGCTTTTAATAAATCCAAAATTGCAACAGATTCGTATACACTGCTGCGGGCGATGGTGAGATAATGCTTTTTATCCTGATCAGTCATCCTGCCGGTTCCTTCTGCGAGATTCAAAAGAATATTCAAACTCGCACGCTTCCATTGATCCATTAAATACGGATCTATTTTTTTATTCACCTTAAGTATGTTCAACACCTTCAGGTTCTGATCCTTCACGACCTGGTAAACATCTAACTTCTCAAAATCAAACATCCTTTTCGCTTTTCGTTGTTCGCTGTTCGCTACTTCGCTATTCCCTATTGGCTATTCGCAATTCGCCCTTCACTCCTACCCTACACCCCATGCACACACTGCCTCCACACTCAAACACACACCGTCTTCGCGGAGAAGGGGGGATTCGAACCCCCGGTACAGTTTCCCGTACGACAGTTTAGCAAACTGTTGGTTTAAGCCACTCACCCACCTCTCCAGTAACTTAAAAAATAAAAATAAAGAACGATAGTTTAGTCCCGAGTACTCGGGATTGGTTTAAGCCACTCACCCACCTCTCCAAGATCAATGAAAAATTAAAAATTAAAAATTTTCATTTGTCATTGAATGATTTCCTTTTATGAAAAGGCTTGCAAAAATATACATTTCATTTTACTTTCCCAAAAATAATATCCGGCAGTTGGCAGGTCGGTGCTGAAGGGGAATTTCATAATTTTGCAGTCCTATATTGTGATAATTGAAACCTTTTATCCGTTTTGGTATTACACAGAGATACACAGAGAAGACACTGAGGTACACAGAGAATTCGGTATGTAAAAGTAAAAATAGAGACCTCTCAGGAATTTCTAATAAAAAAATAAACCAGGCGCAGCTGCGTTGCGGTGACGAGGCCCGCCCGGCCTGAGGGCAGAAGGAAAGTGAAAGGTGAATTTTTAGAGAACCGAGAATAGAGAATAGAGGACCGAGAACAGAAAATAAAAAACAACAAATAGCAATGAAACAAACGTTCGCTGAAAAAATCTTCGGAGCCAGCGCCGGAACTATAGTCTTTGCAAGACCTGATATCATCCTGTCACACGACAACTCCTCTTCCATCTACAGCACATTCAAGAAAATGGGCGGGGAAAAGCTCGCTAACCCCGATACCCTGCTGATCACCCTCGATCACAACGCCCCTCCTACCAATGCCAAGCTGGCAAATGATTACCAGGTGATCAGGAATATGGTTGAACAATTTAAAATCAAAAAATTCCATGATGTAGGCGACGGCATCTGCCACCAGATCATGTCGAAATATGCAAAGCCCAAAATGATTATCGTGGGTAGCGACAGTCATACCAGCACTGCCGGGGCATTCAATGCACTGGCAGCAGGGATCGACCGCACCGAGACCGCCGGATTGTGGAAACAGGGAGAGACATGGTTCAGGGTTCCGGAAACCATTAAAATCACCCTTAAGGGGAAACTGCAACCGAACGTTTTTTCAAAAGACCTGGCCCTCTGGATCATCGGGATGATCGGCAGTAGCGGGGCCGATTACCTGTCTATCGAATACAACGGGGAAGGGGTCAAAACCCTCTCCATCGCCGACCGCATGGTACTCTGCAACCTGGCATCGGAAATGGGCGCGAAAAATGCGGTTTTTCCTGCCGATGAAGTGCTGGAAGCATGGTTCGGAAAGAAAATAGAAGGCTGCTGGGCCGATGAAGGCGCATCTTACTTGAAAGAAATCGTCATCAACCTGGACGAAATATTCCCGGTTGTTGCCGCACCGCATCATGTCGACAATGTCAAAGCCGTTTCCGAAGTGCAGGGAACCAGGATACAGCAGGCGCTGGTCGGAACCTGCACAAACGGACGCATCGAAGACCTGCGGGAAGCTGCTGCCGTCCTGAAAGGCAAAAAACTTCCGAAATATATGCAAATGCAGATCATCCCGGCATCCAAAGAAATTTATATGCAAGCCATGAAAGAGGGACTGATTGAAATATTTTTTGAAGTCGGAGCCAATGTTCTTTCTTCTTCCTGCGGTCCTTGTCTCGGCACCGGACAAGGTATCCCACCCGACGGGATCAACGTCATCTCCACAGCAAACCGTAACTTCAAAGGAAGGATGGGGAACAACTTAGCCAGTATTTACCTGGCCTCACCCGCAACCGTTGCGTGGTCGGCGCTGAAAGGCGAGATCACTGACCCGCGCGGGATACAGTCCAATGATAAATTCCCTTACCATGCCCCTCAAAGCAGCACGGTCGACATCAAAGAAGGGGAAGACCGTTACGACAAAAACACCTGGAATTATGCGGATGTGGACAACCTGAATACTGACCAGATGTTTGCCGGCAATCTCACCTATAATGTTCAGAGTTCTGACCCGGAGAAGATCATGCCTCACCTCTTCAAGGGATTCGACAACAGCTTTGCCGAACGGGTGAAAGCGGGTGATATCATCATGGCCGGCACTAATTTCGGCTGCGGAAGCTCCCGCGAACATCCCTCCGTAGGGTTGGCATTTGCCGGGATCAAAGCCGTTATCTGCAAATCGGTCAACCGTATCTTCTACCGTTCATCGGTCAACCAGGGACTGCCCATTATCCTGGTCCCGGAAGCCGTAGATGCTTATAAGCAAGGCGATACCGTGGATATCGACTTTGAAAAAGGAATAATCAATGTTGGAGGAAAGAAATTTTCATTTTCACCTTTGCCGGCCAAACTTATGGAAATCTTCAAGGCAAAAGGACTGGTGAATTACGTCAAAAATAAATGAAAAAATACCTGCTGACCGGCCTGGCTCTCCTTGTAACCGGATGCATCTTCCTGGCATTGGGCATCTCTTTCCCAATCTATGCCCGCATGCTGCCACTATTGTTCATCGTGTTTGTTATCGATGGCTATCTTTGGAGTTCCATCCGGCGAACAATCCTTGGGTTAAAACCCTTATGGAAGTATTCGGCACTGATCCTATACTGGCTGCCGCTGATCCTTCTTTTCTGTTGCATAATTGCCGGGTTCTTCGTTGCCTTCGCCGAATGGAACATCCCCCTGCGCACGCTGTTACCCGGCGTCATCTTTATCCTCTACGTATTTAAGATCCTTCCTTTTATTTTCCAGCTGATTGCAGATATCCTGCGTTTATTCAGTTTTGGAATCCAATCATTTATTCACGGCGGGATCCATTTGAAGGATGTGGCAAGGATGAGATGGCTCCAACTGACAGGCTGGGTAACCGGAACCATCTTCCTCATCCTGATGATCCTCGGAATGGCTTGGTGGAACTATGATTTCAGCGTAAAAAAACAGGAGATAATACTCCCTGAATTGCCGGCATCATTCGAAGGATTAAAGATTGTTCAGATTTCCGATTTACACCTGGGAAGCTGGGCTTGCAAGGGGGAACTCCGCAGAGCCGTTGATATCGTAAATTCCCAGCATGCGGATGTTATTTTCTTTACAGGCGACATGGCCAACTATACCACTCTTGATGTCCTGCCTTTTGAGGAGATCCTCGCACACCTGAAAGCGCCTTACGGGATTTTTGCCATCCTTGGCAACCATGATTACGGCGCTTATGTGAAATGGCCTTCTGAAGAGGCAAAAGAAAAGGACATGAAGGATTTAGTCAGTTTTTATCATCGCCTGGGGTGGAAACTTCTTCTGAATGAACATTCGATTCTAAGAAAGGGAGATGATTCCATTGCCATCCTGGGGGTCCAGAATTGGGGAAAAGCCTACCGTTTCCAGAAACTTGGTGATATTCCTGCTGCTCAGAAAGGGATGGAAAATATGTCCGTACAACTCTTGTTGTCGCATGATCCGAGTTTCTGGGACAGCGTCATTTGCCATCAGTTCCGGAACATCGATATCACCTTCTCAGGACATACCCACGGCTTCCAGTTTGGGATTGAATGCTGCGGCATCAAATGGAGTCCGGCACAATACCTTTATAAACAATGGGGAGGATTGTATGAAAACCCGGTTCCGGGTTCACATCCTCAGTACATCTATGTCAACCGGGGGTTGGGGTCGCTTGGCTATCCGGGGAGAATAGGGATACTGCCGGAGATTACAGTGTTTACATTGCGACGACGCTGATTTGCTTTTCGCTTTTTGCGTTACGCGTTACGCGTCACGCGTCACGAGTTGATTTTAAACTCAAACGGCCGAAGTTCGCAATCCACCATATCGCAGCAGGTATCGCAAACCCGTTTGTAGACTTTGAACCCGGTAAGTTCGATATATTTCGATTGATAGTCATCCCGCATGGGTTCCTCGCGCATCAGATCGGTGCTGAGGTATTTCTTGTTGCAATCGGAAAACACAGTGGCAATGGCGGCATCTCCTCCCATTTCATTCTGGATCTGCAGGGCGCCGAGAAAATTGGCACCGGAAGAGATCCCCACCGCAAGTCCGATTTGCTGGGCAAGTTTTTGCGCCATGATGATGGAATCTCCATCCGGAACTGCCACTACCCTATCGAGTTCATCTAATTTTACGATCGCAGGAATGAATTCATCGGAGATTCCCTGGATACGGTGAGACCCGACCTTGTACCCGGTTGAAAGCGTAGGGGATTCGGCAGGTTCAAGCGGATGAATGCGGATGTTTGGATCCTGGCTGCGAAAATATTTCCCGACACCCATCACTGTTCCGCCAGTTCCGACACCGGCAACAAAAGCAGCCGGTTTCACGCCATGGTATTGCATCTGGAACCAGGTCTCAGGTCCGGTGGTACGTTCATGGGCTTCTGCATTGGCAATATTGGAGAATTGCCGCGGAAGGAAAATATTGGGTTCACTGGCAGCAATCTCTTCCGAGATCCGGATGCTTCCCAGGAAACCTCCCTGTTCTTTAGATACCGGGATGATCTGCGCTCCGAGGCTGCGGATGATATCCACGCGTTCGCGGCTCATCCAGTCAGGCATAATAATACGTACTGGATGCCCTAATGCACGGCCGATGGCAGCGAAAGCAATACCGGTATTGCCGCTTGTTGCTTCAACAATGGTATCTCCTTTCTTTATGCGTCCTTCCGCATAAGCCTTCTCAAGGATGTACAATGCCATCCGGTCCTTGATACTCCCTGTAATGTTATAATGCTCCGCTTTCGCATAAATAACACGCTTTTCCCCTTTATACAGGAAATAGATGACAAGCAGGGGCGAATTACCGATCAGTTGCCAGATGTGTTTGAACTGAAGCTTAAAAATGGTGTTCGCGGTGGCGGCAAAATTGAACATAGAAATAAATTAGGAATATTTCCGGGATTAAGATTCAACTGCAAATTTAGGATTTTTTATTGGCCCGATCGCGAAATCTGGATAAAAGTGACCTCCACATCACCTCCCTGCGGGTAGAGGCTGATCCAGTTATTATCGTTGCGGTACCAGGGATCCTGCTCACGAACACTGATCAATCGTTCATTCACCTTCCCGTCGCCGGTAATATTCTTAATCACCGCGCCGCCGTTGATCTGCTTGTCCTTGCCATACCTGATCATTACACTGAAGGGCTTGTTGCTGAGGTTCGGATCTTAATATAGAGGTAGTTGTTCTTCCGGGAAATAATGTTTACCGGGGCGAAATCAAATTGCTTCTCCACTCCATTTGCAACCGTCTGTGCTGAATTCAATACATCGACGATGGCATTTTCGGCGATCGTTCTCTTGATCTTATTGATCATATCCTTCGGATATTGCTCCATCGGCAGGTAGGAAAGCGCCTCCTGGTATGAATCCACCGCTTTATCAAAGACCATCGCATTAAAATTCTTATCCCCTTCGGCAACAGCCTTGTCATAAAATCCTTTGTTGGCACGGAAAATACTGTCGATAACAGAATTAATCCGGATCAGGCGTTCTTTCGGGTAGGATTCGTCCGGGAAGATGGATAAGGCCTGTTGGAAGTTATCTTTTGCCTTGTAAAAGTCCTTTATCAGCAGAAGATCATTGCCTTTTGATACCAGTTCATCATATGTTTGCTTCTTCCCTTTCAATTCCATCAGGATCTTATTGATCTCAGCGATCTTATCCTTGGGATATTGTTCATTGGGCTTGATCTCGCCGGCATTCTGATATTCTGCCCGTGCCTCTTCATACGATTTCTGGGCCATCAGCTGGTTGGCTTTTGCAACAGAGGCTTTGTAGGCATCATCCTTTGCTTTGAGATCGGCCACGATCCCATCGATCTCGGCGATCTTATCCTTCGGATATTGTTCGGTTGGCTTGATATTAGAGGCATTGCCGTATTCTGTTTTTGCCGGTGCGTAGGATTTGTCTGCCAGCAGCTTATCGGCTTTGGTAACGGAGCCCTGGTACTGGTCGTCGATCACCTTTTGTTTTGCAAGTTCAGTAAGGATCTTATCAATCTCAGCGATTTTATCTTTGGGATATTTCTCAGATGGTTTCATCTGGAGGGCGCCCTGGTAGGCAGATTTTGCCTGGGTATAGGATTTATTGTTAAATGCTGTATCCCCGGTGGCGATTGCGCCGTTGTACTTGTCTTCAAATGCTTTCAGGTCTGCCAGGATCTTGTCAATGGCCACAATCTTCCCTTTGGGATATTGCTCATCCGGTTTCAGGGTAGCGGCATTCTGGTATTCCTTTTTTGCCGGCTCATACGATTTGGATAAAAGCAGCTGATCTGCGTTGGTGATTGATGCTTTGTACTGGATGTCGACTTCCTTCTGGTGAGCAATGTCGGCAAGGATCTTGTCAATTTGTGCCATTTTATCCTTCGGATATTGCTCGGCAGGCTTTAGCCCCGAAGCATCAAAGAATGCCGCCCTTGCCAGGTCATACGTTTTTGCCGCCAGCAATTTGTCGGCATTTGCAATCGTCGCCTGGTATTTCTGTTCGATTACCTTCTGCTTTTCAATATCATCCAGCGCCTTCTGGATCTCAGCGATCTTATCCTTAGGATATTGCTCGGCAGGCTTGAGAATTCCTGCATTGGTATATTCAACCCGGGCCGGTTCATAGGATTTCTCAAGCAGGAGCTTGTCGGCTTTGGCAATGATGGCAGCATACTGCTCATCGAGGGCCTTTTGTTTTGCAAGGTTCGCCATCGCAAGCTCGATCTCTGCAATACGATCCTTCGGATATTTCTCCTCCGGTTTCAGCTGGGAAGCTTTCTGATATTCGGTCCTGGCAGGTTCATAGGATTTATCAGCCAACAGTTTATCGGCATTGGCAATAGTTGTTGTATACTGATCATCGAGGGCTTTTTTCTTTGCAATTTCAGCCAGCGCTTTGTCGATCTCAGCAATCTTTTCCTTCGGATAGGTTTCTGCAGGCTTGATGACAGTGGCATTCTGGTATTCCGTTTTTGCCGGCTCGTACGATTTATCTGCAAGGAGTTTATCGGCTTTTTCTATCAGCCCCTTGTATTGTTCGTCTTTCGATTTCTGTGCCTCGATGTCAGCTAGCATCTTATCAATTTCAGCAATCTTTGTTTTGGGATACGCTTCCGATGGCTTCAGGTCACCGGCTTTACCATATTCAATCCTGGCTTCAGCATACGTTTTCGCCAGCAACAATTTATCCGCATTGGCGATGATACCGTTATACTGGTCATCCAGCGCTTTCTGCCTGGCAAGGTCAGCCAGGATCTTATCAATCTCGAGGATTTTATCCTTCGGATAGGTTTCATTGGGCTTAAGCGCTGAAGCAGCAGTATAATCCGTTTTTGCCTGTTCCCAGGTCTTTGCAGCAAACGATTGATCTGCTTTGGCAATAGCAGCATTGTATTGGTCGTCGAGCGCTTTTTGTTTTGCAAGGTCTGATAATGCGAGATCGATCTCAGCGATGCGGTCTTGAGGATATTTTTCTTCCGGCTTTAATTTTAATGCAGACTGGTACTGAACTTTGGCGGGTTGGTATGATTTATCCGCAAGCAGTTTGTCGGCATTGGCAATCGTCGATGTGTATTGATCATCAAAGGCTTTCTTTTTAGCAATTTCGGCCAAAACATCGTTAATCTCAACAATTTTTTCTTTTGGGTAAGATTCTGCCGGCTTGATAGCGCTTGCATTCTGATATTCCGTTTTTGCCGGCTCGTACGATTTATCTGCAAGGAGTTTATCGGCTTTTTCTATCAGCCCCTTGTATTGTTCGTCTTTCGACTTCTGTGCCTCGATGGCAGCAAGGATGTTGTCAATTTCTGCGATCTTCGTCTTGGGATACGCTTCCGATGGCTTCAGGTCACCGGCTTTGCTATATTCTGTCCTGGCTTCAGCATACGTTTTCGCCAGCAACAATTTATCCGCATTGGCGATGATCCCGTTATACTGATCATCCAGCGCCTTCTGCCTGGCAAGGTCAGCCAGGATCTTATCAATCTCGAGGATCTTATCCTTCGGATAGGCTTCATTGGGCTTAAGCGCTGAAGCAGCAGTATAATCCGTTTTTGCCTGTTCCCAGGTCTTTGCAGCAAACGATTGATCTGCTTTGACAATAGTTGATGAGTATTGATCATCGAGCGCTTTTTGTTTTGCCAGGTCGGTCAATGCCAGGTCGATCTCAGCGATACGGTCTTTCGGGTATTTCTCTTCCGGCTTTAATTTTAAAGCCGACTGGTACTGAACTTTTGCAGGTTGGTACGACTTATCCGCAAGCAATTTATCAGCAGCGGCAATTATATCAAGGTATTGCTTGTCCTGCTGTTTTTGCTTGTCGATCGTGGCATAAATACCATCGATTTGTTTGATTTTTTCCTTCGGATATTGTTCATCCGGCTTGATTCCAAGGGCATTCTGGTACCCGGATTTTGCTTTATCATATTCCTTAGCCGTATATAGCTTATCGGCATCCGATACTGCCGCCTGGTAGGCTTCTTCCAAGGCTTTCGAATTGGCTTCCTGCCCGGAGATCAGGTTATCCGCCTTAGAGATCATTTCCTTGGGGTACGACTCATTAGGTTTTACCTTCAATGCCTGCTGGTAATTGGCTTTGGCATTGATGTATTTTTTTGTCACATAAAAGCTGTCTGCAAGATCTACGAGCCGGTTGTATTCCTCTTTGGCATTTTTCAGCCTTGACAGGATCAAGTCAATTTCTTTGATCCGGTTGATTGGATAAATTTCTTCGGGTTTTATCTTCGATGCATTCTGATATTCAGATTTTGAAGGTTCATAGGATGCATCGTCAAAAAGCTTGTCGGCGGTGGAGATGGATTTTTTGTATGCCTCATCCCTGGCTTTCATGATTGCAAGGAGTGATGTCAGTTCCTTGATCCGGTCTTTTGGATATTGTTCCTCCGGTTTATAAGATGCGGCATGCTGATATTCGAGTAAGGCATTCTGGTATCCTTTTGAATTATAAAGTTTATCGGCAGCAGCAATGGACCGGGTATACATCTCCTCCGTTGTTTGCTTATCAACCATGATCTTTATAATCTCGTTGATGCGGTCTTTGGGATATTTTTCATTTGGGAGTATCTTGCTGGCGTTCTCGAATTCAGCCATCGACTTTTCATATTCTTTCTGCTGGTAAAGCTTTTCGGCGCTTGCAATGGCAACATCATAAAGGATATTACTGGCCTTCATCGACCGCAGCAGGTTCATTGTCTCCTTCAGTTTTCCTTTGGCATAGTCATCATCCGGTCTGGCTTCGATAGCAAGCTGGTAGGATGCTTTGGCATTGAGATAATCTTTGGCTTTAAAATAACTATCGCCGGAAGCGATGGATTTTACGTAATCCATTTCTGCCTTGATCTTGGTTTCCAGCTGTTTTTTTGCTTTACCCAGCCGGTCAGTTGCGTAAGGATCTTTCGGCCTCAGCTTCAGTCCGTTCTCATATTCAGAAATGGCTCTTTCGAATGCTTTTGCAGCAAAAAAATAATCCCCAATCCGCATATTGGCTTTATAGAGGGAGTCGATTGAAGCCGGTTTCTTAGGCTGAAGTGTATCGTAATTTACCTTTTCTGAAGTTTCCGGTGAATAATGCCTGTACATAGAAGCAGCAACCATACCGCTTCCAATGAAAAGAAGAGTAAGGAAAACGAATGTAAGGAAGGTATTCTTTTTAACAAGAGATTTGACAGTACATAACTTCATGCGGAGGATCAGGGTTTTTCAATGGAAGAAATAACGCAAATAATGGGATTTAATTTTATGCAGATGTTTTTTCAATCACGCCATCCCGCATGGTTAGCTTCCGGTCGGCCATATTTGCCAGATCGGAATTGTGCGTTACGATGATGTAAGTTTGGTTGAAGGAATTCCGGAGGCTGAAGAACAGGTTATGCAGTTCCACTGCAGAGGCGGAATCAAGGTTTCCGGAGGGCTCATCGGCAAGTATCACATCCGGGTTATTGATCAACGCACGGGCGACGGCTACCCGCTGCTGTTCACCGCCCGATAATTCATTGGGTTTATGGTGTGAACGTTCTTTCAGTCCCATGAAATTCACAAGATCAAGAGCCTTCCGCTCAACTTCACGTTTGTTTCTTTTCCCGAGAAACCCCGGGATACATATATTTTCAAGTGCCGTGAATTCGGGTAAAAGATGATGAAACTGAAAAACGAATCCAATGTTTTTGTTGCGGAATGCTGCCAGTTTTTTATCTGATAATTTCAGGACATTTACGTCATTCATTTCAATGGTGCCGGCATCTGCCCGGTCGAGTGTACCGATGATGTGCAGCAGGGTTGATTTCCCGGCCCCCGATGCGCCCACGATCGAAATGATTTCCCCTTTCTCCACTTCCAGGCTGATCCCTTTCAGCACTTCCAGGATTCCATAAGATTTGTGTATGTCTTTTACAATGATCATCCCTTCTGGTTTTATGCGTCAAAGGTAAGAATTCTTTGGTATTATAGGTTTTGCGCTTCCATTTTGAATGCTATTCTTTCCTTTTGAATATAATCTATATTTCACTAACTTTCGAAAAAATTTCATGAAGATGAAACAGGATTTCCGTATTTCCATGATTTTCTTCTGGATGTTCGTGTTATCATCCCTGCACGGAAACAGCCAGGTTCCGCAGATCAAATGGCATTTTGATGTTAAGGCTCCGTCATATGGCCAGGCAGCATATGGTGATATCGACAATGATGGCAAGCCCGAGATCGTTTTCAGCACCTATATGAACGATGGGGAGATCTATGCCCTCAATGCCGAAGATGGCTCCCTCCTTTGGCATTACAAGACCGGTGATTGCAATGATGCTGCGCCGGTAATTTACGATGTTGACGGGGATGGCAACCTGGAAGTAATCCTCGCCAGTTCCTGCATCACTAAGACTTATTGTTTTGACGGTGCCACAGGGGCTGTAAAATGGGAAACCCCAACAGGGGGAACCGATTCACCCCCTTCTATCGGGGATATTGACAATGATGGAAAACCGGAAATCCTTCACGGTGAATTCAACGGATCAGTCATCTGCATCAACGGGGAAGATGGCTCCATTGCCTGGGAAAAGGTTATCGATGCCGATGCTTCCATTCAGACCTCTGCGGCGATACTGGATGTGGATGGCGATGGGCAGCTGGATTTCGTTGTCGCCAGTTGGAGTTACACCGGAAGCAACCATATCTGGGCATTTCGCGGGGATAACCAGCAGCAGATATGGGTAAGCAGTCTTCCAACCGATGTGATCTACCACGGAGCTTCCTTTGGCGATATCGATGGTGACGGGAAACCCGAACTTGCCCTTGGCTGTTATGATGACACCGTGCGCGTGCTGAATGCCGAAGATGGCTCCCTGAAATGGAAATTCGGAATGGGCGATTATAACTATGTAGGCGCTCCGGTTGTAATGGCGGATGTTGATAATGACGACCTGTATGAACTTATTGCAGTGGGATGGTATAAGATGAAAGCGATTAGTTCAACCGGCTCAGAAAAATGGAATTATAACATTCCTGACTATGCAACAAGCTTCCGTGGCCCTGCCCTTTCTGATATCGACAACGATGGTATCCTTGAACTGGTCTTCGGAACCTCGGAAGGAAAGGTCATTGCCCTGGAGGGAGAAAGCGGCAGCGAAAAGTGGGTCCTCGACCTTGCTGCTGATTACGGAGATACGCTCGACATCGATCATGCACCGGTGATCGGTGATTTTGACGGGGACGGAAAACTGGACGGTTTCGTTGTGGGGGGACATACACGATATCCGAATATCGCCAATGACTACGGACGAGCATACTGTTTCTCACTTGGCGATGGAACAACTCCACCCTGGACCATGTTCCAGCATGATATCGTCAGAAGCTCATGTTTACCAACCGACTGGCACGTAGGTATTCAAGATCACGGAAAAACCCATGACCTGGTTGTGAATGTCGCTCCCAATCCATTTCATGACAACCTACGGGTCAGGGTTTCACTTTCATGCCCCGGGCCGATCCACATCGACCTCTGTGATCTTTCTGGAAGAATAATCCGGGAATTCGCCCGGAAGGATTTACACACGGGTGACTTTGTGTATGATCTAAACTTCCTCCCCGGGGAACCAGTACCGGGGACATACCTCCTCAAAGTCCGGAGTGGTGTTTATTCTGAAGTCAGGAAGGTCGTCAGGCTATCCGATTAATTTCCTATCGGAATTGTAATGGTTTATTCGTCATTGGCCATTAGGAAGTAGTGAAGCCTAACCCTGCAGGCAGGCAAATTTAAAATCGTATATCGTAAATTGCTTATGATTGTTTACTTTTGGACACTTAAACTGACTTCCTATGAACTTACATGAATTCCAGAGCAAGTCGATCCTGAAAAAATACGGGGTCTCTGTTCCTGAAGGAATACTCGCACACACTATCGGAGAAGCAGGCAAAGCAGCGGAGATCATACAGAATATTACAGGGAGTGATAAATGGGTGATCAAAGCACAGGTTCATGCCGGAGGTCGCGGTAAGGGTGGCGGGGTGAAAGTGGCCAAAACCATTGAGGAAGTGCGGACATTTGCCGGCCAGATCATCGGGATGCAATTGGTGACTCCTCAAACCAGCGCCGAGGGAAAAAAAGTCAGGAAAGTCCTGGTGGAGCAAAACATCTTTTACCCCGGGGTAAGTAAACCGGCCGAATTTTATCTCAGCGTTCTGCTGAACCGACAGAAAGGACATACCATCCTGATGTATTCTCCCCGTGGAGGAATGGAGATCGAAAAAGTAGCTGAAGAAACGCCTGAACAAATCTTCACCGAAGAGATCGATCCGAAAGTAGGGCTGCAGCCATTCCAGGCCCGCAAGGTTGCTTTTAACCTGAACCTGAGTGGTGAGGCTTACAAAAATATGATCAACTTTGTGAATGCCATCTATGCTGCCTACGATGGATGCGATGCCTCTCTGATCGAGATCAATCCTGTATTCAAGACATCCGACAATAAGATCCTTGCGGCCGATGCGAAAGTTGTGATCGACAACAACGCTTTGTTCCGCCATCCTGATATTTCCGCGATGCGTGACTTCGACGAGGAAGATCCCATCGAAGTTGAAGCAACCCGCAATGACTTGAATTACGTAAAACTAAACGGGAATGTGGGTTGTATGGTGAACGGAGCAGGGCTTGCCATGGCCACCATGGATATTATCAAGTTGTCGGGCGGCGACCCGGCCAACTTCTTAGATGTAGGCGGCTCTGCCAGTTCCAAACGCGTTGAAGAAGGTTTCCGGATCATCCTGAAAGACACCAACGTCAAAGCCATTCTCCTTAATATTTTCGGCGGGATCGTGCGTTGCGACCGCGTAGCACAGGGCGTCGTGGACGCCTATAAAAACATCGGTAAGATCGACATTCCTATTATCGTACGTTTACAGGGAACCAATGCCATCGAAGGCAAGAAGATCATCGATGATTCGGGGTTGCGCGTACATTCAGCAATCACACTTAAGGAAGCGGCTGACCTGGTAACGAAGGTACTGAAGTAACCTGGTATGCTTCTTCCTTTTTCATTAAAAATATTCTTATCAGATCCAGTTCTTGTACTGACGATGTGGCAAAAGAAAACCGCGCAGCATCCGGTATCACCGCCTTGATTTCATCCGGATAAAACCTGAAAAGAAACTCCAGCATATGTTCCTCATCGCTGTGGGAATCATTGATCTTACGGTTCCTGAGATACTGAATAATTCGCAAGCCGTCAAATTTTTCATGGCAAGCCCTGGCAAATGTAGCCGGGTCTTTGAAATTCTCCCGGAGGAGTTGAAAAGGATCCTCTTCTTTCAGCAGTTTACTGAGAAAATCTACAACAGGAGTTGCTTTTGTTTTTCGGAAGAACTCCGTGAAAAGATCTGTCGTCATCCTGATCTCATCAAAATAATGCAGGGAATAGATCGGGTAACTTGTCCAGTCGCCCTGGTTTCCTTTGATCATGGCAGGGCCGGTTCCGAAATAAACACGATCGGAAAAACGGGCTGCGGGGTACACTTTTTCAGGGTTAGTGAAGATCATCTTTCCATATTTTCTGAGTTTCTGAAGGAAATAAAAATCCTCACCGCTCATCTTAGGCGTCATCCCACCGATAGCACGGTAAGCCCAAACGGGAAAAACCATGGCTGAACCTAAAGCCGTGAATGAATAAGGACTTCCAATCCTCCATAAGTTCAGTGAATAATAACGCATATAGATCTCATATCGCAATATTGTACGGTTGGCCGCTTCATCTTTCACCAGTTTATGGAAATATGGAACTGCAAATGCAACTGCATCAGGATGAGCCGTGAAATTCTTTGCAAGCGAGGAGAAATAATTTTCCCGGAATGTGGTATCGGCATCCAGGCTTACTATCATATCCTGCGCTCCGGCAATTTTGTTGATTGCATCCATCACTGTCTTCCTGGCCCAACCAACGCCATGCTTTTTCCCTTTCCAGCCGTTTCCTTGCGTACATCTGTCGATTACTGTAATATCAAGGCCCTGGTATTTCTTTAGGAAACGGAAGGTATCAACATTGGCTTCACAGATGTGCCTCTTCCCGGGTACATCCCACCATTCATCCGGTTGGTTGACACAGATAAAAACCCGGAACTTATGATAATCCTGGAGCAACATGCATCTGAGGATCCCCGGAAGGAATTCCGCTTCGTTGATTATAGGAAGAGCGATGTAAAGGAAAGGAGTCGGTTTGTTATTCAATACCGGAATAGTATTTAATAAATTGAGACGTTGGGAAAACCTTGTTACCGTTGTATTCCCAGTTTATCAAAAAGAGCATCATCTTTTATAATCCCGATCGCTTTCTGCACCTCATTATCTTCCCGGTTAATGATCTTATAGGAGGAATTAACATCCCAAAGCTTTTGCGCGATCAACGACTTGATCTGTGATTTGATGAGGGTTTCCGAAATTCCATACTCCTTTTCATTCATTTTTACCCCCTGTTTTTCTGCCAGCGACAGAAAATCCTTCATAAAAGCATCATCGATGATGAACTTTTTATCGAAGGAGTCAAAATCCGGATATTTTGTCTGAAGATCTTTACGGTATTTATCTACATAATCCCCTACGAACAGGTTGATCACATTTTTTCTCCGGAGGTTAAGGAAATAATCGGTAAAAGGAGTGGTATCAAGCGGAATGAAAACATCCGGCATAATTCCTCCTCCGCCATAGACAATGCGGCCTTTGGAAGTATGGAATTTCAACGAATCTGGAAACTTGATGCTATCAGAATTTTCCATTTCTCCATGTTTATAACGGGTGGAATAATCCTGATAATATTTATCTACACCTTCCAAATAAGGTTTCTGGATACAACGGCCGCATGGGGTAAAATAGCGGGCGGTGGTCAGCCTGACTTCCGAACTGTCGGGCAACTGGAAAGGCCTCTGTACAAGTCCTTTTCCGAATGACCTGCGGCCTATAATGATCCCCCGGTCCAGGTCCTGGATGGCACCTGAAACGATTTCACTGGCAGAAGCTGAGTTTTCATTGATCATGATCACCAGTTTCCCTTTCTCGAACATTCCTTTTTCTGTGGAATAATAATCTTCCCGGGGACTCATCCGGCCCTGGGTATAAACGATGAGTTTCCTTGCTTCCAGGAATTGGTCTGCCAGTTCAATGGCAGTATTCATATAGCCTCCGCCATTGTTACGCAAGTCGAGGATCAGGCTTTTCATTCCTTGTTCGTTCAGCTTTACCATGGCATCAGTGAATTCTTTCATGGAAGTGGAAGAAAATCGTGTCAGGTTAATGTACCCGATGCGGGGCTCTATGATGTAAGATGCATCAATGCTGTTGATAGGGATCTTGTCGCGTACAATGGTAAAATCGATGAGGTCTTTTTTCCCGGAACGGTAAATGGAAACATTGACTTTGGTGCCTTTTTTACCGCGTAAACGGTCGAAAACAAACTGGTTGGTGATCTTCTTGCCGGTAACATTCTCCGACTCAATTTTAATGATTTTATCGCCCGACAGGATTCCAAGTCGGTCCGAAGGTCCGCCGGGGATAGGATGAACAATGTTGATCGTATCCCTGAGGATCTCGAACTGAACGCCGATCCCTTCAAAATTACCAACCAGTTCTTCATTGGCCCTTTGAAGGTCTTTCTTCGAAATATACATGGAGTGGGGATCCAACTCTTTCAGGGTTTCCACGATGGCTTTCTCAACCAGTTTTGATTCATTCGCAGTATCGACATAGGCGAATTTGATCATCTGCATCAGGGCATTGTACTTCCTTATACCGCTCAAGTCCTGATTATTGTTCTGCCCGGAACAAGAAACCGATAAAAGGATAAAAATTACAACGGCAAAGATATACCGGCCTGGACTGCTAAAAATTTTATTTTGCATCTTCAAAGGCTTAATTAGTAATGATTTTAGGAGTCCAAAAGTAAGATATTTTTTTTTGGACTGTGTAAACATAAAAGCTTTTTAACTAATTTTAACTTACTTTTAGAAACGAAGATCCGGTTAAATAAGTATACCGACGATGCAAGATGAACAAAAGAGAATGCTCCGCAGCCTGGTCATTCCGGGAATCTTTGTCCTCTTCATGTGGTTGGTAAAGATCTTTGAAGTAATTTTTAATATTGATCTTGAGGTATACGGATTAGCGCCCCTGACCTGGAGAGGACTGCCCGGCATCCTTTTTGCTCCCCTGCTTCATGCCAATTTTTCCCACCTTTCAGCTAATACCCTCCCTTTCTTCTTCCTGGGGGGATTGCTCTTCTATTTTTACCGCCCCATCGCCTGGAAGGTCTTCTGTCTGATCTGGCTTACTACAGGTTTGTGGGTGTGGTTTTTTGCGCGGGGAGATTCGGTGCATGTCGGCGCCAGCGGTGTTGTATACGGACTGGCATCTTTTCTTTTTTTAAGCGGCATTCTCCGCCGGGATTCCAGGTTAATGGCGATCACCCTTTTGATCGCTTTTCTATATGGGGGATTGGTATGGGGAATTTTCCCTCAATTGTTTCCTCATCAGCCGATCTCCTGGGAATCGCACCTGATGGGGCTGCTTGCCGGGGCCGTTTTGGCAGTCTATTACCGGGATTCAGGACCGCAACGAAAAGTTTATGAATGGGAAGATGAGGAAGAAGAAGATGAAAATGAAGAAGAAAATAACGACGAAGGGCCTGATAACACCGGACAACCAGGAGGAACAACGTACAACTATGAGTACAAGAAATAAATGCAGGAATGCAGAATGTAAGAATGCAGAATGCAAGTCAATAGAAAATTATGAATTACGAATTCTCTGTAACTTTATAACTTTATAACTTTATAACTTTATAACTTTATAAACTTCTACTCCACCTTAACGTACACCTTCATTTTCCGGTAGGCTGAATCAGAAATGGCCTTGATGTTTTTCAATTCCCCGGTACTTACAAACCGTTTATGGTCTTTGCGATAGAGCATGATCGCTTTGGTAGTCTCAAAAGGGAAATAAGGATGGGCAAGCAATTCCTTGAATGTAACGGTGTTCAGGTTAATTGGGTGAACCGAATCCGGGTTTACGGCCAGGTGTTCCTTGATTGCGTTATACTTTGAAGTATCCATTCCCCAGATCTCAAGCAGTTGTGATTTGTCGGTGAACCCTCTCAGCCTCTCCCGGTATTTTACGATTCTCCGTGCAAAAGCAGGACCTATCCCCCTCAGTCGTTGCAATTCAAATGTATCTGCTGAATTGAGCTCAATCACAAAGACCTCTTTCGGATATGGCTTATAAGTGCCCGACGAATCCTTTCCGGGGTATGCAGCATAAGACCGGAATTTTTTATATTTATACTTCCTGGCCAATTCTTCCAGCGAATCTGCAATCCTGACCGCCTTTTCAAATGCCCCAACCTCCTTTTCAAACACGGTCAGATCCACGGGTTTTGGGGTAACAACAACCGGCACGACCTCATTGGCTATCACAAGCAGGAACAAGATTGACAGCAATACAAAAATGCCCCGCTGTTCTATACGGTTAAATGTGAGGTAATCTTTGACAATAGTACTGAGTTTCATACTATAATAAAGTTACAGAGTCACAAAGTCACAGAGTCACAGAGTTATTAAAGTTATAAAGTTTCGCTATTTCGCTATTTCACTATTTCACTATTTCACTATTTTACTACTTAACAACTGATTCCCGATCCGACATTCCAGGCATCTCTTTTTATCGCAGTAGCGGCTTTTCAAGTGAAGGAGGGCCTGGGTGTGCAATGAATCCGGCGCAGAGATCCCGATCTCATTCCAATGGCTGATATCGGAATTGCTTTCCGGTGGAAGGAGTTCAAGAAATGCCAGTCCTTTTTCTTTATAAGATGGGAGCGCTTTTACTTCCCCGTAAAGAAAGAGAAAAGGCGCAACAAGGTTGACAGTCAATAGCCGGATGGAGGCGATGCCGAGTAATTTGGGTTTGCTTGTGGACCATTTTCCGAATAAAAAATGGGTATTCCAGTAGCCGGAAGCCTGCACGCCAAAAAGATCAGCCATCTCCCGGGGATCCCGGCTTTCAAGCACGGAAAGAAAAAGATCCTTTGCATGATGGATAAGACAAGCAAACTGGGCGATACGGATAGCCGGAAAGTTCGACGGGCGTAGCCTCAGAAACTTCCATAAGGAACCGGGAATTCCCTGAAGACCATATTTTTCTTTTAAAAACCGGTATTCCTGTTGCAGTAAACGAGGATATTCTTCCATGAAATCCTGTTCGAGCATCCCGGCCTGCCCGAATAACAATGCTTCCAGCTGAAACAAGTTGTCACGGTGCTTCTGAAGCAGCTTCCAAGGCAGCGACCGGGCGAGCAGCTCAAATGGCTGGGCATTGATCCTGAAACCAAATGACCTCGCCAGGTTCCGGAAAAAGGTTTCTTCCCAGTCGAATTTACTGGCCTCGAGGCTCCTTTTCATCAGAAGGAGTTTCTCCTCTATCCTTTCCACTGCCAATGCCGGGATCCACTGCTCAAAAATAAAAGGATCCAGGCCGTCTATGACCGCCTGACAGGGAATCCAATTGATGTTTTCCTGGAAATCACGGTATCGCTCATAGATGTAACCGGGAAATTGCCCTTTAAGAACCAGGGTGGGAATCTTTTCATCTGACCGACGGGTAACTTCCACATCATTTTCATACACGGTATGCAGGATCACGTTATCATAGGCAGGATCTTGCTGGTGCCTGTGTTTATACCATGCCGAAGCCTTCACATGAATCTCGACATTGCCCGCCCAGGTCGTGCCGTTGATCTTCAGCCGGGCATTAAAAAAATCAGGACCACCGTCTTTGTTGGGTTCACCGGGATGGAGAATGACCAAAGATTCCCCGGAAACCGTGCGGAGTTCGGGATCGAGCAGCCGGTATTTCCAGAGGTAATGCAGAAATTCTTCATTCATGATAAAGTCATTATTAATTCTCATACATTAATCGGTCAAGGAAGAGATAGGTAATATCTTTTTTTCAACTTTTTTTATAAAAAAAATTAATTTTGAGAAAAACTTCATATGAAAAGATTTTATATGCTTATTTTCATCATGGTCTTTGTCGTAAAAGCACAGTCACAGGGATCATGGGGGCCTCCTTTTCCCCTGACAGATTCACTGACCTACAATGTGAATGCGACTCTATCGATCGTTCCGGGTGAAATGATCCAGCCGGATACGTTGTATATGTTGTGGGAGAGATCATCCGATTCGCTATCTACCGGGATCTATGCCCGCAACCTGACCACCATGGCAGGCCCTTTTATGGTTGCTGCCCAGATAAATGCACATTTTAAACACCCGCGGGTATTCCGGAGAGGAACCGGGGATACCCTTTTCTATTTCAGTTATGAAACTGACATGAATGGGAACTGGGACCTGTATTATTCCATCCTGATGAAGAACGAAATGGCACTCGGGCCTTTTCCATTCATCCGGTCAGGACTGAATGAAAGAAGCCTTCATTTCGGGGATGTGCTAACTTTCTCATGGGAAAAAGAAGGGAAGATTTTTGTCAAAGGCGCCTGGTCGGACACAATCAGACTGGCATCAGACAGTTGTTCCAATCCCGTTCAATCCGGCGAAGATTATGTCGCCTATGAAATGGCCACAGGACCGGATCTGGGAGTCTTCTATTCGAGTTACAATTATACTTCACATCTCTGGACCGGTCCATTCCCCCTTGATGTTTACGGATTGAACAACCATCTGTCCTTCGGAAATGATTCCTACGGTACTCAACTTTCTTCATATATTTTCTGGCAACATAAGAATGGTCCCTATTGGGTGGTCAAAGGGTTTAATCTCAGTGATGACAAGTATTGTTCGTTCAACAATTTTACCGGCTGCAATAATATGTCACCCTCCTTCTGTAATATATTCATGATCATCGATCATGCTGAACCACTTCTAATTCCTTATTCTACATTTGCTTCGGATGTTAACGGCAACCTGGAGATCTATGTCAATACTGTTTTATACGATACGGTTTATTCGAACTTATCGGTTTACGGAGGCATCGACACCCACCCTCAACTTTTCGACAATTTTCATCGGCACGGGTCAGGATTTGATAACCAGCTTTTTGATATATGGGAATCATACCGCGGAGGTCACTGGCAATTGTGGGCAACCATCCTGGATATCCTCACCGGAGAAGATGTATTGAAAGGTAATTCCAACGGGATGATAAAATGTTCGCCGAACCCATTTAAGGATGAAACCCGAATCGAGTATTTTTCTGGAAAGAAAGGCCTGGTGACCATTGACATTTACGATCTGCCCGGAAGGAAAATCAAAACCTTGAACACCGTTTCAGAAGGACAGGGAATGCATTCGGTCACCTGGGACGGTAAAGATGATGCCGGCACAGCGGTTCCTGCAGGCATATATGTGTGCATACTAAAAACAGGCGATAAGGTTTTTTATTGTAAGATCATCCGCCCTTGACAGGCATTCGCGAAGGGTACATTTTTTTTGCGAACCAATGTGTTAATGATTATCTTTGCAATACCATTTCCTGTTTTGCTAAATGACAAGCGTATTATCTTTTGTAACAAACATTGAAAATAAACTGCTGAAATTGATTGAACAGCAGAAGCAGTTCAGGGAAAAAACAGATGAATATCAAAAAGAAATTCAGGAACTAAAAAAAATCCATGAAGAACATAAAAAAATTATCCACCAACTCGAAGAAAAAATAAACACAATAAGAATAACTAAAACGATAGAAACCAAAGAAGGAGCAGTAGAAGCAAAAGAAAGGATTACAAAACTTGTGCGGGAAATTGATCATTGCATCGGGCTGCTGAATACATAGAAGTAAAGTTCATAGCAAATGAGTGAGTTTTCAATATCAATAACTGTTGCCGACCGTCCTTACAAACTGGTCGTTGAAAAAGAGCAGGAAGAGTTATTCAGGAATGCGGCAAAGCTGATTGATAAAAGAATAAAGGAATATTCGAGCAGTTATGCATTTAAAGACAAACAGGACTTGTTGGCAATGGTTGCACTCGAATACACGGTTAGTTTTCTTCAGAATGAGCAGGCAACAAGGGAATCAGAACTCCTGCTGAATGACAAACTAACAGGGATTGATAATGCCTTGAACGAACTTTTAAAAAGCCCGATAGTATAAACGTTCTTTGACACTACCTAAAGGTAACCCGCATTCATTCCAAACAGTTTGTAAACCTAACATTACAAACATTAGGGCGTAAGCTCTAGACATCCAGGACAGGCCTCATCCTGCTTCGGCAGGAATCGCAGCTACGGCAGCGGCAGTGGACGTTCGAAATGCCAGGCAGCCCTATCCGTGTCAATTGAGGTTTATCAATACCTCTGGAATAGTGCGGGTTTTTTATTTTAACTAAATACAACCAAAGATGGATATTTTAACCATATTAAACATCCCATTGCCGATGGATCCACTGACCATTCTCATCATTGGGGTATCGGGGATCATCATAGGCGGACTGATCACAGGAACAATCTTGCGGAAGGCCATGGACCGTAAACGGGATATGATACTGAAAGAGGCCATGGAAAAGGCAGAAATGATCAAGCGGGACAAGATTCTGCAGGCAAAGGAAAAATTCCTGCAACTGAAATCCGAACATGAAAAGTATATTCATGAGAAGAACGACGAAGTACAGAAAAATGAAAACCGATTAAAACAGAAAGAAACTGTCGTCAACCAGAAAATAGAAGAAATTCAGAAAAAACAAAAAGAGACGGTTACTATCCGGCAGAACCTTCAGATCCAGATGGATCTTGTGAATAAGAAACAGCAGGATCTCGAAAAGAGCCAGAAAATCCAGATTGAAAAACTGGAAGCCATCTCAAACCTCTCCGCAACTGAAGCCAAGACGCAGTTGATCGAGACCCTGAAAGAAGATGCCAAGTCGGAAGCGTTGGTCCAGATGAAAGATATCATCGAAGAAGCCCGGATCACCGCAAACACGGAAGCAAAGAAGATCATCATCGAGACCATTCAACGTACTGCAACGGAACATGCCATTGAAAATACTGTTTCGGTATTCAACATCGAGAATGAAGAGATCAAGGGAAGAATCATCGGACGTGAAGGGCGTAATATCCGCACTCTTGAAGCACTGACCGGTATCGAGATCATCATTGATGATTCCCCTGATGCCATCATCCTATCGGGTTTTGATCCGGTAAGAAGGGAAATTGCCCGTTTATCCCTGCACAAACTGGTGACGGATGGACGTATCCACCCGGCCCGTATAGAAGAGGTAGTAGCAAAAACGAAAAAACAGATCGAACAGGAGATCATTGAAACCGGGAAACGGATCACGATCGACCTGGGTATCCATAACCTCCACCATGAATTGATCCGTATGATCGGGAAGATGAAATACCGTTCTTCCTACGGACAGAATCTCTTGCAACATTCCATTGAAGTGGCCAAGCTTTCTGCAACCATGGCTGCTGAGCTCGGGCTGAATCCGAAGAAAGCAAAGCGGGCAGGATTGCTTCATGATATCGGGAAAGTTCCCGATACGGAACCGGAACTGCCACATGCCATCCTGGGAATGAAGACAGCCGAGAAATTCAAGGAAAAGCCGGAGATCTGCAATGCCATTGGCGCGCATCATGATGAGATCGAAATGACTGACCTCATCTCCCCGATTGTCCAGATTTGTGACTCCATTTCAGGCGCACGCCCGGGAGCCCGCAGGGAAGTCGTGGATGCTTACATCGAACGCCTCAAACACCTTGAAGAGTTGGCACTGACTTATCCGGGGGTTGTAAAGACATACGCGATACAGGCCGGCCGTGAGTTGCGTGTAATCGTGGGCGCCGATAAGATCTCCGATGCCGATGCCAGCCAGGTTGCGTTTGACCTCTCACGCAAGATCCAAAGCGAGATGACTTATCCCGGACAGATCAAGATCACTGTGATCAGGGAAACGAGAGCCATCAGCTACGCGAAGTAGTCTGGATGCTGGATACTGGATGCTGGTTTCATTCTTTATTCTTTACTTTTCAACAGAAAAAATGTATCTGGAGACTCAATTTTTATTTACAAACTTCAAGTGATTAGCATTATATCGTTCCCCGGTATTTGGATACTTTTTCAGCAAGGCTTCAATGTCAATCAGAGTTTGTTCAGGCAACTGAATATTTACACTTGCTGAATTCTCTTCCAGGTATTTTCTCTTTTTGGTACCCGGAATGGGAATAATATAATCTCCCTGATATAACACCCAGGCTAATGCCAACTGAGCAGCCGTACAGCCGATGCCCTTTGCAATAACCGCCAATCCTTCGCTTAAAAGCATGTTATTTTCAGCATATTCCTGCTGATAGCGTGGCAGAGATTTCCTGAAATCACCGTCTTTCAATTCGGCTATATTTAATTTGTTGGTTACCAACCCACGAGCCAGCGGACTAAAAGGAATGAATGCAATATTCAATTCTTTACACAAGGGCAATATTTCTTTTTCTCCTTCTCTTGTCAACAATGAATATTCACTTTGCAAAGCTGTAACAGGATGAACAGCATAAGCCCTGCGAATGGATTCAGGTGAAGCCTCAGATAGTCCGAGGTATTTTACTTTCCCTTCTTTTACAAGATCGGCCATTGCTCCAAAAGTTTCTTCAATAGGGACATTGGGGTCGACCCGATGGGCATAATACAAATCAATTACATCTGTTTGTAATCTTTTCAGGCTGGCTTCAACCGCTTTCTTTAAATAGTCAGGCGACCCGTTGAATGTGGTAAATTTCCCATTGCCTTCGGATACAAAACCGAATTTGGTAGCAATAAAAATTTTATTGCGGTTTGGTTTTAAAACCTGAGCTATCAGTTCTTCATTTTTACCGCTGCCATAAATATCGGCCGTATCCCAAAAATTAATACCCAATTCAATTGCCCGGTACAATGTGGCAATGGACTCTTTATCGTCGGGGACGCCATAGGCATGGCTCATACCCATACAGCCTAATCCTATCGCGGAAAGGCGTACATCTGTTTTACCTAATAATCTTGTTTTCATATTTTTTACTTTTTCTGACCCAATATTAACGATTTTTTCCTCCATACTAATATAGGCACTTCGTTTTCTTTACCATTTAACATTAAAAAAATAGATGACAACTAGTGAAGCCATCTTTTTATCAGATCTCATCTTGCATTTCTCAAGAAAACTCCAGAGTCAACTAACGCAATACCTCTCATGAAGAAAAAGAGTTTGATTATAAAAAAAAATCACTATTTTTGCACCCTCAATTGAGGATCGGTAGTTCAGCTGGTTAGAATGCCGCCCTGTCACGGCGGAGGTCGCGGGTTCGAGTCCCGTCCGGTCCGCACTAAATTACACATAACCCCCGTATAAATCAACAATATACAGGGGTTTATTTTTTCAAGGGGACGATAAGGGGGACGGTAAAAATGATTTTAATGCACTTCTCTTAAATCCTGATTTGTTTAGGGTACAGTAAATTCATTCATGGCAATAAGAAAGATTTAACTAAACAAATTCGACCACTTTCCTTACCGACAAACCCTCGCTGAGTGGCATTTGCAATGCCGCTCGGAACATTGGATAATTTGAAATTATCCATTTGATCATCTCACCGTTTTCCAATTTAGTACAATCGGAATAATCTCAAGCAAACCTTCCTGTTCCGCATAATTTCCGGCGCTTGAGTATTTGTAGTCTTCAGCTCTTCTAACAATCCCTGCCCGAACAGGATTGTTGTGAATATATTCAATAACAACCTTAACATCCATTCTTCTCGACTGTCTCCATAAAGATCAACCAATTCAATAATTTTCTTGCTTGTATATTTCTTAAAATCACGGATCGTCCCGTTTAGAGCATTTTTACTGCTTCTTCCCACAATATGAACATGGTTGGACATAATTAAAAATTCTGCAATGTTTCAAGCGGCATTACAAATGCCGCTTAGCTGAGGGTGAGGCTTCTCAAAACTCTTCCCTGAATGCGCCTGAAACAGAAACGGAATAACAGCGCACGCCAAGTCCATGTGCCTCTTTTATCCAGGCCTTCACTTTCCATAAAGGATTTGAAGCATCAAGGATCACTAATCCGGGTATGAAATGTTTCATCATATCTCTCAGCTTGATTTTCGGATTTCCTGAAACGATGAGGTAATCCACCTCCATTTTCCGGACTGCTTTCACCGGGATTGTCTTATCGAGGATCACGATCTTCTTTCCCCGGAAACTGATAAAATTTCCTTTCTTGTAAAAAAATCCTCCGTAATAAAAGGATCTGCTGCAAGACAAAGGCAGGGGATTCTGAAATTCGAACAATCCGTTTACTTTCTCATTCCAACGGGATTTCATCATCGTCTCATGGAAAAACGGATCCTTCAGTGCAGATAGTCCGCCAACGAGAATGCTCTTCCCTCCTGCTGTAAAATCAGTTAACCCTGTTTCCCTGACATCATAAACTATAATAGTGCTTCCCGATGCATGCATCAACCGTTCCTGTAAAAAAATTCCGGATAGCAGGATCATCAAAGAAAGAGAAATAAATAACCACATTTTTTTCTTTCCTGAAATGAAAACAGCCCCGGTGATCAATATAAGGTAAAGTATAAGGGATTCAGGTAAGCTTATGACAATTCCCCTGCTTACAGAAAATGGGAGGGCCCCCATCCAATGAATAAATGTATTCAGGAACCAGACCATCAGTGAGAGTGCCTTGGCAACCATCAGTGAAACCCATGGAATATTTCCAAGGGCAAGGGCGAGGATCCCGGTATAGATGATCAGGTTCGAGAGTGGGATCACGATGATATTCGTGACCATGAAATAATTCGGGAAGGGAGATCAAACTCACATCGAAAGAATTCAGACTGCTGGAGTTTTTTATGAAGAACCCGGGGCGGGTTCTGTCGCGTACTTCCATTCTCGAAAATGTATGGGACAGCAATGCCGATCCCAATACAAATATTGTCGAGGTTTATGTGAATTATTTACGGAATAAAATCGATAAAGGATACCAGGTAAACCTTATCCATACCTTAATCGGGATGGGTTATGTATTAAAAGAGGACATTAGTGGGTACTAAAACTTAATAATCGTTCTTTGAAATTCTTTGTTTATCGCACTTGTAGTATTTTTTTCATGCGTGACGATTTGAATTGAAAAGATGGATTTTTGCTAAAAATAAGCAAACATC
>Ga0224524_1000129_pt1 | contig 32123 bp, 23 predicted proteins | sample CFST75metaG_FD_179895 | JGI IMG/M metagenome (GOLD analysis project Ga0224524, IMG submission 179895) | Peat soil microbial communities from Stordalen Mire, Sweden - C.F.S.T75 | ecosystem: Environmental > Terrestrial > Soil > Wetlands > Peat | place: Sweden: Norrbotten County, Stordalen Mire... | reverse complement strand
AAGCTTTCAAATCCAGCCTCTTCTAATAATTTAACAATACCATTTTTAGAAAAAATAATAATATGGCGTGGAATGTCTCGGTAACATTTTGTGTGTTCTTTAAAAATAGCACGATTTAAAGAATTAATATTAGGCGTCGCTAAAATAAGTAATCCATTTTTTTTTAATTTTTTACGACATAAATTTAAAAATTTAACTGGATCCGGCATATGTTCTATAACATGTGAACCACGGATACAATCAAAAAATTCATCAGGAAATTCTATAAGCTTATCTTCCATACCTTGAATGACATTTTCTAAACCATTTTTATGCGCCGCTTCAACCGCATATTTACTTATATCTAAACCATAAACATCAAATCCCACTTTCTTTAATAAATATAAAATATCGCCAGGTCCACAACCTACATCCATAATACGACCTTGTTTTCTTGGCAAAGCTGATATAAAACCAAGTAAAAAACCGTACACTTTTTTATTAATTATATTTGAGGCTGTATAATAATTTGATATAATATGAGATTTTATCCGAAATAACAGATCTTTTTCATTTATCAGATTGGAAAAATAATCATTACTATAATAGTCTTCTAAGTTTTTCGGACATTCTATAAAATCAACATGACAATTTCGACAATGAAAAACATGAAATATTTCCAGTTTTTTATAAATCTTATCCTTAGTGATAAAAAGTTTTTTACCTTCCTTTTGACACAAAGGACAGGTTGAATTGTAATATTCTTTTTCTGACATATATTTATTCTTTTTTTATCAAACTTATATAATCATGAATATTATACTGAAAGTATGGGTCCGAAAGTTCATTGCAAAGGACAGTGGCTTTACAATTTATTGCTACAGCTAAACTTGCTGCGCCACTATATAAAAGTATCCGCGTTGGATAGGAATACAAAAAATCGGCCAGCCGATTAAGATTTTTTACTGGTTGAACTTTATATTTTAGACCACTTTTCATAACAGCACTCACTATTGATTTATTGGCGTATTCTGCCTCTGGCATAAGTAAAATTAAAGTTCTTCCATTAAAATTATTACGTAAATAATTTACTACACTATCTTCAAAAATCTTTTCTTTGTATCCGTTGTGCCCTCCGGCCCGACCGAATGTCAGGTCACAGAGAATATCTTCTTCATTTATATCCATTTTTTTTGGTTGATAATAAATTTTCATTTTTTGATATTCTTCTCCTAACTCAAAAATGTCCGCAAAAGCGTCATTATAATTTTTGTATTTATCAATTCTGGGACAAGCTAACTCTTTCCCTGGTGTATCGACGAATTCAACATATGGATTGTCTCTCCATACGATATTCTTTGTTTCCTCGTTACCAAAAATAGAATGAGAAGATAAGCGAAATTTAATATTAAATTTTTTAGAAAAAAATTCTGGAAAGGCTGAAAAAACTAAGTGATCCCCTAACCCTCCGAATCTTATTTCCAGAATAAATTCTTTGTCTTTTTTCTGTAGTTTATGAACCATTCTCTGTAATTGTCTTTTGTTAATCTTCCAAGCAAGCCTAGGGCAGAAACGAAAAAAAACCTCTTTTGGAATTTTTTTAAAGGGTGTTATTTTAAAATAAAAAATGATTCTTTTAGATATTTTCATAATACTATTAGCTATAGCTACGTTATTCTAAATATTTAACCACCTTAGCAGGATTACCGGCGGCGATACAGTTAGCCGGAATATCTTCTCTGACAACGCTGCCAGCACTGATTACGGAATTATCGCCTATTTTTACGCCCGGCATAATAATACATCGACTCGTTATCCAAACATTTTTTCCAATACAAACTGGTCGTGCTATAATTTTTTTAAAATCTTTTAGGCTGTGCGAGGAAGTAATTATCATGTTGTCAAAAGAAAATCTGGCGCCCTCCCCTATATATATAGGAGCGTAATCGACAAAAAAGGTGTCACATAAAAATGCGTTTTCAGCATAAATATTACCATATAAAAAGCGCATACCCGGAATATAGCCAACATTCTTGCAATTTTTCAATTTGGCGTTAATAATTTTTTGGAAGAGCGAAAAAGCTAGTGGCCATCGCAAGATTAATAAAAACTGAATTAATGAATTTTTTTTAGGGGCCTTACCATCATCATAAATAATGCCACCATCTTTTTCTCCGCTATTAATAATAGCAACATTATAAGCACGATATCTTGACGAAACACACTTTTCCATTATTTTTTCATACATTTTCCAAAACCACAAAAAATTTTTTGGATAAAGATGGCATTCAAAAAATTTAAATTTAATTTTACAGCCGATGAAGGCACTCCTTACTATTTCTTTAAAATAGGATTGTCTAAAATGATTGTGCCCGCGCATTTTTACCATATGTGGATAAAAAAGCGGATTATACCTATTGCCTTCCAGTATTATTATTTTTCCATTTTTTTTGCAAACTCTTTTGACTTCACTCAAGCCGAATATATGTTTTTCGCGTGCCTGATTTTTTTCGTCAATGTGGTGCAAAACATCATGCAAAAAAATATAATCAAAACTATTATCATCAAAAGGAATATTATATATACCAGCTTCTTTAAATATTAAACCTTTTATATTATCTATACTTTTATCCTTATAGATATCAATTCCGTAAGTTTTAAGTCCAAATTCATTGATAAAAATTTCACAATCTACCCCATCTCCGCAACCGCAATCTAATATCATTTTCCCTGGTTCAAAGGGAAAATTTAATTTATTAAATATATCATTTTTGTATTGATCGTATTTTTCTAAATTCATATGGTTTCATGAATATTTTATGAATTATTTTCTGATTTTAAATGTTATAAAATGACTATGAGTTTTATCTAAACACCCTAAAATGGCTGGTAAGGGAAAATAGCCAGCTCCTTTTATAGCTTCTGTCTTAAACCCAAAGGCCTCAAAATAGTCCTTTAATCCATAAATGTTATAAATCCGCACATGATTCCATGAAGACAAATTGGATTTTTCTCCCCTATGGATAGATAAGGGGTTGCCGATGCTGGGTTTTTCGCTAGAAAAATTTGTTAGAGAAAAAATTTGCCAACCCATTATACTAGAAAAAATATTACACCAACTACTGGCATTCTCTGTGCTAATAATAGCATAACCACCTATCTTTAATATCCTATAAATTTCAGAGACAAAATTATCTGAATCAGTTAAGTGCTCTATGACTTGATTAGCGTGTATTACATCAAAATAATTATTCTCATAATCAAACTTATTATTTAAATTAATTTTTTTGACTTTTATTCCTCTACTTTCTGCCTCAGATAATCTTTCTTGAACAATTTCTGCGCCATAAATATTTTTTGTGCCAATTTTTTCAGCAAGCTTCATTGATAATTCTCCATCATCACAACCTAAATCTAAAAATAAGGCTGACGAGTTTTTCTCCAACAGACTATTGATATTATTAAAATTAAGAGCCGCGGCATTTTTATAAATTTTATCTAATATTTTTTTCATATCTTTTTTTATAATTTTATCCAAGATTCGGGGATAAGATCTTTAGTATTATTTCCATCATTAAACCATTTTTGGGGATAAATCACAATTTTATCTTTTTTATTATTTAACCACGCTCCCCACCAACTGAAACTTGAATTAGCTATAATATTGTTTTTACAGTAGCTCATAAGCATCAGCTCTTCATAATCTTTAATTTCTCGATCAGACACAAAGTAAGTTGGAAAATTTAGTCGTAAATTTTCTTTAGCCCACTCTATATCATCAGAAAAAATAAAAAAAACTAAGTCCTTAGAAAATCTTTGCTCTAAACTTTTAACAGCCTCTTGATAATAGTTAAGACTGCAGTTGCCGTGGTGAAGATTGGTTTTTTTGTTATAAATATAGTCTCCCCGACGAATATGTAAAGATGTCGGTACGGAAGATTGACTGATTTTGTTTTTCCATTCAGTAGCCTTCTCTCCTAGGAAATTTTTTAAAGTAAATTCCTTTCTAATTATATCTTCGATATCTGCAAAGTATTTTGGACTTTGCCAATAACCATCTAGATAAATACTACCCTTGAGATTCAAAATATTTTTTTCAAAAGTAAAGGTTTTCTCACTAACATATTTTTGTATCCCAAAAATACTTTTAGATTTCGCTATTAGCAAGCTCAGTGCTAGTATTAGAGGAGACTTTGTATTTATACTAGATAGAAACGTAAAACCAGGATTAATATTAAAAACATCTAAATTATAATTTCTGAACACAAATTTTTTTAAAGGCACCCTGGCATGTAGAAAAGTCAGATCAAGTAATAAAGTATTTCTATTTTTCTCAGCTAAACAACGCCCTAGAGCATATTGAAACATCTGATTACCCAGGCCACCTTTTAGATTGGTTATTATCATAGATTCGCAAGAAAAATTATGGTCTTTTATAATTATTTATAAAAATAATAAAGAATACCATTGTTACTAAATTTTAAAAATTTACTTTTTAAAAATTTAACTAATTCATTACTATCACCACCACTATCATGAATTTCTACAAATAAACTTTTAATTTTATCAAAATGCTCTTTATTTAAATTAAATAAAACCTCATATTCACTCCCCTCTATGTCCATTTTAAACAAATCAATTTTAGTAATATTATTTTCATCAATAAACTGACCCATGTTTCTAAGCTCTACCTCAAATGATTTTTTTGATTTTGAATTTTCAAACATCGAATTAGAGTAGGAGTATCCATCACCGTACATAGTTTTTCGTTCTGTTTTTTGAGCTATACCGAAATTATATATATTAATACCATTATTTCTAAAACCATTTAACTCCAGATTATTTTCAAGATTTTTAAAATTATCTGGATCTGGCTCAAAAGAATAAATTATTGAATTAGGTAATATTGTTTTAGCAAAAATTGTAAAAAAACCGCTATGCGCTCCTGCATCAAAGACTACACAAACTACATTAGATTTCTTGAGAGGATAAACTTTTGCAACAAAAACCTCACCTAAAACTGAGAGGTCGTTAATATCTCTAATGCTAAATTTCAAAATTTTACCAAGAAATTTAAGACTTAATATTTGCCCTTTTTTAAAAAAAATAAGGTTAATTAATTTATACTTATCTTTTATTATGAAAAAAAAGACAATAATATTTTTAATTTTTTTTATACTCGTCAGTCTTTTTAGATAGGTGTAAATCATACTAAAATATTAATAATTACTTACTATTCCTTAATAAACTAAATAGACGGATTTTCAATTTTGGTGGGAAAATAAAAATTGAAATAAAATGTAAAATATTATAAAGATAATCACTACTAGTCATTTTATAGATTTTATTATCTAAATATTTTAATCTAATACTAATAGTTTTTAATTCCATCATCCTTAATCTTATAAAGGTTCCTCCAGCTATATTTTCCCTATATCTAACTACAATCTCTTGTAAATTAGCGAAGTTATATTTTTTACCTATCCTAAAAGACATGTCTAGATCTTCGGCTGCCAAATAATCATAATCATATAACCCAGCTGAGCTCAGAGCTTCTTTTCTTATAATAGCCGCCGGTTGCGCAACTGGTGCATATTTAAAAACGTTTCTTTTAAGCTCTCTATCATGTTCTTCATATTTTCTAATACCCAGCTTCTTGTCGCCAGTAAAAAACTCTAACCATCCACCACATATACCAACCTCTTCGTTGGCTTCCATAAAATTATATTGGTGTTCAAGTCTGCTTGGTAAACTTATGTCGTCTGAATCTTGCCAAACAATATATTTACCTTTAGCTAAATTGATTAACCTATTTCTACTGCTGATTATGTCAGGATTGTCTTCATTTCTTAAAGCAATGATTCTTTTATCTTTTTCTGCATACTCTTTAATTATCTCCCAACTCCCATCCATGGAACAATTGTCAATTATAAATTCAAAATCAGTAAATGTCTGATTTAAAATACTTTCTATTGCTTCGCTAATGTATTTCTTTGTGTTATAAGCGGGCATTAGAACAGATATCCTTGGAATTGCTATTTCATTCATAGTTAATTTTTTCAGAAATTATATAATCAGGTCGATTTTTTAGTTCTCTAAACATTGTCATCTGATAAATAGAAAGTATGCCGATAATCATAATAATAAAACCATTACTAATAATGATGACTATTGCTAGAATGGCATTGCTACTAAAAAATCTTGCATCCACAAACCAGCGGTAATATAACATAATTAAGAGGAGTATGCTTCCAATAGAAAATAAACCAGTACCGAGCATAATAATTATTTTCATCGGCAACATACTAAATGAAGTAATACCAATTCTAGCCAAAGTCAACATTTTTTTTAAGGTATAGGAAGACTTTCCTGAGTTTCTTAAGCCAGCTTTATATTCAACAAAAGCTGTCTTAAAGCCGATCCAATTGACTAATCCGCGGTAAAATTTATCTTTTTCTTCAAATTTCAAAAGCTCATTGGCAACTTTTCTATCTAGTAAACGGAAATCTGCTGAGCCGGAATCCATATGAATGTCAGAGATTTTATTAAGTAACCAATAAAATATTTTTGAAGTCGCCCTTTTAAAGATTAATTCCTTTTCAGTTTTTAGCCGTTTCGTATTAACAATATTAAACCCAATCTCCCATTTTTTAATTAATTCTGGAATTAATTCAGGCGGATGTTGCAGATCTCCGTCCATCATAATTACTGCGTTACCTTTAGTAGATTCTAAACCGGCTTCAATAGCCGCTTGGTGTCCAAAATTACGACTAAAGCAAATGCCACGTACTTTTGTGTCCCCTTGCGCCAATTTTTCAATCTCGGCCCAGCTATTATCATTACTACCATCATTGATGAAAATTATTTCATAATTATATCTTGGAATATTAATAAAAACAGCCGCCAACTTACTATTAATTAGTGGGATATTTTCTTCCTCATTAAAAATTGGCACGATAACCGAAATTAATTTATTGTCCATATTAAGACAAAAGAATATCAAGATAATTCTTTTTGTTAATAACAAAAAATAATGCCCCTGGATATGATTCACTCCATAAAGATGGCGGAGTAGATTTATCAGATGACCACTTGCATTCAATAGCTGTGAGTATCCCGTTAGATTCTTTAATAATATCTATTTCTTGTCCAGCATGTGTTCTCCAAAAATAATAAGAATCAAAGGCCTCTTCAATTCCGCTTTTTTTCAATAATTCCATAAATACAAAATTTTCCCAAAGCGCCCCAATATCATTACGTAAAGCTAGTGGATTAAACTGCGCTATCACGGCGTTACGTACACCAGTATCAAGAAAGTAATATTTGGATTTTTTTGATATTTCATTTCGTAAATTACGACTAAAGCCTCTAATTCTTTTTATGATAAACATTTTTTCAAGCAGGTCAATATATTTAGCCGCTGTCTTAGCATCAGTTCGGGCTGTACGAGCAACCTCATTTATAGACACTTCATTTCCAACCTGAAAAGCCAAACATTTGGTAATATCTAAAAGCGTGTCAGGAGAACGTACGGCTTCAAGAGCTAATGCATCTTTAAAAAGATATGATGAGACAAGTTCATTTAATATTTTCTTTTTTCGATCAGGATCAGGTTCATTCAAGACTTCTGGATATGAACCATATATTAGAAATTTTTCAAGATCACTCTCAAGTTCAAAACGACTACTTCCCATCTCGCCTTGCGAAAACGGCAGAAGCGTTAATGTAAAATGACGACCAGTTAAAGGTTCACCTATTTTGTTTGACAAATCAAGCGAAGATGAACCGGTGAGGATAATATTTTTTTCTGGAAAAGCATCAATCATCATCTTAGCACCAAGCCCAATTGAGGGTATAAATTGAGCTTCATCAATAGCAATAAGATCATAGGGACGAGCAAAGTCAAGAATTCTATTGCGTTCTTCAGCTTGAAAGATGTTTCGTAATTGAACATCATCACCGGTTGAAAAAAAAGTTTTTTTATTGGTTTGAGTTTTTAGATATTCATTAAGTAAAGTTGTCTTACCAACTCGTCTTGGCCCATATATAACCAAAACCCTTTTTGGCTCTAAGGCTCTAATAATAGCTTGTTTTCTCTTAAGTTCCATATAATTCATAATACCATGATACCTCAAATTAAGTCAATTATGAGGTATTAAGATAAAATTGTTTCAAGATGATGACATGATAGTGACTTTTTGACCAACTCTAGCATTATCTTCAAATTTATTATATCATTAAATCTATTCGTTATTAAAAATAATTTTCAAACAATATGATACCTAAAAAGGTCTTTTTAACTAAGGGTGTTGGCGTGCATAAAGATAAATTAGCTAGCTTTGAGTTAGCTTTGAGAGAAGCTGGCATAGAAAAATGTAACCTAGTTTATGTGTCTTCTATTTTTCCGCCTAATTGTAAAATGATCAGTAAAGATGAAGGGATTAAATTGTTAAACCCAGGAGAAATAACTTATTGTGTCATGGCCAGAAATCAAAGCAATGAACCAAATAGATTAATTTCCACGGCTATTGGTTTAGCTATTCCTAAAGACGGCAATCAATATGGTTATCTATCAGAACATCATGCTTTTGGGGAAACCAAAGAAAAAGCCGGAGATTATGCTGAAGATTTAGCGGCGACGATGTTAGCAACTACTTTAGGCATAGAATTTAATTCTGAAACAGCCTGGGAAGAAAGAGAACAAGAATACAAAGCCTCAGGCTATATTTTTAAAACTACTAACGCCACGCAAACCGCCGAAGCTAATAAAGATGGTCTTTGGACCACGGTTATTTCGGCCGCCGTTTTTATTGAAGAGTAAATAAATTTTAGTGGAGATACCGGGAATCGTCAGGTCATTCGACCTGACGCCCCGTCGTATGACGGGGCTGACCACACTTAAATATTTTTGTGGACCTGAGGGGACTCGGACCCCTTACCTCTGCAATGCGAATGCAGCGCTCTACCAGATGAGCTACAGGCCCCGGCTTTAAACTATTTCACCAATTCTACTGATTCAATTTTTACGTTTTCCAATGGTAAATCATTGGCATCTGTTTTAACATTCTGAATCTTATCAACGATATCCATACCAGAAACTACATAACCAAAATTAGTATGTTTGCCGTCCAACCAGTCCGTCGCCGGAGCTGTGACAATAAAAAATTGTGAACCATTAGTATCAGGTCCAGAATTAGCCATAGCTAAAGAACCTTTAACTAATTTATGATCATTAAATTCATCAGCAAATTGATAGCCTGGCCCGCCCGTGCCATAAGTTGATTTATCAGCCTTCTTAGAATTTGGATCACCGCCCTGAATCATAAAATCTTTAATCACGCGATGAAATAAAGTTCCATTATAAAAACCAGCTTTAGCTAAAGTTAAAAAGTTACTTACCGTGATTGGCGATTCAGTATAAAACTTAACTTCTATTTTACCTAAAGTGGTAGTTAAAATTGCGCCCGAATATTGCCCGGCTAAAGTCTGATTAATTTGTGTTGGTGTTTGCATAGTGGTTTTTTTAGCGGCGTTAGTCTCGCCATAATAATAAGTCTTACCTTGCTGACTACAGCCTGACAAAATTAACATTAAAAATAAAGAAAGTAAAGATAGGACAATTTTTTTCATATTATTTTACATAATAGCTTTTTTTAATTTGCTGGTCATCAGCGCTTTGTTTTTCCGAAATTAATTCTTTAGCTTTGGCGCGAATAACGCTTAATTCTAAATTAATTAGCTCTTTACTTTTTTCCTCTAAATAATCTTTATTATTAAGCTTAGGGTTATTAATAACTTCGGCTAATAAAACGTCTAAAATTGCCCCAATTTTAGGACCAGGCTGAATTTTTAAATACGCCATTAAATCATCGCCATTAATCTTTAACATTTTAACTGACACAGGATCATGCTGTACTTTATCCATCATATACTGCAAGTGACGTAATTTATACGGCACGGCTTTAGCCACGCCTGAACCAAGTCGATCAGCGATCCGTAAATCAATTAGATCAGCTAAATTTTCTTTACCGACTTTAACAATTAAGCGACGAACTGATGCCGCCGTCACTTCATCAACATTATAATAAAACATGTGATTGCGGACTAAATTAACCACTCTAGCCGAGTCTTCAGTAGAAAAACGCAAACGCTTCATGATTTTACTAACCATTTTAGCGCCAATAATTTCATGATTATAAAAAGTTACGCCGCCATTAATAACCTTTCTGGTACGGGGTTTACCAATATCATGCAAGAGGCCGGCTAAACGAACTTGCCAATTAATATTTGGACAATTTTTTAAAGCCAAAACACCGTGATCAAAAACATTATAAATATGATGATGATTTTGTTCCATGCCAAAGCCCTCTTCTAATTCTGGTAAAATATAATTTAATAATTTTAAGTCATGTAATTTAATAATTCCTTCATAAGGCTTAGCTGAAGCTAAAATTTTAATTAATTCATCACGGATTCTTTCCGCCGCAATAAATTTAATACTACCGGCTAGCTTAACAATCGCTCGCTCGGTTTTGCCTTCAATAGTAAAGCCTAGCTGGCAACTTAAACGCACGGCGCGCATCATACGCAAAGCATCTTCTTTAAATCTATCACTCGGCTCACCGACTGTTCTAATAACTTTAAGGCGTAAATCTTTTTGACCATTAAATAAATCAACAATCTTTTCTTGGCTATCCATAGCCAAAGCATTAATCGTGAAATCACGGCGCGCTAAATCAATATCTAATTTATCTTCAAAAACTACTTTATTAGGACGGCGATGATCACTGTAGTCTTGTTCGCTGCGGTAAGTTGTTATTTCCACGACAGCTTGTAATTCTTTTTTCTCATTTCTAATTGGCACAAGCACTGTACCAAAAATATTTTCATATTTAGCGTCCGCAAATAATTCCTGAATTTTGGCTGGTCGGGCATTAGTCGTGATGTCCCAATCTTTAGGATCTTTTTCCAACAATAAATCACGCACACTGCCGCCAACAATATACGCTTCAAAACCATTTTTTTCCAAAACAGTCATTATATTTTTTACAAATAACGGGATTTTCATGAAAGATAAATAAATTTTTTATTTAACACATTATTTTAAATTGCCCGGAATTAAACCGCCACTATAAGTATTCATAATATTTTCTAAAAATGACGGTAAATAAATAGCGGCAATAATTAAAGGCACAACAATAAAAACAATTTTTAAAATATCCATAATCCGTAACCATTTAACATAATGGGCGGTTTTAGTCGTAAGTTTTTGCATTTCGCGTAAAGCAATAGTATTCTCTTCTAATTGCTTTAAAATATCTTGTTCGTTCATATTTTTATTGGTAAAATTAGCAAAATTTCTCTATCTTTTAGTCTATAACAAAGACCAAAAAGTGACAAGTAAAAAGTTAAAAGTTAAACTATTCCCTTAATTTTACTTTTAACTTTCCACTTTTAACTCTAGATAAGTAATCTAATTAAAAAAGCTGTTATCTCTTTAAAAATAACAGCTTTTTTGTCTTAGCCATAAACAGGCTAGACAAGCAAGGGGTAAAATTTATAAACTCATAGCCAGTCAACCATTATTTCTTTCCGGTTTTAAGTAATTTATTCAACTCACGTTTAAAAGTCTGGGCATCTTTAAACGACTGATACACGGACGCAAAACGAATATAAGCAACTTGATCAATTTTTTTTAAATGTTTCATGACAATCTGGCCGATTTGCGAGGAAATTATTTCGCTTTTACGTAAGACCTGAATATCTCGCTCAATTAAACTAATTAATTTTTTAAATTTTTCATCAGTCACTGGTCTTTTTTCAAAAGCTCGCCGCAAACCCTTAATAAGCTTTTCTCGGTTATAATTTTCTTTTCGTCCGTCGCGTTTGACAATAGTTAAATCAAGAATCTCCACTTCTTCATAAGTAGAAAACCTAAACCCGCATTTTAAGCATTCCCGGCGACGCCTAATCGATAAACCGTCAGCCGCGGCGCGCGAGTCAACCACCTTAGTATCAGCGAAATAACAAACTGGACATTTCATAAAATTAAAAAAACACTCAAAACAAGTGGATAAGGCTTATTCTAGAATGTTTTGTTTTTGAGATAATTTTTTCACGGATTTATAATTACTGATAAGTGAATACTATCAGATATAAAATAAATGTCAAGAAATAAATCATTGTTCACCAACTCACCCCTACCCCCTCTCTGCGCTATCGCGCAAAGAGGGGAAATTTATATACCAAATTTTTATACTTTAAAATTAATAAAGTGAAACAAACATGTTTTATTTAATTTCCCCTCTTTATCCCGAAGGGATAGAGAGGGGTTAGGGGTGAGTTGAGCTAAACAAAACCGCCCCGTAAAAACGGAGCGGAATTAATATCTATATATAGTTTTTTAAAATTTTATGGCCGTAGAGCTTTGCTCGCTATAAAATTTTAAAAAACACCTTAAAATTTTGAAAGTATTGAAAACTTTTTGAAAAAGTTTTCAAGGGGTTACATCATTTTCTTCCGAATAAAAGTCGGGATGGATAATTCATCGTCTTCCTCTTCTTCAGTACCAGCTTTTCTAGTCGCTGGTTCAGCTTGCGCAATCTTTAAAGCTGAAGCCTTAGATTTACTAGCTGGAGCGCGATGTTCGTCTGGTTCTTCAATAAACGGTGTAGGATTATAATTTCTTTCTGGAGCTACCTGGGAAGTACCAATCGGTCGTTTACTACCATTAAAACCAGTCGCCACGACAGTAATCTTAATTTCATCTTTAAACTTAGGATCAATTACAGCGCCAAAAATAATCTTAGCATCTTCATCAGCCGAAGAGGTAATAATCTTAGCCGCTTCATTAACTTCATGCATGGTTAAACCAGGACCGCCCACAATCGTAAAGAGAATACCGCGCGCACCTTCAATAGACATTTCTAGAAGCGGAGAATTAATGGCTAGTTTAGCTGCTTCAATGGCCTTATTTTCACCGCTGGCTTGGCCTATACCCATTAAAGCCGACCCTGCGCCTGACATAACCGCTTTGACATCGTTAAAGTCGACGTTAATAAGCCCAGGAATAGTAATTAATTCAGAAATTCCTTGAACGCCTTGGCGGAGAACTTCATCAACCACCATAAAGGCATCCAAAATAGAAGTTTTCTTTTCAATCACCTGTAAAATTTTATCATTAGGAATTGTAATAATCGTATCAACGCGATCCGTTAATTCAGCTAAGCCTCTTTCGGCCACCTGACGGCGTTGCGCGCCCTCAAAAGCAAAAGGCTTGGTAACGACCGCCACGGTTAAAGCGCCAATGTCGCGCGCTAAATCAGCCACGATTGGTGAAGCGCCCGTACCAGTACCACCACCTAAACCACAAGTGACAAAAACCATATTAGCATCTTTTAAAGCATCACGAATTTCATTCTGTGCTTCTTCAGCGGCTTGACGACCTAAATCAGGATTCATACCCGCGCCTAAACCGCGCGTAATATTTTTACCAATATGAATTTTTTTAGAAGCTTTATTATAATGCAAAGCTTGCACATCAGTATTAACAGCAATAAATTCTACGCCTTTAATACCACTGTCAATCATTCTATTTAAAGCGCTACTACCAGAACCGCCAACGCCAATTACTTTAATTTTGGCAAAACTTTCAACTAATGGTTTAACTTCGGCCATAGGGGTAATTTAAAATGAGGAGAAACCTCGTTGTTTATAAATAAAAAAACTCACTATTATTATAAAGCGAGTAAACGCAAATAGCAAGTTAATTGAACACTTTTTGTGTACAGTAGCTATGGCTTTAAAGCAGAAAAAATATTTCTTAGCTTATCAATGGTTTTTTGTAGAGGAAACTTACTTAAAAGACTGCTGGAAGTTTCAACCTTACTTAATTGATCGCCCCAAGCAATTAAACCAAGTGCCGTTAAATATTCCGGCTCATTAACTTTATCAACAACTGTCGCTACAGTCCGATTAGTGCCCAGGCTAGCCGGCAAACGTAATTTTCTTTTAGCGACATCAATAATATCAGCTAATTTTGCACCACCGCCAATTAAACAAACACCGGCCGGCAACATACCCGAGCGATCAACTTTTTTAAGTTCAGCATCAACTTTTTCCATAATTTCTTCAGCTCTAGCTTCAATAATTTCCGCCACATAACGCCTAGAAATTACGGTAATTTCATCAGTCAAGTTTTCTTCGGCAACAATATCAGAAATATCTATTTCATCTTTTTTAGAAAACTGTTCGGCTTTAGCACTGCCGTATTTTATCTTTATCTTCTCTGCTAAATTAATCGGACAACGTAAACCAATAGCAATATCTGAGGTAATATGCGCCGAGCCGATTGGTAAGACCGCGGCATGTAACAACTCACCCTCTTCAAAGACGGCTAAGCTGGTGGTCGCCGCACCAATATTAACAATGGCTACGCCTAATTCTTTTTGTTTAGAACTAACTACGACCGTGGAAGCGGCTAAAGGCGAGAAAACTAAATCTTCAATACTTAAACCAGTATGATAAATCGCTTTGGTTAAATTCTTTATTTGGCTAGAGAGATTTTGAATAATTAAAGCCACTACTTCTAAACGAATGCCGGTCATGCCTACGGGATTCTTAATATCTTCCTGAGAATCAACAATAAATTTAGACGGGATAACATGTAGAATTTCATAATTCGGCGGTACAGCTAAAGCCTGAGCCGCATCAATCACGCGCTGCACATCTTCTTGGTTTATTTCACTATCCGAGCGACTAACAGCGACAACGCCGCGGCTAGTTTGGCATTTTAGGTTTGGTCCATTAATACCCACCCAAATATTAGAAATCGGCGCGCCTAATAAACGTTCAGTTTTTTCTAAAACCGCCGAAATAGAAGCTGTGGTATCTTCAATGCTATTAATAATGCCCTTACTAACGCCTTCTGAGGGTATGCCAACAGCGCCAATCACCTGTAATTTAAAACCAGAATCAGTCGCTATGCGTTGACCAACTATTAATCTTATTTCTGCTGAGCCAATATCTAAACCGGCAATTAAATTTTCTCTCATAAATTATCTTAAACCACTACAGGTAATAAAAAGCTATTTTATTATACCAAGAAACATCAATTATCGCCATAGTAAATGAGCCAGTAACGGCCAAATTAGACAAATAGCTACACCAATTGAACCTAAAGCTGCGATAAAAACCGCCGCGGCCGTTAAATCTTTAATATGTTTAACATATTGATCTAGACGAGGTTTAAAAGCATCACTGATTAACTCAACTATAGTATTAATAAGTTCCAAAGCAATAACTAAAGCACAGGCTAAAATAATAATCGCTAAAGCTAGATGACCGGCTCCCAAAAGATAAGCCGCTATAACAACAATAAAAGCAATAATTATTTCCAGACGAAAATTAAGCTCATCCCGCCAGGCTTTAATTAAACCCTGACTGGCGATAGTCACACTTTTAAAAAATCGATAATGCCACATATTTTTATTTAATAACTTGGTTGATCAATTTATAGCCAAGCTCTTCCATTTTTAATTGGCCCTTTTTAGTTTCATCTTCATAGCCCAATAAATGCAGAGCACCATGAATAGTAATAAAAGCCAATTCCCAGTTAATTGTATTGTTTAATTTTTTAGCCTGACGCTTAATCTGATTTAAATCAATAAATAATTCACCAATAAAACTCTCATCTTTAAAACTACTGTCTTGCTCTCTAAAAGATAAAACGTCCGTTGGTTTATTAATTTTTCTAAATTGTTTATTTAACTTAGTCATGGCCAGGTCATTAATGATTACCACAGAAACATCACCCTGAACATGACCAAATTTTAGAGTTATTTTAATTGCTTGTTTTATAAGCAAACTATTAACAGTACTTTTCGTCCGGTTAGTAATTTCTATAGCCATAAAACTAAACGCCTAGTTTCAGGCTACGAACCATCATGTCAAAAATATTTTTATATTCTAAAACGTTAATTGTGCCTAAATTATAAGTCAAAACAAAAATATAAGTTTTATCTTTATTGGTTAAATAAACAGTCAAACCATCAGGCGTCTTAACGCCGTCCCAACTAGCATTAATAACTAATTGACTATTAGGAATAGTTTGCACATTAAAGGTTTTTCTATACCAGCTAACAATATCTTCCTGATCAGAATTTGGCTGAACTAAAATTTGTACAAATTGATGATTAGCGGCGGTAAAAATAACTGAATCGTCCGTCGCCGCAATTGTTCTGTCCCATTTTACTGGATACAAAAGACTAAAATTAAAAGTGCTATTCTGATAAGTGCCTAAACCAGTATTAGCGCTAATTTTACCAGCCCCGGCTGGATTATAACTATTATTAAGCTCCTCGGCGTCTTTAAAACCGTCGCCATCACTATCGCTCGCTTTAGCATTAGTGCCCAAAAGCGCTTCTTCTAGATTAGTTAAACCGTCTTGATCATCATCAATGCCGACTATGGCTGCAGTATTATTATTTTCATTACTGCCGGTAGCTTCTGTCCAAACTTCTTCAGAAATTTTCCATTGATTATCCTCTGGTAAAAACGTTACCGTACCAATGCTTTTGCCGCTAGTTTTAGAAACTGTTAAAATGGCTCGTTCATCAGTAATGTCTTCGGTAATGTTTTCCGTGCCATCAAGCGCTGGCACTGGCGTGCCACGTAAGGCCGTTAAAATGTCCCCCTGTCCACCAATAGACTCTAAGTTGGCTTTCTGGCTGGCTAATTTATCTTGTTTGTCTTTAGTCCCGTAACGAGCAAAAACCGCTAAATATTTATCAACAGTATCAGCTAATTCTAATTCGCTACGAAAAGCTAAATATGTATCTTTAGGCGAACCGGCTGGTCTAGTTGGCTGAATCGGTGAAACTACTGGGGTAATCGTCGAGGTAGGAATTTGATTTTCTGTCACAACAACCGGCGTATTAGAACGGCCTAAAAAATTACTAATAAAATCTGGTTTAACTAAATAAATATATAAACCACCAGCTAAAATTATTAGAAAAATAATCCCTAAAACCAAAACAACAATTCCGGAAATATTCATGTTATGACCGGCTACCTGATTGTTTTTTTGAAAATTTTCTGGCATATAATAAATGTCAGTATTTTCCAGGCTTGACTTAGCACTGGTTGTTTGATCAGTCTGATTCTTAGTCACGGGAATATCTTGATTAGCTTTATTATCAGGTGTGGAATCAACCTGTTTTAATTGTTCTTGATTAAACATAATAATCTTTTTTTATGATTAATTAATTATTTATTTAACTTTCGGCGGCCAAATTGCTTGGGGATCAGGATTTAAGGGATCATGATGATTTTTAATCTCTAAACCATCACTTAGACCATCACCATCAGTGTCTGCCTTAAGCGGATTAGTTTTATAAACTTTAACTTCCTCACGATCAGTTAAACCATCGCCATCTGTATCGGCTTTACTGGGATCAGTTTTATAAACATTAATTTCTTCATCATCAGTTAAACCGTCTTGATCAGTATCCTGACCCTTAGTTTGATTAATATTAGTTCCGACAATTTTATCTAAAATTGTAGTCGGATTATTGTTGGTAGTTGAACTACTTAAAACATTATTATTACTAGCTTCTCTAGAGCGGAAAAAATAAACTCCAAAAATTACTATTAAAACAATTAGCAAAACCGCCAGTAAAATTATGCCTAAACGAAAATTTTCCGAACTAGGCTGATCAACCTGAGCTAGCATTTGCTTTAAACGCGCCTCTTTATTTATTTGTGGTGGCGTCATTTGATTAACTAATTTAGGATCATTGGCTTGGGAAAAAATATCTTCTGGTTTATTATTTAATTGGTTATTAAAAGGTTTTGGCATAAATAATTTATTCTATGGTTCCAGCTATGGTTTCAGGTTTAGCGCTTTTTTCATTGGAAAAACCACTTTCTCCATTAGCTCCCGCCTTAGTCGCCGTAATTCTAAAATAATATGTTGTATTGGTAGTTAAACCAGTAATATTTTTATCAAAAGTAGAGGCTGAAACGCTCAAAGAGTTTTCTCTGGATTGCGGCTGGGTTCCATAATAAATATTATAACCAGTGGCTTCAATAAAAGGCAACCATTGTAAAGCGATACTAGAACCACCGCTGGAATTAGCAGAAATTAAATAAGGCTCATCTGGTTTTTTAGGAATACTCGGCAGGCAATCACTCATATTATTATAAAGATCCACTGATCTTACAGAAACATAATAAGTCGTATTATTATTTAAAGGACTACCATTAACACTAGTGAAAATTACATTGGGTTTGTTAGCTATAATAATACCACTAAAAGGCGTAACAATAGCATATTTATCACATTCTTGGGGACTAAGCGGTTGAGTTCCTAAAAAAGCAAAATATTTAGTGGCGTCCGTAACCTTATCCCAGAACAAAGCAATTTTACCATCACCAGCACTAACCTTAAGATTTGGTACGGCCGGTGGTGTGGTGTCAAGTGGTTTAAGTTTAAGCTCACTAGAGAAAATACTTTCTTGATTTTTACTAGAAATTGCCGTCACGGCAAAATAATAATTTAAACCATTAACTAAACCATCAATGGTTTTAGAAATAGTAGCGCCACTAGCCGGAACATCAATAGTATAAACATACTGACCAGAATTTAAGCCATAATAAATTTTATAATGAGAGGCGTTGGCCGTCGCGTTCCAGTTCAAATTAACCTTTTTACCCACTGGATCAACAACACCGGTTACTGATGGAATACCTGGTTCATTTTCTCTAAAGAAGAAAAATTCTTTTAAGACTTCTGGTAAACAACTACCTAGAACATTGCCACAATTAGCGTCCGTTGTACAAACTCGAGCAACATTAGAACCAAACATACAAATTTTGCGACCACCTTCTTTGGTTATTGGCGCGTCATTTAAAGCCGGTAAATCATCAACCGTGCCAGGAGCACTTTTATCACGACAATAATAAAACTCAATACCGCTAGCACTATCCTGCCATGGCCATTGATAATCAGGCGGGAAAGTTGAATAAACTGGCCAAGGATTTTCACATAAAAACAAACGTAAACTACCTATACCTTGCCTAAAATCACCGGTCGTCGCTGGTTGGAAAAAATTATCAACTGTTACAGTCGCTTTAGCTCGACCCAAAGTTTGCGCATCTTGTTTATTTCCGGCTGTCGCTATCGTCACATCAGTAGAACTATCATTAACCGTGGCAATACTAGAATCATCAGATGACCAAGACCAAGTCCAAGCATAAAAATTAGCAATAGCTTGAATTTCTCTATTATTATGATCCCAGGTATAAGCATTTAAGGATCCGGTCTGACCTGATTTTTGAAAAAGCTGGAAAGATGGACTAACCGTTACTTCATCTAACTTACAAACATCCCGACCAGTAGTAAAAGACCAAATTTCAGAATTTTTAAAAGTAGTAGAATTAAAAGTATCTTGTAATTTACTTCCTTGAGGCAAACCAATCATACCAACCTTATCTAAATTAGTAACTCTAGAATTATAATAATCTTTTTCTGCTCCTCCTGCTGTTAAATCAAAATCACCCATAACGACCAAATAATATTTTCTATTAACATCTAGAGCCGTCGTAAGATGGAAAGAAACCTTAGATTGTTGCTCATTAATATCGTAACCAACAGCACTGCCCGGAACATAACAGTAATTACTGTTATTATTAATAATATCAGCCAAAACTGTTTTGGTTAAAATACTTGGAAAAACTTTAGCTATAATTTTCTTAGCTCCAAAAATAATTGAAGCCAGTGTTCCATTAGGTCGCGCGGCTTGCGCTACTACAGAATAACCGCTCGGACAAGAAGTTGTTCCATAGTCGGCAATTAAAGCAACATTAGGCAAACCATCTTTAGTAGCACTAAAGGTAGTAATATCCATTTTTTGATCAAAAATTGCTTCAATGACTGTATTGCGGCAAACATTAGTAGCATCAACGGCTGGTTTATGTTCAGTAACTGTTGGACGCGTTCGGCAACAGGTATCAGTCGTACTACAACCTGTGGTTGTCACGTCGCCGCATTGTTTATCTTTACTACAACCGCAACATAAGCCTCTGACCTTAGTTGGACTAGAACAAGGCGCTTTATCAGCTAAACAATTAAGACTTGAATCAATTTGTTTACAAGTATCAATATCTTCTGGATTAATTTTTGGTTTACAACAACAGAGACAAGTATTACTACTACCACTGCCAGTGTCAGTCTGGCTACCACCAGTTCCAGTTTGTTGATCGCCACCACTATAAATAGCTGGTAAGAGACATTGATAACCAGCACTACATTTACCAGTACAAGCCTGAGTTTTAGGATCCTTACAAGGTTGACCAACTGTTGGCTCAGGACCTTTGCAAGTACAAGTTTGCAAATCACAAGTCATAGCTATAGGGCATTGTGGATTAGCACAATTATCTTCCTTACTGCAATAAATCCGCGCTGTCGGACAGGACATCTGACAAGTTGTTAATTTATTATACGTTCCGGTTATAGCCGGATCTTCTATACAAGTATTAGGATTAGTATTAGCACAATTATAATAAGCACAATAATATAAACCATTACTATTAATTGGACTATCACCAATCTGAAAACGTGAACCACCAGCAACAACGCTAGTACAGCGATTATTATTTTTACCATCAACACAGCATTCGTCATGTTTAGAACATTGAACTGGATCAGTTATAGATGAACAATCTTTACAAACACCCTTAGGATTAGCTGAATTATCACAATACTTACCAGCAGTACCAAGGCAATTACAAAGACTGTCGTCTGGCGTTGGCACACCATTAATTGTGACAACACAACCTGTACATAAGCCCAGCGTGCTTTGACCTGATCCACAAGAACCTTCACAATTTAAACCATTACAACAATCAGCTTTAGGGTTTGGAAGTTTACGGCAACAACAATCGCAGGTGCCGGTATCAGTTTTAGTACACTGATTAGTTTTAGAATCACAGGTAGTTCCAGTTGGACAAATTATTTGCTTAAGAGCGCATTGTCCTTTAGTGTCAGGGCCTTCACAAGTAAATGGATCACTACAAACCGAACAACCACCGTTAATATTACTGTCATCAACACAGCGATTACCAGACAATCTTGTCCAACCATCAGGACAAGAAGTTGTCCAATTATTTAAATACCAACTGGCCTTTTTATTATATAAACCACAAACCCCAACTCCGTTAATATGTCCTCCTGGGCCGTTTTCAAGATTATTATTTTTACAAGTTAAAACATCATTCTTAACACAAATATTTAAAGTAGTATCATAATGACAAGTATTATTTTCACAACCAGTTTTGGTATTACAAATTTCATTACCACACTGATCAAGAACAACTGGATTACCACCTTGATATGGCGAACAAAGACCAGGAGAATTTGGACAATAATAACCTTCTAGACATTGATTATAAGAATAGCCTGAACAAGAGGTCGGATCAGAACAGGTACTTGGCCCACCGCCAATTCCTGGCTGACACGGTGAGTTACAACAGCTACCATCACCACACTCATTTTGACTAGAAAGACAATCGCGGCATTTGTTTTGTGAAGCATTTTCACATTTACCAATCGTACAACAAACTGTACCGCACTTTTCTTGATCAGGAGCACAACTAGTTTGACTACCTGTGGAAAAACGCCATTCATAAACACTGGTGGCCACTGTGCCATAACATTCTGTAGCTGTGGCTTTACATTTACCAGCTTCTGGCAAACCAACAGCACAACAAGTAACACCTTGTTCAGCGCCGCAATCACTATCTTTAGTACATTGACCAACGGAAAAATTAAGAGCATTACCAACCTGCGCCGGCATGCCCGCAATAATCCGAACTGGTCCCGTTGTTGCGGTTTGCGGAATAGTTGTAATAGCTTTCCACGGCTTAATACCGGAAACTGAATCATCAATATTCCAATAAGTAATACTTTGCCCTCGTTGATCAAGATTATTATAAAAACGAATGATACTATTATCATCTTTATTCTTAAAATATTCTCCCCACAAAGTAACCTCACTATTAGCCTGACCTAAGATTGGCTGAATCAAACAAAGTCCTGGATTGGGAGTGCCAATAGTTATATTAAAAGTTTTATCACCAGAATCAACATCATTAAAACCATCACGCTTTAAAACAATTTTATAATTATTACCAGAACTTACTCCATTCGGAACTTTAACAATAATTTGTTTATCAGTCCAAACACTTTGGGCGCAAACTTGAGGAAAAGAATAATCGGCTTCTAAGGTACCATTTAAACCAATTGAAGAAGTAGAAAAAAATATTTTACTAGTGCTACGAGTATCACCGAAACCAGAACCACGAATTGTCACATACTGACCAATTGGTCCGCTAACTGGATCAATCGAACTAATAATCGGCCCAGTATAAGGTTCAGCTTCTTTAATAAAAGGTAAAAAATTACTTTCTGTCTTGGCTTTAACAAAAGTTGTAGTGTCGCCGGAATTAATATTTGGTACAGTCGCAGTTCCTTCGCGCGAAGTAGAAAAAGAAGAAACTGGCGCTTTTACATTACTAGCCAGATTGCCATAATAAGCTTCAGCCGAGGTTAACTTAATACCCTGATAAGATAAAACATCATTACTTTTTCCGCTACCCGGAGAAATAGCGCAAATACCCGGACGATCAATCGTATTAATTTTAAAATCATTAATTAACGGACCATAAGCATCATTAGTCATATCACTAACTCCCCCACTTGTTTCAATGGTAATTGGTCCAATTAGATTAGCGCCACTTGGCACAATAGCAATAATTTGATTGTCTTTCCAAACACTATCGGCACAAGCCGGATTGCCTAAAGTAGCGTCATCAGCTAATTTAGCCTCAACACCCTGAATAGAATTATTTGAAAAAAAGACTTTACCGCGGCTAGTGCCAAAACCACTGCCCGCAATCGTTACAAAATTACCAATAGCCCCATCCGCTGGACTAACCCATTGAATTATTGGATGAGCCTGACATAAGCAACAATCCTTGGTGCCTTTAGGATAACCCGCTGTCTCACAAGTATCTTGATTAGAGCCTGTTGCACTACAATAACTAGAAGCACATAAAGCATTGGAACATTGATTAGGCGTACCGCGATCAGCCGCACAAGCTTGACTAACGCAGGCTAGACAGCTACCGCCGCAATCCACGCCAGTTTCATCACCATCTTTTAAACCATTACAACAATGTGAGGCTGATAAACGAACTGATTTTTCCGCACTAGTTTCATTACTATCTAGGTCAAAAGCGGTTGCTTTTAATTTTACATTTTGTCCAACCTGATAACCAGAGGCATTCCAAGAAATTTCAGTGTTAAAAGGACTGCCCACAAACGGATTAGAATTATTAATCTTAGAACCAATTAAATTATCGGCGACATAAAAATCAATTTTAGCCACACCATAATCATCGCTACTGCTAACTCTTATAGTATTGTTAAACGCGGCGCAAATCTGCTGACTAGTAATATTAACGTTAGGTGCTTTAGTATCAACTATTTCTCCGGTTGTAAATTGAATTTGACATAATGATGAACCGCTACAAATTAATTGTTTATTATCAAGACTAATAATTTCCCCAGCTTTGGCCTCAACATTAATAACAGTATTTTTAGGAAAACATTTTATAGTATCATTAGGCGCCTCACAATTACTGTCTGGCGTAAATTCTATATAATTTCCATTAACAACCCGACTACCAGAAATTATTGAAGCAGTACCGCCAGAAGTTACTGTAAAACTATTGGCATTAACTGAAGAATTAGCTACACCTTTAGTAAAATGAAAACGAACTACGGCATTACGAATAACATTTATTCCTTGATTAGGTGGCGTTGTTCCATCAACCATAAAAACATCGTTGCCGCCGATAAAACCGCTGCAAGGCGTATTTTGACAAGCGCTATTACAACAATACTGATTAGCCGAACAGGCCGGACTACAGATTCCACCAGTAGAGCCACCACCGGTAGCGCCAAGTAAACGACTTAAAATAAAAGAAGCAATGCCAAAAGCCGCTAAAATAATTATCAAACCAATTACGGCGCTGGTCATGATTTTTCTAGCTTGACCAACTTTCTCTTCATCACCTTTGGCTGTCATCCAAATAAAGCCCGCATAAATTATTAAACCAACAGCAATAACACCTAAAAAGCCAAGAGCAATTCTAATAATATTGGCAATAGTAACCCGCGGATCTTGATTAGATAAACCAGTATTGGCTACAAAATTTATACCCGTATTAAGATTTTGCGCCGAAGCCGGGTAAGTAAAAAACCAAGCCAAGCCTAGAGTTAAACTAAAAGCCAAAAGAAAGAAAAGAATTTTTTTACGCCAAATAAATTTCATAATTATGGACAATTACCATCCGGAGTAAGATTAGTAGTTGGTACAATATCACCCGCCTGATTACGACAACAAGAAGGTTGCAGGGCATTAGCATTACAATTAGGAGCGGCTGATGGCTTATAACAATTTTGATAAATATCTTTAAGACCAGAACCAACTTGCGTCTGATATTGAGTAGAATCATTAAACTGACCATGACCTAAAAAAGCGCTGGTTCTATCTACCTGACCATCTAAGGGATCAACGTCGTGATCTTCTTTACTGACCCAATAACCAAGCGGGTCATTAGCCAAACTCCAAATATTAATTAATTTATGCGTAATATCTTTAAGACCATTATTAATGGTAATAGTTCCTGTCGTTAAACTAGAAGACATCATTAATTTAGAAAAAATAATTTCAATAGACTCAGTTAAATTAACATTAGGTTGTTTATTATTAACACTGGTGCCAATAATTTGTGGCGGCGTTAAATCTAGCTTGTCATTAGTCCAAAAAGACCAAGTATAGTTGTCGCCGCGCTCGGCATTATTTTTAATACTTTGATTTTCATCATAGGTTGCCGCTTGACCTTGCGCATTATCATTACGATTACCATCTAAAGAGTTATCAGCTAAATCAACCACACCATTTAGAATAGGTGCTGTTGGATAATTTTTATTATAAGTAGTTTCTTTACAAACGCCACTGGCACAAGTCATAAAAGGTGTATTTGTACAAGGATTTTGTTCATCACACGATTTTAAACTAGCCGCCGTTGTTTCAACTTTTAAGTTGCTATTAGCCGGCAAACAATAAATATTTTCCCCGCAACCGTTAACGCCGCATTTAATATCAGAAATGAATTCTACGGTTTTATATTGATTAGAGATTTGCCAAGTTCCTTTTAATTCACTCCCCTGGCAAAGATTATCAAGACATTTATAAGAACGGCAATCACTGTCTTTAGCACAAGCGGTATTAATTATTTTAGCATCAGTGTCAGCATTAATCACGCGTAATTTATCACCAATAATATCACTAGCACCAGAAACCATTAAAGGATTAACAGCCTCATTAAAATTAATTTGAATCACCGTGTTTTTAGGTTGATCTTTTTTATCATTAATAGTATAGGTCGTTGTTTTATCAGCGCCGCCTCTCATAGCCGAAATACTAAAAGCTGCTGGATTAGAAGTTGATAGTTCAATTTGATTACCCGACTCGCCGGCAATTTTAGCTTGAACAGTAACTCTAGATAATAAACCAGCTGTATTCGCGACAACTTGTGGGTGAATTAAGTTGATAGCTGCGGTAATATTATCAGCCGTGTTATTATTAGTAGCACCAACAACGATTTGATCACCCTGCGATTTACTACTAACAAAAGAATAAATTTTAGAACCAATAGTTAAGGTATCGGCTTGTTTTTCTGATTGCAAAGTAATTTGCCAACTATTACCAGCTTGAAAACCAGTAGGCAAAATTAAGGTTAAATTACAAGGATTAATGGCAACTTTATTATTAACAACATCTACCTCACCATCAACTAAACCTGGATCACTATAATTAATATTAGCCGCTAAGCCGGCGCCTTTAACAACCAAGGCAATATCAATGGTTCCATCAGAACAAGTGTTATTGCCTTCTATAGAAGCGCCACCAGATTGCCCTTTATTATTTAATCCTTGAACAGTAGCACTAGCGGCTCTATAAACATTAGGCGCACCAAGAACCATAATTGAGCCAGTGGCTTTAGTCGCCTCAACCGTGCCACTAATTGTATCAACTTCATTATCAGGTACTGGAAAAATTCCACCCTTATTAATAGTTTCAATTTGCGGAGGAATTAAATCTAAAATATTACTAACATCAAAAGTCCAATAAAAATCCGTTAAATTAAAGGCATTGTCGCCGTTACCTTTTTTAATGTCACGACTTAGATCAACGGTATAATTAAGCGCCTCAATTGGCGAGCCAAGATAACTAGGCGCAGCTGGTTTAAAAACAAAAGTTAGGTTATCATTAGAGGCCACGGCTACATCAGTAATATTTTTACTAGGATTATCCCCGTCAGAGGTTTTAAAAATTTTTATACTTAATGGTTTTATTTTAGCGCCAACCGCGCATTTAGCTGGCGAGTCGTTTGTCACGGCGTCACAAATACTAGTAGCCAACATTGGTTCGCGGAAAGTAACAATAATACTAGTATTACGCGGAACATCTTTTTGAAAAGGTTCGGGATAAACACTTTTAACAATACCACTACCTAGAGCACCGATACCATGACCATTATTAATACCACCACCAGTTTGATTGCCGGCACCAGTGGCTCCTAATAAACGAGAAATAATAAATGAAGCGATCGCAAAAGAAGCTAAAATAATCGCTAAACCAATAATACCATTTCTTAAAATTAATTTAGCCTGCGTAGTTTTTTCTTCATTGCCCTGAGACGTCATCCATAAAAATCCCGCGTACATTATTAAGCCCACGGCAATAACGCCAAGAAAGCCTAAAATAATACGAATGATCTTAGCGATCGTAACTCTAATGTCTTGATTTGATAAACCAGTCGGCGTAACAAAATTTAAACCAGTATTAAGGCCTTGAGCATGAACCGGCGAAGGAATTACTTGAAACAAAAACAAGCCAACCACTAAGATGGCGGCGCTAAGAACAACTAAGCGAAAATATGGGGATTTCATGATTTTTTTGACTAACAATCAAGAGGAATTTATAATCATAATAACACACTATTTGACAGTAGTCCAACAATTATGACCATAGAACAGATTATTGAACAGGTGACTAAGAATCAGCCAAACGCTGATCTTAAACTAATTCGACAAGCTTATGACTTCGCTGTTTTAGCGCACGCTGACGAGAAAAGAAAAAGCGGTGAACTCTATATTCAGCACCCGTTAAACACCGCTTTTATCTTAGCGCAAATAAAAGCTGACCTTCCGACAATTGTCGCCGGTCTTTTGCATGATGTTCCCGAAGATACTAGTAAAACTTTAGCTGATGTTAAAAATAATTTTGGTGAAGAAATTGCTAAGTTGGTTGAAGGTATTACTAAGCTTAGTAAAATTAGATATCGCGGCCTAACTCGTTATCGCGAAAGTTTAAGAAAAATGTTTTTGGCTATGGCCGAAGACTTACGCGTAATTTTAATTAAATTTGCTGATCGTCTACATAATTTACGTACCCTAGAAGCTTTAACACCAGAAAAACAAAAACGCATTGCCCAAGAAACTTTAGAAATTTACGCCCCGATTGCCGGCCTACTTGGTATTTGGAGTTTACGTTGGCAAATGGAAGATATTTGTTTTAAATTTTTACAGCCTGAAGAATATAAAAAATTAGAATATAAATATGAAGTGGAACGTAAAATGGAATTGAATCAATATATTGAAAAAGTTTCGCAAATTGTTTCGCAAAAATTAACTGAGGAAAAAATTCCCCACCAAATTTACGGACGCTTTAAGCACCTCTATAGTATTTGGCAAAAGATGCAAGAAAAAAATCGCCGCTTTGATGAAATTCATGACGTCTTTGCCTTACGCGTCATTGTTGATAATGTCGCTGATTGTTATAAATCTCTAGGTATTATTCATTCTATTTGGAAACCAAACTACGCCCGTTTTAAAGATTATATCGCTGTCCCTAAACCTAATGGCTATCGCAGTATTCATACAACTGTTTTTGGTCTTGATGGCAAAGCCACGGAATTTCAAATAAGAACCAAAGAAATGCACGAGGAAGCACTCTATGGTATTTCCGCGCATTGGTATTATAAACAAAAACGTTCTACGCAAAATGAAAAAACGCCAGATTGGGTACAGGAAATTTTAGAAATACAAAAAGAAGCTAAAAATAGTCAAGAATTTTTAAAAGAAGTTAAGCTAGATATTTTCCGCGATAGAATTTTCGTCTTCACGCCTAAGGGCGATGTTTATGATTTACCTAGTAACGCTACGCCCGTTGACTTTGCTTATTCAGTTCACACTGATATCGGCAATAAATGCGTCGCCTCAAGAGTTAATAATCGTTTAATGCCATTAGAAACAACTTTAAAAAATGGCGATATGGTAGAAATTGTTATAGATAAAGGTCGTCAAGGCCCTAATTATGATTGGCTAAAATTTGTAAAAACTCGTCGGGCTAAAAATAAAATTAAAGAATATTCTAAGCGCTCCAGACTAGATGCTATTAAAAGATTTATTCCTGGATTTAAATAAAAAAATATAGAGGCAGGTTTGAAACCTGCCTCTATATTTTTTTTATTATTTTTACTGTGGAATAGAGTTTTTAAGACAACGTATTGATAAACCAGAACCAGGATTAGTACCGGCTTGTCTAATAGAAGAATCATCAGAATTAAACTGAATAAATTCTGAGCCAATCAAAAAACCCACATCAGGAACACTTGACCAAAGATTGCCGTCGGTTGCACCACCATAACCCGAGGGAATAGCAGAAAAATGAAAGATATCAGTTCCATCCCAAGCTATAGGCGTATGACTAGCCGTAGCCTTCAATTTTGTTCCAGCTGTAGCACAACCAGTAGTATAAAAACCACAACCTGGATCAGCGTTCTGAGCTAAAGTCTCCCATTCACTAATAGATGGAATATGCCAACCAGTCGGACAAATTCCTTGTTGCTCATATTGGACTATCTGGCTACCACTGATAGGGCAATTCATAGTATAAGTACCATTACCATTATTCGTAGCATGAGCAGTATTACAGTCATTTGGTAGTTGAAGGGCTTCAGCCCACTGATACAGACCACCATTAGTGGTGCAATTAGCATCGTCATCATTATAACAATATTTTTCGATAGCACTATTATTATCCTGCTGACTACCCATGTTTACTCTAGTACCTATATTTAGGTTTTCACCAAACCAACACTGAGAGCCAATGGAGACAGTAGAATAAGTTTGGTCACCGTAAGAAATACTATTTACTCCACCACAAGCACCAGCCGAAACAAAGGTAGCAGAGATAGTATGAGTAGTAGTAACGTTAGTAAAGGTATAAGTAGTAGGTGTACCAACGGAGACAGTATCTACAAGAACATCAGAAATAAGATAACCTTGGTCTGGGGTAATAGTAAAGGTTTTATTAGAGCCATAGTTAATAGTATCGGTTGGGGTTATAGTTCCATGGGCTCCGGCTGATGAAGTTAGAGTATAAGAGTTAATAGCAAAAGTAGCGGTAACCGATTTATTAGCGATTATGTTAGTGTCAGTTCTCTCTGCTGTTAAAACACCGTCACTCCAAGTAACAAAGTAATAGCCAGTATTAGGAATAGCGGTAACAGTGGTGGCGTTACTGCCATAATAGATGTCTTGGGAAGTGTTTCCAGTTATTGTTCCATTGGCTCCAGCCACATAGCTAAGAGCATATTTAGGGGTACTACTATTGCCAGTGTTAGAAAAGGGATTAAAGTAGCCAGCACTACCGCAGGCTATTTTTATGTTAGTTATGTTAGCCTTATTAACAGTGCCAGTGTTGTTTTGAAAATAACAATTTTGATCTAAATAATTTTGTTTAATAGTGACATTATAGTTAGTGTTAGTAACTAATTTAGTCGGAAAAGTAAAATTACTATCACTACCTAATTTAATAATAATCTCATCTTGGTTGTTATTTTGTAATATTACTAATCCACTTAGACCAGTAATTGATCCGCCAATAGTATAATAGTTAATATTAGTATTATTTAAATTATTATTAGTCTGGTTGTTATTGGTATTATTAGTATTGTTAGCATTTTGATTTTTAATCTTTTTATTAATAAAATCTCTAGTGATGGGACCAAAGTAACCGACAGCTGGTTTTATTTTGTTAGCTTTTTGGAATTTAATTAAAGCGGCTTTAGTTAGGGCACCAAAATAAGTAGTTTCTTTATTAATAGAACCAGGGCCTGTTTTAGCTACTAGATAGTTATTATTGTTTAAATACTTCTGTAACTGCCTAACATCATTATTAATACTGCCTAATGTTAAATTTTTATTAAATATAAAAACATTATTAGCCGAATAGGCGGTGTTAATAGCTACTAAAGCTATAGCCAGGATTAGGAGAATAAACCCCAAAGATATTTTCTTATTTAAAAACATAGAGTTTATATTAATTTAATTACTCTATTAGTATAACACTTTACCCCCCTGCAAAAATAGGGGTAAAAAATAATTGACTTAATAAATGTTTATAAAAAAATAACCCCACCATTTTTGAATGACGGGGTATTTTAATATATTTAACTTTGAGGTTGATCCTTAATACAACGAACTGAAAATCCGCCAGACCGGTAACCGCTGTAGACGCCGTACATAATAGTATCATATGAATTAAAAGCGACGCTCCAGGCATTTAAGTTATTATTTGGGTTAGGAATTGAAGACCAAATATTATTGTTACTCTCACGATAATAGAACGGTCCATCACTGAAGCGATCACCTGAAGGTATAACAGAAAAGTTATAAATATCAGTACCATCCCAAGCTGTCGGAGTGTGAGTATCAGTTGCTTTTAATTTGTCTCCAGCCGTAGTACAACTACACTCACCCCCGCTTTCACAACTTAAACCACAATCAGGATCAGCATTTCTGGCTAAAGTTTGCCATTCAGTAAAAGCAGGAATATGCCAACCAGTCGGGCAAATACCTTGTTGAGCAGCAGAGATTGTTTTAGTACCGCTAGTAGAACAAACTAGAGTATAAGTACCATCGCCATTATCTGTGCTAGTCGCGTTATTACAATCATATGGTAATTGAAGTGCTTCAGACCATTCATATAAACCGCCGTCAGTTAGACAATTAATCGAATTATTTTCGTAACAATATTTTTCAACTACACTATTATTAACTTGGCAGGACCAAACACCAGAATCATCACCAGAAACATCATGGCAATTAGGTTCAGAACTACCGCTAGTTACTTGTGTACCTATATCTAAATTCTTAGCCAGCCAACATTGACTGCCAATAAGTACTGTAGGGTAAGCTTCATTACCATAGAAAAGATCATCACCACAAGAAGTAAAGGTCGGGATGATAGCAAAATTAGCCGTCACTGAAATATTAGCTGATATATTTGTGTCAGTTCTAGTAGCTGTTAAAATACCATCACTCCAGTTAACAAAATAATAGCCAGTGGCAGGAATAGCTGTGATAGCCGTACCATTAAACATATAGTTAACGGTTTGTGGGGAAGTACCAGTAATAGAACCATTAGCTCCAGCGGTATAAGTAAGAGTAAAAGGAAGATAGTCCTTAATACAGCGAACAGAAAATCCGCTGGCACGGCCATTGCTGCTACCGTAAGCAGACGGAACACCCGTGATAAGATAGACGCCCCAGGCGTACAAAGGATCATCTGAGCTAGGCACCGTCGACCAAAGGCCAGCGTAACCGCCACGATAGATGAACGAACCACCGCTGTTGCGGCCACCCGAAGGCAGAGCAGAATAATTATAGATGTCAGATCCGTCCCAGGTTATAGGAGAATGTTCTGAGGTAGCTTTTAATTTATTTCCAGCCGTAGCACAAGAACAAGCACCATTATCACAATCTAGTTCACAGCTAGGGTCAGAGACTTGAGCTAGAGTTTGGTATTCAGTAAATGATGGTATATGCCAACCAGTCGGACAAATACCTTGTTGAACAGCCGAGATAGTTTGAGCTCCACTAGGACAAGCTAGAGTATAGGTGCCATTGCCATTATCCGTGCTAGTGGCGTTATTACAATCATAAG
>Ga0224524_1000126_pt1 | contig 32332 bp, 26 predicted proteins | sample CFST75metaG_FD_179895 | JGI IMG/M metagenome (GOLD analysis project Ga0224524, IMG submission 179895) | Peat soil microbial communities from Stordalen Mire, Sweden - C.F.S.T75 | ecosystem: Environmental > Terrestrial > Soil > Wetlands > Peat | place: Sweden: Norrbotten County, Stordalen Mire... | reverse complement strand
CCCTGCGATTATAATCTCCTTGCCAACAGGGTCGGCTTCAGCAAAAAGGTTCTTTGCTACCTCTGACCCTATAATTGCGACATTCTTTCCCGAAGTTGCTTCAAACTGTGAAAAATATCTGCCCTTCTCTATTTCGAACGTTCTTATATCTTTAAACTCCGGAGTAGTGGCTGCAACTTCCGCATCAGGGGCAACGTTTTTTTTGTATTTAACAGGTTCATTCTGATATACGGTAAGGCAAGCAGATTCGCTTTTTGTCGATTTTCTGAGAATTGCATTATAGTCATCCATTGCTATTGGAGGCCATTTAATCATATCCCACCATGCCAGGTTGGGGTTATTGAATGACCACGGCCATTTCTCAACATAGACCACGTTATCGCCCATCGAAGCTATAGTGTCGTGAACAGATTTTTCCATCCAGTCGAGAACAGTAAAAACTGAGATTATTGAAACAATCCCTATTGTTATACCGAAAAGTGAAAGGAAAGTCCTGAACTTATTAACCATTATGGAGCTAATCGCAAACAGAAATCCCTCCTTGAATAGTCTGAAAAACATTTTCCCCTTGTTTTGATATTTGAAGATCAAAGATAAGAAAAATCATATGTTACTGCTGTGAAATTTTTTTAATTGCTGAATTCATAGCAATCATAATATTATTTTGTTGAGGGTAATAAAAAAATATATATTTTTAACCGCCGTTTGGAACGTAGGCCCGCAATCATAATTATCTGGTAATGAGTGAGAAAAGAATTAGCAGCGCTTTAATTTCTGTGTTTTACAAGGATGGTCTCGATGATATAGTCAGAACTCTATCCGGGTTGAATGTAAAGATATACTCAACAGGAGGGACATACTCTTTTATAAGGGATATTGGAATTGATGCGGAAAAAGTTGAAGATTTCACTGGCTACCCTTCGATTCTTGGAGGAAGGGTAAAAACGCTGCATCCTTCAGTTTTCGGGGGGATACTTGCCCGAAGGGAGAACAAGGAGGACTTGGAGCAGATGGCAAAATATAAGATCCCTGAAATTGATCTGGTCATTGTCGATCTCTATCCGTTCGAAGATACTCTGAAAACTTCAGACAGGGAAGAAGAGATAATTGAGAAGATCGATATCGGTGGCATTTCCCTGATAAGGGCAGCTGCAAAAAACTACAATGATGTTCTTATAATCTCAGGAAGAGAACAGTACCCACGTTTACTCACTCTGCTTAATGAAAAGAGAGGCACCAGTTCCCTTTCGGACCGTCGTTTTTATGCAGCTGAGGCATTTAAAACTTCTTCAAATTACGACACTGCAATTTTCAGTTATTTCAACCGTGAGGCAGGCATTCCGGTTTTCAGGGAAAGCATTAATTCTTCTTATCCTCTCCGTTATGGTGAGAATCCTCATCAGAAAGGGATTTTCTTCGGAGATCCTGATCAGCTTTTTGATAAACTTCACGGCAAGGAGATATCACATAATAATTTTCTCGATATAGAAGCTGCTCTTAACCTGATTGACGAATTCCAGGAGACAACTGTTATCATTATCAAGCATAATAATGCCTGCGGTGTCGCATCCAGAAATGATATTACCGAGGCATGGAAAGCAGCACTTGCCTGCGATCCGGTCTCAGCTTATGGGGGAGTAGTCGTTACAAACTGTCCGGTTAATGATTCTGTTGCTGCTGAAATTGACAAGCTGTTTCTCGAAATAATCATAGCTCCTCAATATTCAGAAAAGGCACTTGATATTCTGAAGCAGAAGAAGAACAGGATTATCCTGCGGAGGAAGGAAACTTTTAAAGCATCTTATAGTTTCAGGTCACTGCTGAACGGCGTTCTCTGGCAGGAACGCGATACCCACACCGAATCAGGTGCAGATATGAGACCGGTCACTCAGAGAATTCCTGAACTGACTGAAACAGATGACCTTGTTTTTGCAAACAAAATAGTAAAGCACAGTAAATCCAATGCGATTGTACTTGCAAAGAACCTTCAGCTCTGTGCAAGCGGCATCGGCCAGACATCGAGAGTTGATTCACTCAGGCAGGCTATTGAAAAGGCTAGATCGTTCGGCTTTGATCTTAACGGCGCGGTTATGGCATCTGATGCTTTTTTCCCGTTTGGTGATTGTGTTGAGATCGCTCACAAAGCCGGGGTCACTGCAATTGTACAGCCGGGGGGATCAGTACGGGACAAAGAATCGATTGATTATTGCTCAGCAAACGGAATCTCAATGGTATTTACAGGAGTAAGACATTTTAAACATTAACTATAATTAAATTTATCTCATCCGATGGGACTATTTTCATTTTTAACGCAGGAGATTGCTATTGACCTTGGGACAGCTAATACGATTATTATTCATAATGATAAGATAGTAGTAGATGAACCTTCAATTGTTGCAATTGACAAGAACACAGGTAAGCTTATAGCAATAGGTGAAGCAGCCAGGCAGATGCATGGGAAAACTCACGAGAACATAAAAACTATCAGGCCCTTACGCGATGGCGTAATTGCCGATTTTAATGCTGCCGAGCTGATGATAAGGGGAATGATAAAACTGATAAACAAGGGTCCTCAGCTTTTTTCTCCATCACTTAAAATGGTCGTTTGCATACCCTCCGGAAGTACCGAGGTTGAGATCCGTGCAGTGCGTGACTCATCTGAACATGCGGGCGGACGGGATGTATACATGATCTATGAACCTATGGCAGCTGCAATAGGTATAGGCCTTGATGTTGAAGCACCCGAGGGATGCATGGTAATTGATATCGGTGGAGGTACAACAGAAATTGCTGTCATAGCCCTTGGCGGAATCGTCTGCAATAAGTCAATAAGAATAGCCGGCGATGGATTTACGGCTGATATTCAGGCTTATATGAGGCATCAGCATAATATTAAGATCGGAGAAAGAACTGCTGAGGATATTAAAATAGGAGTGGGTGCTGCCTTGCCTGATATTGAAAATCCACCTGCAGATTATGTCGTGCGGGGACCAAATATCATGACCGCTCTTCCTATTGAAATACCGATATCTTACCAGGAAATTGCATATTGCCTCGATAAGTCATTATCAAAAGTTGAGGCTGCCATTCTTAATGTTCTAGAGCAGACGCCTCCCGAGCTTTACGCAGATATTGTAAACAAGGGGATCTATATGGCCGGCGGCGGCGCTCTTTTAAGGGGTCTGGATAAAAGGCTTACTGATAAAATAAATATTAAATTCAACGTAGTTGAAGATCCGCTCCATTCAGTTGCACGTGGGACCGGTGTTGCGCTTAAGAATGTGGATAAGTTCCCATTCCTAATGAGATAATTGCGGATATGAATGAGAAACCTTCTTAATTTTCTGGCGAAGTATAACAACCTTATTATCTTTCTTATACTTGAAGGGATTTCATTCTATTTGCTAACAACTGGAAACACTTATCATAATACACAAATTGTAAAAGGGGTCAGGGGATTAACCAAAGGTATTGATGAGAGAATCAGCAATGCCAGGAATTATTTTCATCTCCGCGATATAAACCAGGCTCTCGCATATGAAAACTCTAACCTCAAAAACAACGTCTACCTACTCAGGACTAAGGAGAATCTGCAGTTTATACCCGTCTCTGATACAAATTATAAACAGCAATACCAGTTCACTTCAGCTGAGGTCATAGATAATTCCATAACGCGTCAGAAGAATTTCTTCACACTGAATAAAGGAAGCAGACAGGGAATGGCCGTCGAGATGGCTGTTTCTTCAGATGCGGGAGTTGCAGGTGTAATTGTGGGCTGCTCACGGAATTACTCGATAGCCATGTCATTACTGAACCTTGATTTTAAAGTGAGTGCCAGGCTCAAATCAAACGGATATTTCGGATCGCTGGGCTGGGATGGGAAAGAATATAAGTACGCTGTATTGAGTGAAATACCCCAGCATGTTACCTTTGGAATTGGAGATACTGTCGAAACAACAGGTTATTCAGCCATATTCCCCGAAGGAATCATGATCGGAACAGTAAGCGGATTTGAGAAATCAGGTGGCGATTTTTATAAAATAAGGGTTTTCCTGAAGACAGATTTTAAAAAACTTCATTTTGTATCAGTCATTGGCAACATGAAGAAGATGGAACAACTTGAACTTGAAAAACAATTTCAATGATCAACAGGATATTAAGATTCAGCCTGATCTTTGTTTTGCTGATCCTCCTGCAGGTTCTGGTATTTGATAATATACGGTTCGGAGGATATATAAATCCGTATATATATGTCATGTTCATTCTCCTGCTGCCGGTTGAAATACCTTCCTGGCTTCTGCTGCTTATTTCTTTTGGCACGGGAGCAGTAATGGATATATTCTGTGGTTCGCCCGGCATGCATACTTCTGCAACTGTTCTCGCCGGTTTCGTGCGACCTTACGCACTAAGGATCATCTCTCCCCGTGACGGATATGAACCCGGCGCCGATCCCTCAATGTTAATTTACGGTCTTAGATGGTTCCTGATATATACATCATTTATTATTCTTATCCATCATACCGCATTATTTTACCTCGAAGTTTTCAGGTTTGCCGACTTCTTCCGCACTTTATTGAGGGTATTCATGAGTTCTGCTTTTTCAATTACCTTTATTATTCTGCTTGAATACATCAGGAAAGGAAAGTAAACGGCCATGAAGGATGCATTCGTTAATCGGAAATACATGGTAATGGGACTTATAATCATTGCTGGTGTAGCATTGATTATAAGGCTGTTTATCATTCAGGTTGTCAAGGATACCTACAGATTATCTGCCGATAACAATGTTTTAAGGTATGTCACTCAATACCCTGCCCGCGGTTTGATTTATGACCGATATGGTAATCTTATCGTTTCCAACCAGGCAGCCTATGACCTGATGGTCGTTCCTTCCCAGACAGCAAAACTCGATACTATGACTTTTTGCAACGATCTGGGAATTTCAATCGAGGTGTTCAGGGAAAGAATGAAAGCAGCAAAGATTTATTCCCGGAGAGCACCGTCAGTATTTCTGAAGCAGATTTCAATGGAGACATATGCAAAATTCCAGGAGAAGTTATTTACATATCCTGGCTTTTATGTTCAGCCCAGGACACTGCGAAAGTATTCGCGTCCTGTAGCTGCTCATCTGCTTGGATATGTCAGCGAGGTTGATGAAGCCCTGGTAAAAAAGGACCCGTACTATAAAACCGGCGACTATATTGGAAAGCTTGGGATTGAAGAAGCCTATGAAAAGGATCTCAGGGGGAAGCGTGGCGTTAAAATTTTCATGGTCGATGTTTACAGCCGCTTAAAGGGATCGTATGCAAAAGGGGAGATGGATACTGTTGCCGAGCATGGCTCGGATATCATCTCAGGTATCGACCTTGATCTTCAGGAGTACGGTGAAAAACTGATGCAGAATAAGACAGGCAGCATAGTTGCCATTGAGCCGGAGTCCGGAGAGATACTTGCGCTTGTCTCTTCTCCCAATTATGACCCCGGGCTGCTCGTAGGCCGCGTCCGATCTGAAAACTTTGCCAGACTGCAGTCAGATTCAATTTATAAGCCACTGTTTAACAGGGCATTTATGGCATCTTACCCTCCTGGGTCAACATTTAAACCAATTAACGGGCTAATAGGTCTTCAGGAGAAAGTTATTGTTCCTTCAACAGAGTTCGGGTGCAGCAACGGTTACCATGCCGGATCGATTACAGTAAGATGTCATTCACACCGTTCACCTCTTGATCTGGTAGATGCTATTGCAAATTCATGTAACTCATACTTCTGCCAGACATATAGAAGGATCCTTGAAAATCCGGAGTACGGTTCGATTTCCGAAGCATTTGACAAATGGAAATCCTACCTGAATGAGTTCGGTTTCGGCAAGAAGCTCGGATCGGAATTTCCAAATGAGCTTAACGGTGTAATTCCTTCTTCATCATATTTCGACAAATTATATCACAAAGGTGGGTGGAAGGCGCTAACGGTAATCTCCATGGCTATTGGGCAGGGCGAAATAGGTACTACTCCTCTCCAAATGGCCAACATGACTGCTGCAATTGCAAACAGAGGTTACTATTATACCCCTCATATTGTTAAGTCGATAGGCGCTGATCACAGAATTGACCCAAGATTTACGGTTAAGCACTCGATAAGTATTGATTCGGTAAATTTTGAAGAAATTGTCAAAGGAATGGAAGCAGCCGTCAAAGAAGGAACAGCAAGAGTGGCGGCACTTGATAGTATAATAGTCTGCGGGAAAACGGGGACAGCTCAGAACCCTCATGGCGACGATCACTCAGTTTTTATTGCATTTGCGCCCAAAGATCATCCAAAAATTGCCATCGCAGTCTACGTTGAAAATTCAGGATTCGGGGCAACCTATGCTGCCCCCGTTGCCAGCCTGATGATTGAAAAGTATCTGAAACGAAGAATTACAAACAAACCAATGGAGCAGAGAATGCTCGAGCTGAACCTGATCCACAAACTTACTGAACCGAAAATTGAGAAGCAGCGTACAAATCTGGAGGGGGATTGATAAGACAACAGTTCTTATTTTCCTGCTTATGATCGTCATGGGTTGGTTCAATATTTATGCAGCCGTATATAATGATGAACACCAGGAAATCTTCGACTTCACCCAGAGATATGGGAAACAGTTCATATGGATAATGGCAACCATTGTGCTGGCTATTTTTATCATGATCGTAGACAGCAGGTTTTATCTCTTTTTTGCTTGGTTCATTTATGCCATAACGATGCTTCTTCTAATTCTGGTACTGGTTTTAGGCAAGGATATTAACGGTGCCAGATCGTGGATTGAATTTGGCCCGGTCAGCCTTCAGCCTTCAGAATTTGCTAAATTCGGAACTGCACTTGCCCTGGCAAGTTTTCTTAATAACCGCAGAAATGATCTTACAAAGCTGAATGTCATTGTTTCAGCCATAGCTATAATTCTTTTCCCGGCACTCCTCACTGCCCTTCAACCTGATCTTGGTTCCACAATTGTTTTCTTTTCTTTTTTTATCGTGCTCTTCAGAGAAGGAATGAGCCCCTTCATTTTTGTTTCGGGATTATTGATGGTGTTGCTTTTCTTCCTTACTCGCCTGTTTAATAACGTCTATCTCGAGATCATACTTATTGCATTAGCATTTCTGCTGGCCTGGTTTTCAACAAGAAAATGGAAACTCTTGCTTACGGGGCTGGTTATGATGCTCTTTATCGGTGGGATATTGTATATGCTAAATTATTTTGTCATTAAATCACTTGGCGATAAGACCATCCTGGTAATAACCCTGCTGCTTTCAGGGATTGCCTACGCGTATTATTTTTATACTAAAAAAGCAATTACCATTTTTGTTATCTATCTCTTTCTTGCTGGAAGCATACTTTACATCAATTCAGTTGATATTGCATATAATCACCTACTTAAACCCCATCAGAGGGAAAGGATTGAAATTTTGCTGGGTTTTAAAACCGACACTCACGGAACAGGATATAATGTAAACCAGTCCATAATTTCAGTTGGTTCCGGAGGATTCAAGGGGAAGGGTTATCTCCAGGGCACCCAGACTAAATTCAAATTTGTGCCTGCTCAGAGTACTGATTTTATTTTTTGCACTGTCGGTGAAGAATGGGGTTTTCTCGGATCTTCAGTTGTGATCGGATTGTATGTTTTCCTTCTCATCAGGCTGATAATACTTGCAGAGCGTCAGCGATCGAATTTCTCAAGGATTTATGGTTATGGAGTAGCAAGCATACTTTTTACACATTTCTTCATTAATATCGGAATGGCAATTGGTCTGGTACCGGTTATCGGTATTCCTCTTCCATTTTTCAGCTACGGGGGAAGCTCCCTCTGGGGATTCACCCTGCTGCTGTTTATTTTTCTCAGGCTTGATGCCGGCAGGACTGAGTACCTTGCATGATCAGAACGGGATAGTGATCCTATGCGAAATCTCTATGCCGAAATCCCTTTCCACATAATCGATAAGCTGCGGAAAAAATTCCATAAAATCTTCCTGGAGAGAGGAATAGTTTTTCTTAAGAGCATGCATGGCAAAGCTGGTCTCATTAGGAAGAGTGGTCCTTTTACTGAGTGTCCTTAGCACATGCCGGATACCGTTCAATGTCTGGTAAGATTCTATCCAATTGTTGATAATAAAAAATGGCATCATTTCCCTGACGTTATCGGGCAGTATCTCGTAGTTGTTCACCAGGGCCCTGTAAAAATTATACGTCACACTTTCAAGTGGGCGGCGCGAAAAAAAATCCCACTCCCTGGTAAGGAAATGATCGTAAATGATATCTGTAATAACACCTGAATATTTATGGTATTTTTTTGAGAAGAAGATTTTGCTGCGGTGAACCACCGGATGGCTGTCAGTAAAACCGTCGATGTTCCGGTGAAGTATTATTCCCTTCCTGATAAGTTCGGGATATTTCAGGTAGTCACGGCCCTTTACATAATCACCTATGTAGTTGCCGATGATTATTTGATCAGAATCACCGGAAAGGTATATGTGGGCCAAAACATTCATATAGATTTATAATAGTACAAAGAATCTGCCATATCTGTTTATGTTATAGAGAACATTTTGTCACACATGGTTGCAAATCATCAATAAAACAAAGTTAGATGATTGTTTTACAGAAAGATAGAACATTGTGACAGTATATAAAAAAATCCTTTTAAACACTCGGAATTCCGGTATGCAAATTATACATTTGTTGATTCATTTTAAAATGAAATTTCTTTCAATTCAAAATAAAATATTTTAAACAAGGAGGATTTATGGCCAAAAGAAATGTCATCATTATTGGAGCCGCCGGCAGGGATTTTCACAATTTCAATACTTACTTCAGGAATAATGAAAATTATAATGTTGTTGCATTTACTGCAGCTCAGATACCCGATATTGCAGGGAGGAAATATCCTAAAGAACTGGCAGGCAAACTTTATCCCAAAGGAATTCCGATCTATGTCGAAGCAAATCTTCCTGATCTCATAAAGAAATTAAAAGTAAATGATTGTATTTTTTCATACAGCGATGTACCATATCAGAGGGTAATGTCTGTCAGTGCTATTGTAAATGCAGCCGGCGCCAGTTTTGTTCTTCTCGGCCCTGATGATACAATGGTGAAAAGCACAAAACCGGTAATTGCCGTAGGTGCAATCCGCACAGGATGCGGTAAGAGCCAGACCTCGAGAAGGATTATCGAGATACTCATGGCTAAAGGATTAAAGGTTGTAGCAATTCGTCACCCTATGCCGTACGGCGACCTGAATGCCCAGAAGGTGCAGCGTTATGCGGTTGTGAAGGATCTTGAAAAACACAAATGCACAGTCGAAGAAATGGAGGAATATGAACCGCATATTGTCAGGGGTAATGTGATCTATGCAGGAGTCGATTACGAAGCTATTCTCAGGAAAGCAGAAAAAGATCCTGACGGCTGCGATGTTATTCTCTGGGACGGAGGAAATAACGATTTTCCATTCTATAAACCGGACCTTATGATTACAGTTACAGACCCCCACAGGGCAGGCCATGAACTTAGATATTACCCTGGCGAAGTTACGCTTCGTATTGCCGATGTGGTGGTGATCAATAAAATGGACAGCGCCTCGCCTGAGTCTATCCAGATTGTCCGTGAAAGCATTGAAAAGGTGAATCCAAAAGCAATTGTCATCGACGGGGCATCACCAATTAAAGTTGATGATCCGGCATTGATCAGAGGGAAGAAAGTGCTCGTTGTAGAGGATGGTCCGACGCTTACCCATGGTGAGATGAAAATTGGTGCAGGGGTTGTTGCTGCACGTAAATTTGGCGCAGCTGAACTCGTTGACCCGCGTCCATATACTGTAGGTAAAATGAGCGAGACATTCAGGCTCTATCCGAATATCGGAATATTACTTCCTGCCATGGGATATGGCGATGAGCAGCTTCATGACCTGGAGAAAACGATCAACAATACAAAATGTGACAGTGTCATCATAGCCACACCTATAGACCTGAACAGGATAATCAAAATTAAGAAGCCCAATACCAGGGTTTATTATGACCTTCAGGAAATCGGCAATCCTAATCTGACTCAAGTGCTTGATGAGTTTGTGAAGAAATTCAAATTGAAGGGTAAAAAATAAAAGAACTAACACAGAGAAAATCCGGAGGAACACAGAGAGCTACAGAGGTTATATCATTATAATTATGTGTCACTCTGTATCTACTCTGTGAAGCCCAGTATTAGTTCTTTATAAGTTCTTGATTATCTCCTTACTCGGGCGTTACCTTTCCAGATGCTCCAGACTTGTTCTTCATCGGCAGGCTGACCATAATCGGTAATAACTGTTGTTGCAAGAGCACCGGTAGCCCATCCGAACTGGATCCACTTCTCAGGTTCCCATCCCTTTAGTATGGCATATAGCAACCCGCCCACGAATCCGTCACCTCCCCCAATGCGGTCGAGTACATGTATTTCGCGGGGTTCTACAACATGCCAGTTGTCACCCTCAAGCATAATTGCTCCCCAGAGATGTTCGTTGGCGTTTATCACCTGGCGCAGGGTTGTTGCAAAAACGGAAGCATTCGGAAATGTCTTTTTTATCATGCTGATCATTTTCTTGAAGCTCTCTATTTTGGCAGCAAGATCTTTTCCACCCTCTTCCGGACCCTGAATTCCCAGGCAAAGCTGAAAATCTTCCTCATTGCCCACAAGTATATCGGAAATGCCTGCAATCTCCTTGAATATTTCAGATAGCTCTTTTTCACGGTTCTTCCAGAAGGTAGCCCTGTAATTAAGGTCGAATGCTATGCGGGTCCCATGTTTCTTTGCAGCTTTTGCCAGCTCAAGGCAGAAGTTGCCTGTTTCCGGCGACATGGCGGCAATTAATCCTGAAAGATGAAGTATCTGAACACCTTCGGTTACGAAAAGGCGATTAAGATCGAAATCCTTAACGTTCAACTTCCTCCCCACTTCACCTGCACGGTCGTTATATACTCTTGGCCCGCGAGATCCATATCCACTGTCGGCAATATTGAACTGGTGACGGTAACCCCAGGGGCCACCCTGCTCAACCTCAATACCTTCATATACAATATGCCTGCTGCTGAGATCATCTTTGATAAACCTTGCGATCGGGCTCTCTTTTACAAAAGTTGTGAGCACCTTGACCGGAAGTCCGAGGTAAGATGAAATACTTGCTACATTTGTTTCAGCGCTGGTAGCCTGCATATGGAACATATTGCTGCAATGAACGGGCTGCCCGTTTAAAGGTGTAATCCTTACTCCCATGCTCGAGGGTACAACAAGTGACCACGTGAAATCTTTCTTAAGTTCTATTTTCATTATGATTAAACTTAAAACAGTTATTGTTTATTTTAATCTTTCCTTCAGTTTCTTGCCGGCCTCTTCAAATCCAGGTTTGTTAAGCAATGCGAACATATTCTTCTTATAAGCTTCAACTCCGGGCTGATCGAAAGGGTTGACATCAAGAATATATCCGCTTATGGCACAAGCCAGTTCGAAGAAATAGATCAGTTGTCCGGTGAAGTACTCATCAAGTTTTGGGATCTCTATTTTTATTACCGGGACATTGCCATCATTATGGGCGAGGATGGTTCCGGTTTCGGCATTGTGATTAACCTCGGAAAGTCTCATCCCGGCAAGGTAATTAAGCTGGTCGGAATCATCTTTTTCAAGTGGGATAGTAAGTTTCTTACCGGGTTCCTTTATCGAGATGATAGTCTCGAACAGGATCCGCTGCCCATCCTGGATGTATTGTCCCATCGAATGAAGATCAGTTGTGAAGTCGACAGAAGCAGGGAAAATTCCTTTCCCGTCTTTCCCTTCACTCTCGCCAAAGAGCTGCTTCCACCATTCAGAGAAATAATGAAGCTTTGGAGTAAACCCTACCAGTATCTCAACGGGCCTGCCGGTACGAAGAACCAGGTTTCTTGCCGCAGCATATATCAGTACAGGGTTGGCAGCTCCATTATTATTATTCACTGATGCTTCCTCCATTGCCATAGCACCTTTAACGAGTTCTCTGATATCGATCCCGCTGACTGCAATAGGAAGCAATCCAACGGGGGTAAGGACGGAGTATCTTCCTCCTATATTGTCAGGGATCACGAAAGTTTCATATCCGTTTGTTTCTGCGAGTGACCTTAATGCACCCTTTTTTTCATCAGTAATTGCCACTATCCTTTCAGCAGCCTTTAGCTTACCTATTTTCTTTTCAAGATTATCCTTCAGCATCCTGAATGCAATCGCAGGTTCCGTGGTCGTGCCTGATTTTGAGATTACTATTATTGAATAGTTTCTGTCATCGAGTATTTCGAGCAGATCCGACATATAATCCTCACAAATATTCTGCCCGGCAAAGATTATCTCATGATGTTTTTTCTTTAAAAGCGGAGTGAAGGAATGGGAGAGAGCTTCGATCACTGCTTTTGCACCCAGGTATGATCCTCCAATGCCAATAACAACAGTTGTATCGGTGGCAGACCTGAGCTGTTTTGCTTTTTTTTCAATTTTGTCAAACTGAGTTGCTATTTCACCCGGAAGAGTGAGCCAGCCAAGAAAATCGCTCCCGGCTCCGGTGCCTTCTTTCAGCATTTCGAGGTGCCTTACGGACTGCTGGGCTAAGGCAAGTACTTCTTCAGTGGGGACAAATCCCTCTGTATTTTTGAGGTTTATGCTTAAAATATCATTCATCTGGTTAAGGTTTTTGAAAATTTTTATGGTATACAAAGTTACAAAAAAACCGTCAGGGTCGTCCCTGACGGTTTGTAATAAATGTGATATATATAATTGAGAAGAGACTACTTTTTATTAATGCCGCCCGCACTGGAAGAATGTGCGTCAATATACTTGGGATCTCCCTTGTAGTTTATATCCCCGGCGCTTGAAGCCCTTGCTGTCAGCTTGTCGGTTACGAAGATATCTGCATCACCGGCACTTGACGCTGAGATATCTGCCTCTCTTGTTTTAAGATTGTATGCATAAAGATCGCCTGCACTGCTTAAGTCTGCCTCAAGAATATCTGTTTCACCAGTTAGTGTAATATCGCCCGAACTGCTGCCATCCAGCTTTATTTTATTTGCATATACCTCAATTTTGATATCGCCGGCGCTGCTTGCGTCCAGTTCCAGGTTATCAGTTTTTATCGGTGTCTGACCGACAATGTCACCGGCACTTGAAGTGTGAAGCGATTTTATATCCTTCATGGTCACATAAACCCTTTCCCTTTCAGCCCCCCGGACATTAATATTATCTTCATGACGAATATATAATACATCACCCTTGATTTCAGTGATGATGTACTCATGAAGGTTCTCATCAGCTTCAACAGTAATGCTCATATTGTCTCCCTGTGAAAGGTATAAGTCAATTCCGGTGCTGACTTTTACACTGTTAAATTGACCGGCAGGGCGTTCCTTTTTCACGACGTTCCTATTCCCGTAAACAGACCTGCGGAACTGCCCGTTTATACATGAAGCTGTTGCCAGGCAGAGGAAAATGACGGTTAAATACTTCAGGTTTTTCATGTTTTAAGTTATTAATATTTAAAAGTTCTGATAAAAAGACATGGATAATTTCTATTTGTTGCATCAACCTTAAATAAAAAATAAGTATAGGTAATCAGTAGATTTCTCATTCCTCAGCCAGCTAGCGGATCCATTCGGAATGACTGTTCATTTAATACAGGGAAGTAGGGTCATTCTGGCTAATGCCATTTGAATAATTTGAGTCCTGCCGTGAAGAAGATGACACCGGTAGCACTGAGTATTAAAACCGGCAGGGCCACCTGAGAGTAACCGGCACCTTCGTTGAAAATGCTCCTGATCCCGTCAGTAAGTATTGTGAGTGGCAGCTTATTGATAATCTGAATGCTCCAGTCGGGGAAATTATGATAGCTGAAGAAAATTCCGGAAAGCACCATCATAGGCGTTACGATGGCATTTATCAGTCCATTCCCGACTTCAGTATTGGAGGTATGGCATGAAACAAAAACAGCTATTCCGGCAAATGCTATATTTCCGGCAAGAAAGAGAAGAATCATGGCCGAAATGCTTCCCTGGATGGTTATGTGAAAAGCGATAATTGAAAACAAAATCAAAACCAATGCCTCCACAAAATTCATCGCCACCCTGACAGTTATCAGAGCAATGAGAAAATGAGATTTCTTCATTGGTGTTGCGACAAGACGGCGCAGCAGCTTTTTTGATCTTTTTTCAATAACCCCGTAGCTTATTCCCCACATTGCCGACATCATGATGCCCATTGTTAAAAGACCCGGGACAAGGAAATCAATGTAGCGCGTGCCTTTAATTGTAAGCGGCCTGATCTCAGCCGATTTTTCTTCAGCAATAACATCGCCAGACCCTATTGCACTGCTGAGCTTGAGGTAAGTAAGCTCTGCATCTGAATTCATCGGATCGAAATGGTATTGCGCATGTCCGTCACTGCCGGTAAGGATAAGGTTTATCGTTCCTCTTTTAAGAAGAATCATGGCATCATCCCATTTAAGCTCATAAAAGAAGAAAACAGAAGTACCCAGCTTTTCGTTTTTTATTTCAAGCTTCCACTTGTAATCTTCCTTTCCGCTTACCGGATTTTTCACACATTTATTCTCAAGAAAATTATATACAACTGAGCTGTCACGATCAGCAGAACCGGCTTCACTTATTACGGCCACTTTCCTGATAACATCGGCTTTTTTCGTAAAGGCAAGTCCAAGACCGACCGTCATAAGGATCGGGAACACTATTCCCCAGAACAGTACACCCGGTTCTCTTATCAGTTCCCGCAAAAGAGACAATGTCAGCAACCGGAGCTGGTTTAATCTTGAGAACCTACTCATTTATCTTCCTCCCGGTTAATGAAATAAAAAGATCATCGAGAGTCCTGTGGTCTTCAAGCAGTTGGTTGAGCGTTCCCTCACGCAGGATTACACCGTTATCCATAATGATGATATAATCGCAAAGTCTTTCGGCTTCTTCCATATAGTGAGTCGTGAGAATCATTGATGTGTCTGAACCGTCTTTAAGCTTATGCAATATTTCCCAAACCTCACGCCTGGCGTTTGGATCGAGCCCTGTAGTTGGTTCATCGAGAAGCAAAATTGCAGGTGTGTTTATCAGTGCTATGCCCAGAGCAAGTTTCTGCCTCTGTCCTCCGGAGAGATTAACAACATATGACCTTCTTTTTTCTTCCAGTCCCACCAGATCGATTATTTCATTGACTCTTTTCATTCCCATATCGAAAAAGCTGGCAAAAAGCTCGAGAGTTTCGGAAACCCTCAGCTTATCGATGAACCTTGTCTCCTGGAGTGATAGCCCGATGATTTTGTGAAGCTCGTCCTCGTTCCCTTTCCAGTGTTTTCCAATTATGGTAATATCACCCTTGTCAGGCTTCTGAATCCCTTCGATCATTTCGACAAGAGTGGTTTTACCAGCACCGTTTGGACCAAGGATTGCCACAAACTGCCCTTTTGGAATATTAAAGCTGATACCCTTTACTGCCTGAACTGTTTTAAAGGATTTCCAGACTTCTTTAACTTCTATTACGTTGCAAAATGGCATATTGATCTTTATGACAGTAACAAAACTGATTGGGAATGGTTCTTAAATAGTCAGGCTATTTAGTCCCGAATAGTCTGTCGCCGGCATCACCAAGCCCGGGAACTATATATCCGTTACTGTTGAGTTTTTCGTCCAGCCCGGCGAGGTATATCTGAACATCGGGATGGTCCTTTTCAATTTTTTTTATTCCTTCCGGGGCTCCTACGACGCAGACCAGCTTAATGGTTTTTGCACCATGAGCCTTGAGAACGCTGATTGCTGCGCTTGAGCTTCCTCCGGTAGCAAGCATCGGATCGAGCACCATTACCACTGCATCAGGAAGGTTTTCAGGAAATTTTGAATAATATGTATTTGGAAGCAGTGTCTCATGGTCTCTGTACATTCCTATATGTCCGATACGCGCCGTAGGAATCAGATGTGATATGCCGGCTACCATTCCTAATCCCGCCCTGAGAACCGGTATCAGCACTACCTCGCTGGCAAGTTCAAATGTAGAGCATTTTGCCAGGGGAGTTTCAATAACGATCTCTTTTAATGGAAGATCGCGCGTGATTTCGTATGCCATCAGTCCGGCAATCTCTTCAAGCGTTTCACGGAATCCTTTTGTATCTGTCTCTTTGCGACGGAGGAGTGTCAGCTTATGAGTAAGAAGCGGGTGTTTAAGGAGATTCAGCATATTTAATTGTTTTGGATCAATCAAAGATAACTGGAAATTCGATATTCAATTTAGATACTTCCATTTTGGAGTGAAAGCTTTTATAAAGATGTTTCCCTGGCGCTATCTTTTATTTGATTTGTGTCTCTCCCTTTCGTATTTTTATCATTAGAATTGAATTATATGCCAGGCCTCTTTAATGATCTTGAAACTAAATATTTCTTAGTATTTTATTTCCTGTGTAAATCAAGATTCAGGAATTTCAATGAAAACGACATAAAAAAATATCAAAATAACAGAGTAAAAAAAATCGCAGAATATGCTGTTGCTCATTCGAAATTCTATAAGGAATATTTTTCAGGTTTTAATTTAAATAATTTCACATCGCTGCCTGTTATCAATAAAAAATTAATGATGGATAACCTGACTGATTTCAATACGGTCGGATTATCAAAAGATGAAATATTGAATTTCTGTCTTGAAGTCGAGAAAACAAGAAACTTTTCAAAAAGGCTCAGGGGATTGAATATCGGGATGTCTTCCGGTACAAGCGGGAACAAAGGTGTGGAAATTGTAACCCCGCGAGAGGAAAATTATATGAAAGCCGCTTTGTTTGCACGCTTTGATTTTCCCAAAAACGAAAAAATAAATCTTGCTTTCATTTTAAGAGTCAGTGCACCGGCATTTAATCTGGATAAGTTTGGACATAGGCTGACTTATATAAGCCAGCTGAATTCTATTGATGAAATAGACAAACAGCTTGAAGAAATAGATCCCAATGTTATTTCTGCACCACCATCTATGCTGAAATTAATAGCCGCAGAAGCTGAGAATGGCAGATTATCAGTTAATCCCAAACGATTAATTTCTTATTCGGAAATACTCTATCCTGATGTTAAGGATTATCTGATCAAAGTTTTTAAGTGCCCCGTTCATCAAATTTATAAATGTACAGAAGGACCCATCGCTATTTCTTGCAAACATGGCCAGTTGCATATTAATGAAGATCTGGTGCTCGTTGAGACCCTGAATAATGATGGAACGATTACATCACCCGGTCAGCCTTGCCAGAAATTGATTGTCACTGATCTGCACAAAAAATCACAACCGATAATCCGCTATGCATTAAATGACATTATTACTATCAGCCCTGGTATGTGTAAATGCGGATCATGTTTCAGGGTGATAGAAAATATTCAGGGCAGGGCGGATGATCTCTTCTGGGCAAAAAATATAATAACTAACGAATGGCAGTATATTTTCCCGGATTATATTAGCAGAGCGATTATTTCTGCATCAGAAGATATTAATGAATACCAGGCTATTCAAAGTACTCCTGATGATGTTTTGGTTAGAATTCAACTAAGGAATGGAGCCGATCAGGATAAGTTTGACATCAAGGAAGTCATAGAGAATATTAACATTGTTTTCAGAGAGTATAACTGCAGACTGCCTAAAATATCAATTGTGTTTGAAAAGCCGGAATTTAACAGGAATTCGAACAAGCTGATCAGGATTCACAGGGATTTTAATATAGACTAAAGCAATGATACAAAATAAAAGACTTGCATCGCTGGATGTTTTACGAGGTTTGGCATTAATACTTATTATCCTTTTTCATTCTTCAATATATAACTATGCAAATATCAACAAGCTTGATTTCAGCAATCCGCCAATAGTAGTTGTATTAATGAGTTTTATGGCTCTGTGGGGTGGAATATTTATAATTTATTCGCTGGTGGTAAACACCATAATGCTTATGGGAAGAAGTCAGGCAGCGGTAAATTTTAAAATTTTTCTTTATCCGATCATTGCGGGATTTATCTACATATTATTTCATTACATCCTGAATATTTTCTTAGGCAGATGGAGTCTTGATTTCGTAAACAATAAACCGGACCTTACAGCTGTTGCCGGTTCCATACGCAGCATGCGCCTTACTCTTCCACATCTTACCAAGCTTTTTGAGGGCTCCTCATTATCTGCAATTGCACTTAACCTGATTATTCTGTCGTTTGTACTGTTCTTATTATTTAGAAAAAACGGAATGACAAAAGAAAAAAGAAATTATCTGATTTTAGGCATATCAGGTGTTTTGATCATGTTCCTTTCTTTAATAAGAGTTCCGTTATTTCATTTATTTATACAGGCAATAGAGACGGAAAAATATTTTCTGGCAACTTTTTTTAGTTTCACTCTTGCCAATCCTTATCCACTGCTGCCATATCTGGCTTATGGTTTTTTTGGTGCAATGATGGGCATGATGATCTTTCAAAAGAGAAATAAATTATTAAAGATCATTTTCATTCCATCAGGGATGTTTTTTCTCATCTACGGATTATCCGGTATGATGAATTTTGACAAAACGATTTCGACGCCAGATTACTTCTGGTATTTCAAAACCAATTTTGAGCTCGGAACTTTTATGTTATTGTTGATTTTTACAGTATTATTTCTGGAGCCAAAATCTGATTTACTGAATAAACTATCAGTTTTAAAATGGTTTAGCAGAATAAGTCTGACAATTTATATGTTCGAAACGACTGCTTCTGAGATATTCAGAATTGCGCTGCATCAGGTTTGGCCGTCATGGGATCAGACTATTAATGGATGTCTGGTATTCGGAAGCCTGAATGTCATTCTATGGATCGTAATATTGTTTTTCTGGGAGAAAATAAATTTCAAATACAGTTTGGAATATTTCTGGGTTAAATTCTTCAAAAAAATCGGCAAGGATTCAACAAAAATGGGATTTTAAATAAGCCATTTTTCGATAGCTTCCGGGCTTAACCCTGAAAGTCCGAGCTTGTTTTTCTTGTTGTAGCCATTAAGGTCATTTGCTAGTTTTCCTGCTTTCTCCGTCTCTTTCAATTTTGATACCGTAGTAAAACCAAGTTTCTTCAGCGGTTCAATCCATTCATCGGGAATCCCGAGAGCCAAATATTCTTCTTTCTGACTTTCGGCTTTCGACTTTTGGATTTCCGGTTTCATCTGAGGAAAAAGCAATACATCCTGTATTGATGGTTGATTGGTAATAAGCATAGTCAGCCTGTCGATTCCCATTCCCATCCCTGATGTGGGCGGCATGCCATATTCAAGCGCCCTGACAAAATCAGAATCGATGAACATAGCTTCGTCATCACCTTTTTCAGAAAGCCTCAGCTGATCCTGGAAACGTTCCATCTGGTCAACAGGATCGTTCAGCTCTGAATAGGCATTGGCAATCTCCTTGCAGTTAATGAAGAGCTCAAACCTTTCTGTCAGACCAGGCTTGCTCCTGTGCATTTTTGTAAGAGGTGAAGTTTCAGCGGGGTAATCAATAACGAATGTCGGCTGAATAAGTGTATGTTCACATTTTTCACTGAAGATGGCATCGACAAGCTTGCCCTTTCCCATAGTCGGATCATGAGCAATTCCCAGATTATTACATACATTTCTGAGTTCTTCTTCATTCATCGGTGAGATATCAAGGCCGGTATTCTCTTTTATTGAATCGAGCATGCTTATCCTTTTAAAAGGCGGATTTAAATTTATGATCTTATCTTCAAAAACTATTTCAGTTTTTCCCTGGATATCCATAGCAACTTTGCTTATGATCTCTTCGGTGAATGTCATCATCCAGTTATAATCCTTAAATGCAATATAAATTTCCATTACCGTGAATTCGGGATTATGAGTCCTGTCCATTCCCTCGTTGCGGAAATCCTTTGCAAACTCATAAACACCCTCAAACCCGCCTACAATCAAGCGTTTCAGGTAGAGTTCGTTTGCTATTCTCAGGTAAAGAGGAATATCAAGAGTATTATGATGTGTTATAAACGGCCTTGCTGAAGCGCCTCCGGGTATTGGCTGAAGGATGGGTGTCTCAACTTCGAGGTAGCCCCTTGAATTAAAGAGCTCACGCATCGACTGAATGATCCTGGTCCTTTTACGGAAAACGTCACGCACATTTGGATTGACAATAAGGTCGACATACCGCTGACGGTAACGCATTTCCGGGTCAGTGACTGCATCGAACAGGATTCCATCCTTTTCCTTCACAATTGGAAGAGGCCGGATTGATTTGCTGAGCACAGTAAATTCCTTTACATGAACTGTTGTTTCACCCATCTGGGTCTTGAATACAAATCCTTTAATTCCGATAATATCGCCAATGTCAAGAAGATGCTTAAAGACAATGTTATACATTGATTTATCTTCACCGGGACATATATCATCGCGGCGAAAATAAATCTGGATCCTGCCTGAAGAATCCATAAGTTCAGCAAAAGAAGCATTGCCCATGATGCGCCGTGACATTATCCTTCCGGCAAGGCATACATCCTGGAAATTATTTTTTTCAGGTGTGTAATTATCAAGAATATCCTGAGCAAAAACGGTTGTTTTATACTCAGCAGCTGGATATGGATTAATACCCAGTTTTCTTAATTCATCGAGAGAATTTCTTCTTATTTGCTCCTGTTCGCTCAATATCATATTACTCATACTCTTTTTGAAATTTGTGCAAATATAGAAAAATTATGCCTTTAAAATTCAACGGTTCAACGGCGCAACGGTTCAACGGCACAATGGCAAAAAGAGTTCAGGGTTCGATTATTTCTGTCTTATAGTCTATTTTCGATCTTGCTTCTTCCGGAGATGAGGCATTTCCGCAAGCAGACTGCACAAACAGCGAAGCTCCCAGCACTGTTGTTTCCTTTTGATCAATTACTTTAACAGGAACTCCGGTATAACTTGCTCTCAGCTTATTCCATAACCTGTTCTTTGATCCCCCTCCGACACAAAGGATGCTTTCAGTTTTGAAGCCTCCTGCCTTTTCGAGGGCATCTTTACCTTCAACGAGCCTTTCCGACAAAGCTTCGAGTATTGCGCGATAAATCTCATCACGTGTCGTTTCCATTGTCAGCCCAAGGATCTGGCCCCCGGGCTTGCCTTTCAGCTCTTCATAAAATTTTGGCACTATCCTGACACCATTGGAACCTGGTGGAACTTTTTCTGCACCCGAGATCATCGCCTCATAGACTCGTTCCTTAATATCGCTGTATAGATTCTTCCTGGCCCATTCAAGTATTCCGGAAGCGATCCACTGATTCCCGATGTCGTAGAGGCCTTTTTGTGAATCAAGCTCGGTGGTTATAGACAAATCAAGCTGCTCTTTGCCCGACTTATAGGATTCTGATCGTACCATGAGTATCTCCCAGGTGCCTGAGCTGAGGATTGGCTGATTTTTGCCGGCTCCCGACCCGAATATTGCAAATTGAGTATCGTGGCCGGTTGCGACAACCGGTGTCCCGGCAGGGATCCCTGTCTCAGCAGATGCGGTTTTAGTTACTTTCCCGGTGATTGTTCCCGGCTCGGCAATCTCGCCGAACCTGTTTGAAGGAAAGCCAATCTTTCCTAGAATATTATCAGAAATATTCCGTGTAGAAAGTGAGGAAATCATTGAGGTTCCTGCCATTGTCGCATCGTTGATCATTTCACCCGAGAGGAAGTATGAGAATATCGACGGCATAAAGAGGAACCTGTAGCTTTTATCAATAAGATCAGGCTTTTGTTCGGCAAACCATATAAGTTTGTTAATTGTGTTGAAGTTGAAAGGAAGCACTCCGCTCTCACCATAAAGATCCCCGACAGGAATATATTTTCCGATATTCTCCATTATCGGTCTTGTCCGTTCACATTGCCACGAGATTACCGGGTAGAGCATCTTTCCGCCCTTATCAAAAAGAGTACCGTCGACGCCGAAGGTTGTGACGGTAACACCTGCGATCCGACTGCCCGGTATAGTGGATGTTACTTTCCCTGATGCCTGGCACATCTGCTGCCAGATCAGGTTTACATCCCATATCCTGTATGATGGGTAGAAAGGATCGGTGGAACTGTAGTTCTGGTACGATTCTGAAGCCACAATAGTACCGCTGCTGTCAATTGCGATAACTCTGACATTTGTGGCGCCGCAATCAAATACAATTACAATATTTCTTTCGGACATTTCAGCCCTTACCCCATATTTTTAAGGAATGCCATTGAAGCTCCTGCCCCAACCAATATAACAATATACAAGACCAGAACAATTACTATCAGGATGCCGGTGTAGACATAAAATGATTTAAGGTTCCTGAATGCTTTCCTCAACTCTTCCTTGTCGAGGGAATGAACAGCTTTAGCGGTATGCTTTGAGAAGCGAAACAGGTACAATGTCGGGAAGAAGTAAATGGCTGCAAAGATCAGAATGAATACGAATATCAGCCATTCCGGAAATTTAGCCGGCATATCACCAGTTTTAAATGCTGAAAGAAAAAACCCGGCAACCAGGCCGATGATTAACATAAGGCCTATGCCAATAAATCCAAGTATGGCAAGAAACATAGTCCATTTACGGGTAGTGTTAAGATAGTTGAGAGAATCCTGTTCGATCTCAATTTTCCGGATTTCGGGAGCATTTTCCATAAGATTACGTTTTAAAGCATTGGATATTAATAATTTACTGTTAATTAATTAACAATGAGGAAATAATCATTACTAAGTTATGAATAATCTTCTATTTATAAAGTGCTCCATAGTTAGAACATGCCCTGTAGTCTGAACTCTCCTTGTCCATTCCGAAAGCATTCCATGCGCTCGGACGGAATATCTTTTCATCAGGTACGTTATGCATACAAACCGGTATGCGGAGCAGAGATGCCAGGGTAATTAGGTCAGCTCCGATATGCCCGAAACTTGAAGCAGAATGGTTTGCGCCCCAGTTGGCCATTACTGAATAAACATCTTTAAACGGACCATTGCCCGCAAGACGCGGAGTGAACCAGGTGGTGGGCCAGGTCGGGTCAGTGCGGTCTGTCAGTATTTTATGAACTTTTTCCGGCAGCCCGACGCTCCATCCTTCAGCGATCTGGAGGACTGGCCCCAGTCCTTTTACCAGGTTGACCCTGGAGATGGTCATTGGCATTCCTCCGACACTGTTGAATTGTGAAGAAAAACCTCCGCCCCTGAAGTATCCGGTAGCAGCAGGCATCCATTGAGTTGCCCTGAGACATGACGAGGCATCTTTACCCGTTATTTCCCAGAAAGGCTTGATGCAGGCTTTACCCCTGTTAGTCTGCCGTCCTGAAAAATCAAGTGCTGATGCGCCTGAATTGATCAGGTGGATAATCCCATTTGAAGCAAGACCTTCGGGTTTTATTTTTGTGACTCTTTTAATAGCATACGGGCTCCAGTAAGTCCTTATATCTGAGAACATCTGGGCAGTATTTGTAAGCAGGTATCCAAACAGCATCGGCACTCCGTTCATTGCATCATTTTCTGTTGCAACCAGATATGGTGGTCTGATCCCGTTCCAGTCGAAAGAGGAACACAGAATTGCTTCCATAAAATCGCCATTGGGCATATGGTCGGTCCACTGACGCTGCCCCTGGAATCCTGACAGAATCGCATTATGCCCGTGAGACTCTTCTCCGAACCCCAGCTTTTTGAGTTTTGGATTGCCCACCATAAGGTCGCGTGCAATCATTGTCATTTTGACTACGATCTCCCATTCCTCGTCTTTCCTTACCCGTGATTTCGGTTTGGCATTCATATCCTTCCCCTCTTTGCAGTTCTTCTTAGTCCATGCAAGAGCTTTTTTGAATTCCTCCTTGTCAAAGATATCTTCTTCAAGGCGCCTGTTGAATTCACTCATATCGACATACTCATTGCGCATTCCAAGGTATTCCTGGAAGAAATCTTCTTTAACAATCGATCCGGCAATACCCATTGAAACAGAGCCCATCGACAAATATGATTTACCTTTCATATATGCCACTGCAAGGCTTCCGCGAATAAAACGGATTAGCTTTTCACTTACATCGTCGGGGATTGTCTGGTCTCCTGCGTCCTGAACATCATGTCCGTAAATACCAAATGCCGGCAAACCCTTCATCGCATGTCCTGCAAGTGCGGCGGCAAGATACACTGCTCCCGGACGCTCTGTCCCGTTAAAACCCCAGATGGCTTTCGGCATATTGGTATCCATATCAATGGTTTCGCTGCCATAGCACCAGCATGGCGTAACGGTAAGACTTACACCTACACTGCTTTTCTTGAATTTTTCTGCACATAAAGCAGCCTCGGCTATTCCGCCGATGCAGGTATCAGAAATTATACATTCGACAGGCTTACCGTCAGGATATTTAAGGTTCGATGAAATTAGCTTTGCAGCAAGCTTTGCCATCCCCATTGTCTGTTTTTCGAGTGATTCCCTGACGCCCTTTTCACGGCCGTCTATTGTCGGGCGTATGCCCACTTTTGGAAAATCGCCGATAACAGTCTGATAGTCTAGATTTATCTTTAATTCATCATTTGCCATTACAGAAATATATTTAATTTTTAATTGTAATCTTCAATACAGACAAATATATATAAATTTTCAACTCTATGATCCTGTGTGTCACTCTGTGAAAGTTCTTCAAACTCTTTTGTGTTACACAGAGATCCATGGAGAAGTCACAGAGAGACATTGAGATTTTGTACCTTTGTCACATTAACATTTTCTGAATGCAAAACGGAAGAAGATTACCCGGATGGCTTAAAATGCAGCGGGCAAGCGGGGAGAATTACTCAAAGGTCAGGCGGCTCGTTCGGGAGAATGCTCTCCATACTATCTGCACCAGCGGAAACTGTCCAAACATAGGGGAATGCTGGAATGCCGGAACTGCGACTTTCATGATCCTTGGCGATATATGCACCCGTGCATGCAAATTCTGCAATACTAAAACCGGTAAACCTATGCCTCCTGATCCATCAGAGAATCAGCGGCTTGCAGAAACAATCAGAACAATGGGCCTGAATCATTGCGTAATCACTTCGGTTGACAGGGATGATCTTATTGACGGCGGTGCATCATTCTGGGCAAATGTGATCTCCACAATAAGAAGCCTTAACCCCGGAACCACTATCGAAGCACTAATCCCGGATTTTGACGGGGAACATGAAAATTTAGATAAGATAATCAATGCGAACCCTGATCTCATTTCACATAATGTCGAAACAGTCAGACGGCTCACTCCTAAAATAAGGACAAGGGCAAAATATGACAGGAGCCTTGGCGTAATAAAATACATTGCAGAGAACGGGAGAACCGCCAAGTCAGGGTTTATGCTCGGGCTTGGAGAAGTGGAGCCGGAGATACTTGAAACTATTGACGATCTTTACAATGCAGGCTGCAGAATCCTAACTATCGGGCAGTACCTGAAACCATCTGCGGATCACATGGATGCAGTTGAATATATAACACCCGATAAATTTGGAATGTATCGCGAATCAGCTCTGTCAAAAGGGTTTGAGATAGTTGAAAGCAGGCCTTTAGTACGTTCCTCGTTTCATGCTGAGAAACATGTAAAAGCATGAGAATTATAATTATATTGTAATGTCAAATATGATAAGCCCGTTTTGAGCTATTCTGTTAAATATGAGGATATTGGTCTAAAAGATTATAAAGAGGCATGGGATTATCAGACAACGCTCTTTAAAGAGCTTGTGGACATTAAGAAAAGCGATGAAGCAGATAAACCTCATGGCTTGGACAATCATCCCGGGACTTTGATTTTTGTTGAACATCCCAATGTTTATACGCTTGGCAGAAGCGGTTCTGAGAATAACCTGCTTCTCGATTATATCCAGCTGAAATCAAAGGATGCAGCCTTTTATAAAATCGACAGGGGAGGGGATATTACATATCACGGACCCGGACAGATAGTAGGGTACCCGATCTTTGACCTCGAAGTTATTCATATTGGACTGAAGGAGTATATTTTCAGGATTGAAGAGGCAATTATAAGATCAGCCGGTGAATTTGAGATTGCCTGTTCAAGGCTTGAAGGCGGAACGGGCGTATGGATTGATCCTGAAATACCCGGAAGGGCAAGGAAGATATGTGCGATAGGAGTAAAGGCCAGCAAATTTATTACCATGCATGGATTTGCATTCAATGTTAACACAGACCTTACGTACTTCAACTATATCAATCCCTGCGGCTTTACTGACAAGGGAGTAACTTCAATTGAAAAAGAGACCGGTCGCAGGGCCGATATGAATGAAGTAAAGGAAATTTTAAAAAACAGACTCAGGGAAGTGTTTGATCTATCCTGGGTTAATAAAACAAGCTGATGGAAAAGAGATGGGTAATAAAGGAGCGTGGAGACAGTATCGTTGTAAGACAGCTTGCAATTGCGCTTGGAGTTTCTGAATCGCTGGCAAACCTGATGGTTCAGAGAAATATTACATCTCCCCAGGAAGCAAAGGCTTTTTTTTCACCTGACCTGAGCTACCTGCATGATCCATTCCTCATGAAGGACATGAATATTGCAGTCGACAGACTTTCAACTGCAATTAAAAAGAATGAGAAAATACTTGTTTATGGTGATTATGATGTTGACGGAACGACTGCAGTCGCCCTTGTATATTCATTCCTGAAAGAACAATATTCAAATGTAGAATACTATATTCCCGACAGGTATAAGGAGGGTTATGGTGTGTCTTTCAAGGGAGTTGATTTTGCAGCTGTGAACAATTGCAAGCTGTTAATTACCCTTGACTGCGGTATCAAGGCCGTCGAGAAGATAAAATATGCCAGAACCAAAGGTATCGATGTGATAGTCTGTGACCATCATTACCCCGGATCCGAAATACCTCCGGCTGTTGCCGTTCTTGACCCCAAGCAGCCGGGTTGCAGCTATCCCTATAAAGAGCTTTCAGGATGCGGCGTCGGCTTTAAGCTTATTCATGCATATTCAAGAATTCAGAGCATCCCTTTCAGTTCCATTGCAAACTACCTCGACCTCGTTGCAGTAAGCATAGCATCTGATATTGTGCCGATAACAGGCGAAAACAGGGTTCTTGCATACTTTGGGCTTAAGCAGCTGAATGAATCACCTCGTATCGGATTAAAGGAGATCATCCGGGAAGCCGAGGTATCCAGAGCCCTTACAGTTGAAGATATAGTATTCAAAATAGGGCCAAGGATAAATGCAGCCGGCAGGATGGAAGCAGGAAGCAAAGCAGTTGAACTCCTTGTCTCCAATGACGTAAAAGCTGCAGAGGGCTTTAGCAAGGAGATCAGCAGCTTCAATACCGAACGCAGAAGCATAGACCGATCCATCACTTCGGAAGCTATGCGGATGATCTCCGAAAATCAGCGATCTGTAAATGCCAGAACTACAGTGCTTTACAATCCATCCTGGAAAAAGGGGGTAATCGGCATAGTAGCATCGCGACTCATCGAGACTTATTACAGGCCAACTGTTATACTTACGGAATCGAATGGCTTTGCAACTGGTTCTGCAAGGTCTGTCCAGGGATATGACCTTTACCAGGCAATTGAAGCCTGCAGCGATCTTCTTGAAAGCTTCGGCGGACATATGTTTGCTGCGGGGCTTACGCTGAAGAAGGAGAATATCCAGCCGTTCATCGAAAGGTTTGAACAGTTCGTAAACAGCACTATAACCGAGGATCAGCTTCTTCCGCGCGTTTCCATTGATACTGAACTCGCATTTAATGAAATCAATGAGGAATTTTTCAAAATAATGAGCCAGTTCCAGCCGTTTGGTCCTGAAAATATGTCACCAATATTTGTGTCAAGGAATGTTTTCGATACCGGCTCCGGCAAAATGGTCGGCTCGAGCGGCGAACATCTTAAGCTTGACCTTTGCCAGGATTCATTAACGGTTAAATCAATACCTGCCATAGCCTTTAACCAGGCTGACCATTTTGAGTATATAAAAGACGGGAATCCGTTTGATATTTGCTATTCAATTGAAATGAATGAGTTCCGGGGAAATAGAAATCTTCAGATCAACATTCGCGATATCAGAACCCCGGAGGACAGATAATCCGGTGACCAGTGACCAGATTCAGAACCAAACCCTGAATTGCAATTTAACTTCATCATTAAAATTTCCGGCTCCACTTTTTTCAGTGACTTCTGTGAAACCATATTTTATTCTCACCTCACCAAAATGGCGAATATCCCATTTTACCATTATATAGCTGCGGCTTCCATCTCCTGATAATGCAGGAATGCTGAAACTGTACAACAGATCGTTCTCGTAGGTATATAATCTTGAATCCCAGCTCTCAGTACTGAACAGGCAATAACGAAACCAAACTGTGACGGGAACTCTGCCAAACTTATGATACACATCCTGGAGCAAAAGCATACCTCTGCTCCCGGAAGGATAAGCCGTCTTATAATTTATTCTGGTGGTAAAAGCAGAATTCTCATCAGGCGTGTACCTGAGAAGCCATTTGAAATTTCGGCTTTCCAACCCTTCTATACCGGCAATTCCTGTTGTTTTCTGATTATTGACCATCGAATACCTGTAATCGTAAGAGAACTCAAAATTTAGTTTTTCTGAGGGCAAGTATCGCAGTTCTATTTCTCCTTTGCGCGACATTGACGGGAAGCTGCACCTGTATTTAAGCCATGGATAATGAGTAACATCATATCCGGCAGAAATAAAGAGATGTTTTGCTGCCTCAAAACTGAAATTTCCTGTTATCCCCTGCTCATTAGCTGCAGATGAGCTGTTTCCGGGGCCTTTCCCGTTAAAGGCGGTAAAGCCGTTAGAGTATTTCCTCCATAAAACATTGACTAAAAGCCTGTCGGAAGGCCTTAGTGTGGCACCGTTGACTAATGCCAGATTTCTGAAATTATTGACAGTCATCTCCCCGTAAATCATTATCCTGCCTGAGACTGTGTTATAATTTATTGACAGCAAACGGTTTTTATTTCCTTCAAAGTCATGGATGTTTTCCGGATCATTTGCATTCCTCTGCAGCGGAATTGAAAGCCATGTTTCCGACCAGTTGGCTCCCACCCTGATAAAACTGAAATTATATGAGAGGCTCATTCCATAAACTGTTTCGGTGAGAAGGTCCTTCTTTTTCAGAAGGGAAGATGTGTTATGCAACCCGGACTTGTAAAAACTCATAATGGACGAAATTACTGAGTCAGAAGATAATACGGGGGTTGCATCAATCCTGTTCCGGGAATAAAACAATATCACTTCTGCATTTCTGACAGCCAGATCTGCTGCTGCACCCCTGAAAAAATTGTTTTCATCAGTTGAGGTATAAGGCCTTAAATTGTCCCTTAAAGTCATAAAGCCGGGGGCTGTCAGCTGGATTCCGGTTCGCATAGCTGTATTAATGCTGGTTCCTGACCCGAATCTTAATGAAAAATCCCCGAGAATGATCTTTCTGATTACCCCGTTCCCGGAATATGAAGTATAAGCTGACAGGAATTCAGGGAATAGCGGAGAACCGGTAAAAAATTTTTCACCTGCATCTTTTTCAGTGGTAAGGCCAGCAGAAAACCTGCCTGCAGTTATCCTGTATTTTGCAAGTATTTTTAAAGGCGAGCCAAGGTACGAGGTGTCATACTCACCAGGTTTAAGGATGAAGTTTGTTATAAGTGTACTTCTTACACTTAAACTGTCAGAAGAGACGCCGTCGTTTACTTTCAGAGAAATAAATGGCGACATCATTTCAACGGTATGCTGATCAAAACCGGGGATGGATGCTATTTCATAAACTGAAACAACATTACCGGTTCTTCTGATATAGTCTGCAAGAGACTTTACCTGGAAATCTGACAGGAAGAATAACCTTGATAAATCATTCTCATCCATCAGATTGATCTTTACAGGATTCTCTATCAGATCATTAAAGTATTCCAGATAAAGAGATGCAGCATCAGGATCATTGTCTTCCGCAGCAAGCTCTTCGGCAATATCCGATATTATTTCATTATTATTTTCTGCCTGGCCAAAACTTGCATTGCAGAGCAGAAATAACAATGCAATAAGAATTATAAGCTTTTGTTTAAATGAGAAGAGATACTTTTTAACCACGAAGGACACGAAGGCAGGGCACAAAGTATCACAAAGGCAGATTTGATTCAGGCAATATCCTTTGTGTTCTTTATGTAAACCTTTGTGCTCTTTGTGGTTAAAAAAGATCATTAAATTTTGATTACTTTATTTTAAAAACCAGGGAGACTGATGAAGTCACTCCCAATCTTTCATGAGTAGAGAAGCCTAAATCGATCTTCATGGATTTTAGGAGATATCCAAGCCCGAAGCTGAAGGATGAGTTTTCGGTGCTGAAACCTCCCCTGATCCAGAATTTCTTTGCGGCTTCATATTCAAAGCCTGTTCTGATGATTATATTTTCACCTGTGCTCATTTCTGCTTCGGCGCCTGCAAAAAGAGTTTTGCTGAGGTCAATTTCCGCACCGGCTGTAAGTGTCGATGGCAATAATGATTTCCTGATTGAATTCGGGACCGGGTTAAAGATGTGTATAACAGCGGTCGCTTTTTCAGACAGACTAAAAGCAGCTCCTGCCTCAAATGTGATGAATCTTATTTTATCGTATTCGCCCTGCACGATTTCTGAAAAATAGTCGATCTGAACTCCGGCTGAAACATTTCTGCTCAGTGGCATTCCGCAGGAAATACCTCCCATATTCCTTTTGAATTCAGGGTAACCGAAATTTGAATATATGACGCCCAAGGAGCTTTTCCCGGCGGGGAAGATCATGCCTGCAGTACATGTTCCAAGCTCTGGTATCCCGAACCGGTTCTCATAATTTACTCCGGCGGAGAATGAATTGTTGTATGCCAGCAAAGACTGGCTGGAAAATGATGACCAGAACCCGTTCTTCATTACGCAAACCAGTCCCGTTCCTCTCTCTCCTGCACCGGTGCGGACAAAAAACGGATTACCCCCGATTGCGGAAGCTGAGAGAAAAATAAAACAAAAGGCAACTGATGTCTTGTGCAGCGAGAACAAGTTTTTCAGTTTTAAAACACTAATTTACAAAAAAATCAATCCAATCAAGGATTGATTTTAAATATTTTCTCTGTGTAACTCTGTGACACCTCTGTGTCTCTCTGTGTAAGTTATTTCAATTCTTCTTGTTACATAGAGAATCACAGAGAAATCAATTAGTTTGTTTTATACTGGAATTTGACTTTTTTCAGTTCCTCGTTGGCTTCAACAATTTTCTTCTTAAGGTTCTCCTTGTATTCTATTACCTCTTTCATGATCTTATGGTCGCCTGTGCCTATTATCTGAGCAGCAAGGATTCCTGCATTCTGGGCTCCGTTGACTCCGACTGTGGCGACGGGAATTCCGGGAGGCATCTGAAGGATTGACAATATTGAATCGAGTCCTTCAAGCGAAGCTTTGATTGGGACACCAATCACCGGTACAGGTGTCATCGCTGCGATCACTCCCGGGAGATGGGCAGCCATTCCTGCCGCTGCAATAATCACTTTTATACCTCTTCCGGCAGCTCCTTCAGCAAAAATCCCGACCTCCTCCGGCGTTCTGTGGGCCGATAAGGCATTCATTTCAAAGGGTATCCTGAAATCGTTCAGAACCTGGGCAGCTTTTTCCATAACTGGCAGGTCTGATGTGCTTCCCATTATAATGCTAACAATTGGTTTCATCGTAAGAAATTAAATTAAACTTACCGGCCAAAGCAAAAATAAGCTATTATTTTCATATTTTCGCACCGGCTTCCGGTTCAAATAAATCCGTTATGAGAGAAACAGTTATACTCGATAAGAAATTCAGGGAGATGATCCCGGGCGAGGACATCAGCAAAAGAATTGGTGAGATGGCTGCAGAGATCAATCGTGATTATAAGGGTAAGGATGTAGTTTTTCTGGGAATACTCAACGGCGCTTTCCTGTTCGCAGCCGATCTTTTTAAAAAGATCGACCTTAAAGCCCGTATTTCATTTGTAAAGCTGGCGTCATATCAGGGAACAAGATCATCCGGCTCAGTAAAGGAGCTTATCGGCTGGAATGAAGATATCAAAGGTATGGAGGTGATTGTCCTCGAAGATATTGTTGATACCGGTCACACTCTTGAACTGATTGTCGGGGAACTTAAAATAAGAAAAGTGACAGGTGTTAAAATTGCAACACTTCTTTTCAAACCTGATGCCTACAAGAAAAAAATTCCTGTTGATTATGTGGGATTCAGGATACCCAACGATTTTGTTGTGGGCTATGGACTTGATTATGACGGATATGGCCGCAACCTTCCATCAGTATATACTCTA